>OBJA01001173.1_pt1 | contig 18974 bp, 18 predicted proteins | sample 1519751 | NCBI WGS metagenome assembly OBJA01 (sample SAMEA3881238, study PRJEB22517) | soil metagenome | biome: lake sediment; feature: soda lake sediment; material: sediment, water from around vicinity | place: India | collected 2013-12-23 | depth 3 m
CCTGTTGTGAGTGGGAGAATAAAATTCTCAAGCCGGTCAGTAAGTTCAATCTCCTGATCCATCGGGGAGCCCAGCGGGTATTTCAATACCACTTTTGCAACTGTTATTTCCCGTTCCGACTTTAAGATTTCATTCTCGGCATTGCGAACCAAAATTCTCATCTGATCAACATCCGATTCCTCCCGGAACCCGTTTTCAAAGTAAGCATTTGTTTCCCGCAGTAAGCTTGTTGCATTTGCCAGATTATCTTCCATTATCTGTTTGTTCTTTATGCCGATTAAAGCCATGTAGTACGCCTGTGCAACAGCCTCGCGTATATTTATCTCGGCTTTTTCAGCTGCATGTTTTGCCAGGTTGAGGTAAATTTTCGACGACCCGATCCCAACTATATACGAACCATCAAAGATGAGCTGTGATATCGTAAATCCAAAATCAGAATTGTAATCCTGTCCAAATTTTACGGGTATATATGTTCCCGGCTCTTCTCCAAAAAATTCACCTGGAAGGAGCGAAACCGGCAGATTAAGAAACATGTTGTAGTTTGCTGTACCGTCAACCTGTGGCAATCCAATAGTAATGGTTTTCCATACTTCTTTTTGTGCCAAAACAATATCGTGTTGCGAGTTTTTTAAAACATATGAATTCTGCATTGCATATTGCTGTGCCTCATCGAGCGAAAACCGACGGGGTTGTGCTGTAGCTCCTGCTGCCGATAAAAAACATACAAAGAGCAGGAGCTGCACGATTCTAAACTTTTTCATCCTTCAATATGATTAAATAGTTGCATCAAAAAGTGTCGTGAAAACATCAACATAAGATCCCTTAATGTTGTTTTTATTACATTTCTGTTTATAAAAATGTGTGCGAATTTAATAAAAGAATGCCACCGGGATAATATGAATCGGTAAATGACCGATTGAAATCCATAAACTGAGTATTTTAAGGGGGAAAGCATATCACTCGTTGACTTACAATAAAAAAGATTAATGTTTCCTTTTATTTTTGAAGCAGGGCAGTAGCAATGGCTATATCTTCGGGAAATGTAATTTTTATATTTTCCCGGTTCCCCTGCACCAGGTTTATGCTCACATCATCGCTTTCAAGAACCGAAGCATCGTCGGTGAATGATTCCGTGTAGCTTTTGTTATATGCCTTTTTTATAGATGAAACCTTGAAGGTTTGAGGTGTTTGTACAAGGTAATAATGTTCTCGGGTAACAGCTTTGTTTTGTTTGTCTGTAACTTGTCGTATCGATTCCGATGGGGAAACTACCGGAAGGGCATTTCCTTTTTCACAGGCGGTTATGAAGCAGTTTTCAATTGTTTTTTGTGAAACCAGAGGTCTGACTCCGTCATGAATGAAAACAATGCCTTCTTTTTCAATCTGTGCCAGGCCGTTTTTAACCGAATGAAAACGGGTTGCTCCGCCTTCCACGATCTTGTGCCTGATCTGAAACGAAAATTCCTCACAAAGTTTTCTCCAGTAACCGATTTGTGAACCGGGTATAACCAATACAAATTCGCAATCCGGATCAAATTGGGTGAAGGCCTCGAAAGTATACATCAAAAGAGGCTTTCCATGAATTTGAATGAATTGTTTCGGGATCGCAGAATTCATTCGGTGCCCGCTGCCCCCAGCCACTATCAATGCATATGTTTTATTACTCATATTTGCCGGAAAATGGTTACTTTGGGATAAATGTAAAAAAATAAAAAAGGGAATGGATAAAGTTTTGAAATTTCTTAAAGAATTATCGGCAAACAATAACCGTGAATGGTTTGAGGCCAATAAAGAATGGTATGTGGAAAGCCGGCAGAAGGTGCTTTTTACAACCGATGTGCTAATCAATGAAATCAGGAAGTTCGACCACAACATACCACTTCTTGATGCTAAAAATTGCATGTTCCGGATTTTTCGCGATGTGAGGTTTTCAAACGATAAGAGACCCTACAAAACCAATTTTGGCAGCTTTATTGCCAAAGGTGGCAGGAAAAGTGAATGCCCGGGTTATTATTTTCATATCGAACCTGAAAACAGTTTTGTGGGGGGAGGAATTTACATGCCCGCAGCAGTACCATTGAAGGCAATTCGCGATCATATTGCCAACACAGGGCACGATCTTGCTGAAATAATAAACGATCCGGATTTTAAATCGGTTCTGCCTGAAATGTTCGACGACCGGTTAAAAACTTCTCCCAAAGGATTTCCTAAAGATCATGAATTTATTGATCTGATCCGCTACAAATCATTTGCATTTTGGGCTCCGGTGACCGATAGATCGCTTCTTAACGGTGACTTTTTGGAAGAAGCTGTTGACGCTTACCGAAAATTACATGAGGTTAATGATTACTTAAATGAAGCCCTACGCGAATTGTGCTAAAAAATAAATTTGGAAGTTCATTACATGTTATTTATCTTTACATATCTTTAATAGATGACCCATATTTTTTTATCTTCCCGATGAAAAAATAGCCCTGGTGGATCAACTGCCGGGGCCTTTTGTTTTATAACCCCGGTATGCCAAATACCTGGATAATGGAATTGGAATTTCCTGACCATGTATTAAGGAGTTATTTTGCAGGCAACATCATAGATATCAAATAGTTGGCACTGTTAAATATGCATGCAGCGTGCCGCATGGGGGTTGGCTGTATAAATAAATCGAAAAAGTGAAGCAAATGGGTTGTAAAATTTATAGACCATTAAGAACTTTCCCTATTTTTGCGCCCATAAATCAAAATTCCAAAATATGAAACGTTTTTTATTGTTATTCGTTTTTGCAACCACCCTGATTTCTGTAAAAGCACAAAATGTTCAGCTCCATTATGATATGGGCAAAGGAAGAGGTTTTTTTACAACTACAGTCGAAATGTTTAAACCCGACAGATTGGGCAATACCTTCTTCTTTGTTGACATGGATTATGGAAGTGGCGGCGCTGAGGGAGTAAGCCTGGCATATTGGGAAATTGCCCGTGTTTTTAAACCCGAAACTTCTCCTGTTGGTTTTCATGCCGAATACAATGGCGGTATGGGCCAGTTTTTTGTTGAGGAAATAGCATTGGCTTATTCAATTAACGCGGCATGGCTGGCAGGTCTGGATTATTCATGGAATGCAGCTGATTTTTCAAAAGGGTTTTCAATCAAACCGCTCTACAAATACATTCGTGGTAAACACGATGCAGCCTTCCAGTTAACAGGGGTATGGTACATGCATTGTGCAAATAATAAACTTTCGTTTACCGGATTTGCTGATCTGTGGCGTGAGGATTTTTCATTCGCCGTGGGTGGCAGAGTAGAAACTACAAAATATGTTTTTCTTGCTGAACCGCAGCTTTGGTATAATTTCAACAGCAATTTTTCAGTTGGTTCCGAAATAGAACTTAGTTCTAATTTCGGAGGCATGAAAGGTTTTAATATCATGCCCACAATTGGTGCTAAAGTAACTTTCTAAAATAGAAAATCATGCTCGATAAGTTTTTTAAACTTACAGAAAACAAAACCTCGGTTAAAACCGAAATCCTGGCGGGTATTACCACGTTTATGACAATGGCATATATCCTGGCAGTGAATCCTGATATATTAAGCGCTACAGGGATGGATAAAAACGCCCTGTTTACTGCAACTGCCCTTTCTGCATTTGTGGCTACCCTTGTAATGGCCCTGGTTGCCAAATTGCCTTTTGCACTGGCCCCCGGTATGGGATTAAATGCATTCTTCGCCTTTACTGTTGTGCTGGGTATGGGATACAGCTGGCAATTCGCACTTACCGCCGTTTTAATCGAAGGAATCCTTTTCCTGCTGCTTACAGCATTTAACATCCGCGAGCTCATCGTAAACTCCATTCCGCTGTCAATAAAGCATGCTATTTCAGTGGGGATCGGTTTGTTTATTGCATTCATCGGACTTCAAAATGCAGGAATTATTGTTAATAATGATGCTACTCTGGTAGGACTGGGAGATATGGGATCTGCTGCTGTTTTGGTTGCACTCGGAGGAATTGTGCTGACTGCTGTTTTGCTGGCCCTGAAAATAAAAGGCGCATTATTAATAGGTATCTTTACGGCAACCCTTGCAGGAATTCCTTTCGGCGTTACCCAGGTGCCTCATGGAAATTTGATCGATGCACCTCCTTCGCTGGCACCCATTATGTTTAAATTCGACTTTTCGCAAATATTTACAATCGATATGCTTATCGTTTTGTTCACTTTTCTTTTTGTGGATATGTTCGATACAGTGGGCACACTTGTAGGAGTTTCATCAAAAGCAGGAATGCTGGATAAAGAAGGCCGGGTACCACGTGCTAAACAGGCACTTTTTGCCGATTCAATTGGCACTACTGTAGGTGCAATGCTGGGAACCAGTACCGTTACTACATATGTGGAATCTGCTTCCGGAGTTGCTGAAGGAGGGAAAACAGGCCTGACCTCGCTCACCACAGGGGTATTGTTTCTGCTGGCTTTGTTTTTTGCACCGGTATTTTTAATGGTACCTGCAGCCGCCACAGCAGCAGCACTCGTTCTGGTTGGCTTCTTTATGATGTCGCCAATTGTTAAAATCAATTTCGATGATTTTACCGATGCCATCCCTGCCTTCATTACAATTATTATTATGCCGCTTACATATAGTATAGCCGAAGGTATTGTTTTTGGTATGCTTTCATATGTACTGCTTAAACTGTTAACCGGAAAGGCAAAAGATATTTCCTGGGTAATGGCTGTATTGGCTGTATTGTTTGTTCTGAAATTCTTTCTATAGGGCATTCAGATTTACCCAATAGTGAAACGGAACCGTTTGTATAATTTTTAATACTACGGTTCCGTTTTTTTTACTCCAAAAAAATGATGTCGGTTGAAAATAATTTACTATTAAAGTTACTTTTCAATGCCTGTTTTCTGTTTTTGATTATTTTTGCGCTGAATATATAAGGGTTGTTAGCCCGGTTGGTATAGTCCGTCGGCTGACGGATGACAGGATAGGGGTTACTGGTTCTTTAAAAAATAATGGGTTGTTAGCTCAGTTGGTTTAGAGCATTACCTTGACAGGGTAGGGGTCACTGGTTCGAATCCAGTACAACCCACATTATTTCCTCCACATGTTTTTCGTGTACGCACTCTATTTGCCAGGTTACAATAAAATATACATCGGCATGATTACCGGGCCGTGGCGTGTGTTTTAAAAATAATCAACCAGATATTATTCCAGTTCTCAGGTTTAATCTTTTTAAACGGCGTCCTCACGGTTTAATTCGTCAAGCAAATCTTCCAGATTAAGCGGCAAGGTATACATTTCGGGTTCCCCATCTGAATTGGTGGGCCATTGTGCCCGGGGCCGGTCCCAGTACAATTCCACACCGTTTTTGTCGGGATCGTTTATATACAGGGCCTCCGATACTCCATGATCGGATGCTTTAAATGGATAACTAATATCCTGGAGCCGGCGCAGTATAATTGCCAGGTCTTTTCTTTCGGGATACAAAATGGCAGTATGAAATAACCCGGTAGTACGCATAGGTGGCGGAGGGGCATTTTTACTGTACCAGACATTCAGCCCAATGTGGTGGTGGTAGCCGCCGGCTGAAATGAATGCCGCATCATTGCCGTATCTCAAAACCAGGTTAAATCCAAGCAAACCACAATAAAAATTAAGCGAACGTTCGATATCGGAAACCTTTAAATGTACATGCCCGATTCGCGCTTGCTCCGGAATTACATATTTCCTGTTTTCTGTATCCATATTTGTAAATTAGTTACCTCCATAATGTTAAAAAACAGCCTCTTTCGTTAAATTGTTCACTCAACCCTCTGCTGAATATCATACAGGATCCTGCGGGAATAAAACGATTGCCAATTTTCTGTGATAGTCCTGTTTTAACTGATACCGGGATCTGGTTTTTACGGGAAATCCTCCGGGTAAAGAGGTGTTATATTCGTTGTAAATTCGTTGTAAATTCGCTATTTTACGAATTAACCACGAACTAACTACGAATTAACCCCGAATTAACCCCGAATCAACCCCGAATCAACTACGAACTAAAGGATTTTTTTCCAAAAGAATCTTTTAACGGGTTTCAGTTGTGTACCTTACTTTTATGTCAGGGCTTGGGGGTTCTTGATAATGGGAGGTAACTGCATCAGCACAAAACCGTATCGGCATTTTTATAAAGAATAAATCCATATGTGTCTCGAACAAAATTACTATTATGAATGTTAAAAAATGTGTGTGATGATGTGATGGAAGCAAAAGTTTATTATTGATTTTAACCGTTTTGAGTAAATGCACAATATACAATTTCAATTTTATTAATTTCTAAAATTTAACGACATGGGAAACATACTTTACATCATCGCCGTAATCCTGGTTATTGCCTGGTTAATCGGATTTTTAGGATACAGTGCAGGTGGATTGATTCATATCCTGCTGGTAATTGCAGTTATTGCAGTTCTATTAAAATTAATATCGGGAAGAAGGGTATAGTATCGTAAAACTGTATGGATAGGTATTATTTTAACGTATAACCTAAGTTCTGGGCAAGGTCTTTTGTTCAGTAACTTAAGGTTATTGAATGGTGTTACAGAAAAAAAAATAATTATGAATTCAGGAAAATTGTTGTTGGGTATTTTAATTGGTGCAGTTGCAGGTACTGCCGCAGGCCTGCTTTTGGCTCCGGAGAAAGGTGCGCAATTGCGTGAGAAAATTGCAGAAATGAGTGAGGATTACCTCAGTTCAATCAGCGATAACTTTGATGATTTGCTTGAAAATGTGTCTTCAAAAATTAGCCAGCTAAAAAAGGACGCTGCCGAGATTACGGGAAAAAAATAAAGGGCGTTGTTTGGTCCCTGATTGCCGATAACTGATTTTAACAATGGATGTTGAAATCGGGTGCACCTTTTCTGTTACTTTTTGATTAAAGTTCTTTTAAACAATTAGTAAGAATGTTTTTTAATTTCTGTTGGGTAATAAATTATCGATTATGAGAAATATTTTCAGGGGATTATTGGCAGGATATGGAGCCTATAAATTGGGCGGGGGTTGTTTAAGTACCATAATAATATTCATAATAATCTGGGTTCTGGTTGGGCAATGTTCTTAACCTGCAACTTCCCTGATTTTTTAGCCTGGAATTCCAGGATTTGCCTTGAAAATGGGCTGTGGTCTTCATTCGGATGTTTCAATTTGATTAACGAGGAAAGAGGCATGGGCTAACACGTACCCCGGTCCTTTCGCGGATCTGATATATTAAACATTCCGTCAGTCTGTTTGTTAAATTACCAGGATGCAATGATAAGAATAGGGATTGGGTATGAGCTTAATGGCTCCCCGGTCATTCGTTATTTGAACGTTTAGATTATTCCGGGACTTCCTGACAGACTGGCTTAATCGATTCTCATAAACACATAAAATTAATAATATGAAGACAAATAATTTCTTATCTGGTCTGCTTATACTTTCAATTGTCGGTGTTTTAACTTCATGTGCCCAAACTGTGAAATTTCAGAATTCGTCGGTAGTTCCGGCAGCACAAGGCAATGTAAAAGTAAAACAGGATGATAATAATAACTACAGGATACAGGTGAACATTAAAGATCTGGCGGATATAGAGCGACTGGATCCGTCGAAAAAGACCTATGTTGTATGGATGGAAACGCGGCAGGGAAATACTGAAAACATTGGCCAGTTAAGAAGCTCAAGCGGTTTTTTGTCGAACCAGAAAAAAGCTTCCCTTGAGACAGTTTCCTCCTATGAGCCTTTCCGTGTATTTGTTACCGCTGAACATGGAACCAATGTACGTTTTCCGAATAGCCAGGTAATTTTATCTACTGAAACTTTCAATCGGTAAATTTGGATTAAACGGTACTGTTTTAAAATATTATTGCGGAAGGAACTGGCACGAAAGTACTTTACATTCGTGCCAGTTTTACTTTAAGATTATTAATGCCTGCTGCCGGTATTTAATGTATATTTAGATTAATGCCGTTTCATATCCGGTTTGCTGACGAAAAGGCCCTAAGGGGCGTAAAGTAAAAATAAAATGCCCAAAAAAACAGAATCCGACAGAGGGCGTTGGTTAGAAATAAGTGCTGTTGTAATAACAGGCATCCTGAAGTATATTTTCATGGATTGGCTTGAGCTTAAAATTCACCGGGTACGGCAGCTCCGCATTCCCTGGAATATAAAATCAGTATGGTTTTAAGAAATTCAAGGCCTGCGGTACCATCGGTCAGGATATGGGAAAACTCTGCACTTATACGGTTGCTTTTTGCCCTGATTCTTATCAGCAGATCGTTTTTTGAAAATTTACGGCAAAAAGGCTCTTCATCCACCTCAACCCGAAAATGCCGCGAATGTTGTTCGAGGTAATACCAAAAGAATCCTTCCCTTAGTTTTACCCTCAGGTAAGGGAACCTTTTTTCGGCCAGCAGTACCGAATTTTGCAATTGTTTTATCTGAACCGGGTGATTTAATACAGCAGTTATCCGGAATACTGCTGTAAAATTAGTATTAATAACTGCCGGATAGATTTTTGCAGCATTATCGAGGGTGAACCAGAATTTACCATCTTTGTTCATATTTTTGCTGCCTGATTGTGCCAATCGAATATAATTTAAGAGACATAAAACAATGTACTCTTCAAATTTATGAATTTATTTGAGGGAAATTCGCTGTTTGGTGGGTTATACGGATCCGCGGGCAAATTGTTTTTAATTATTTTGAGGCAAGCTGTTCCACCTGGCGGAAAACACGAAAGAAATTGCCGCCCCAAACTTTTAGGATCTCTTCTTCAGAATAGCCACGTATCAGCATTTCGCGCGTAATGTTAGGAAACTGGCTTACATCGGCGCAATCTTCAAGTCCGCCTCCACCATCAAAATCGCTTCCTATTCCAACATAATCGATGCCCACAAGATTTTTAACATGGTCGATGTGATCCACGAGGTCCTTTACTGTTGGAAGAACTTTTGGATATTTTTCGCGGGTTTCGTTCCAGCGTTCCCTGAAAGCCTGCTGCTGTTGTTCATTCATGCTTTCAAATTCAGAGTTGTAGATTTTTCTCAGCTCCTGCATCTTAATGTAATGCTGGGATGCAGGGTCAGGATCTTTCACGTAATCATCGAGCAGGCATATCTGAATTACGCCTCCGTTCTCAGCCAGTGATTTAATCATTTCATCTGTCATATTGCGGTGGTGGCCTGCAATTGCCCTCACGCTTGAATGGGAGGCAATAACAGGGGCTTTGCTTAACCCGATTACATCGAAGAATGCCTTGTCCGATATATGTGAAACATCCACAATCATTCCCAGACGATTCATTTCTGCAACTACTTTCCTGCCCAGTTCGCTCAGGCCCTTATGCTCAGGCCCTGTGGCATCGGAAGAAGAATCGCAGATGTCGTTGTTTTTTGAATGGCTAAGGGTGATGTAACGGACTCCACGGTCGTAAAATTCTTTAACACGGCTAATGTGGGCCCCCAGCGGGAATCCATTTTCAAGACCTATATAAATGGCCCTTTTGCCTTCTGCTTTCAGGCGTGCTGCATCGTCCGAAGTAGTGGCAATCTGAGCCAGGTGAGGGTATTTTTTACATGCTGCCCATGTAGAATCAATCATCCGGTGTGCCAAACGATATGCTTCTTCTGTATTTTCAGGAGTACGTTCACGCTGACTTGTAAATGCGGCAAAAAAGACGGCATCAAGGCCCCCTTCCTGCATACGGATAAAATCGACCCGGCTCTGTGGTGAAATATTTCGCTGTGCCATGTCCAGGCCCTGGTCTAACATGGCCATTGGTGTGTCAACATGCGTATCAACAGTAAGCGCTTTATTGTGGATTTCCATTACCTTTTTTTCGGAGACATTATTTGTTGCATTAGCTGCAGGAATTAACGAAAGCAGCAACAACAAAGTGAACCATTTACCCATAACGTGAGACTTAGCGATAATTATTTCGAACTGCAAGTTTAAAAAAAAACCTCTTTCTTTTGTCGGATTCAATGAAAATTGATGGTTTTAGAAGGTTGTGTATGCGTAACCCGATAGATTCTGCAAGTTGAAACGACAGCCGATCAGCGCGTAATCCAATTCAGCAACCGGCCTGAAATGAGAGGCCCTTTTCTTCGGAGGTACCATATTCCATATGCTTATACCACCGTTGCCCTTGTCGAACCATTTGGCAGTAATTGTTGTGCAACCCTGTAGAGTTTTGGAATGAAGCAGCAGGAAAAGAATCTGGTTCAGCTTCAGCCTGGAATAAGTTATTTTGCATGTTTACTTTATTAACTTACCCCATAATAATAGGAATGGCTTAAATTTGCAGGAAAAGAACCGTGATTTTTAGTATGTTTTAAGCTGCATGTATATTTGAAGGAACAATGAACATGAAAAAGAACAGAACAATCGGGTTGTGGGTTTTACCAGTACTTTCTATAGGGATATTTGGTATCACGCAGCTGTTCATTCGTTTCCCTTTAATGACTGAACGCTATTATTCGAGGGGAATTTATCCTATACTGGCAACTTGTATCTCTTTTGTAAGTAAATGGGTACCGTTTTCACTCGATGATGTGTTTTATCTTTTACTGATACTGACTGCAATCTTTCTTGCTGTACTGCTCATCATCCGGAAGATTTCATTTAAATGGGCCGGATTCATTGTGATGAATGTGGTTGCCGCCACATATATAATGTTTTATCTTTTTTGGGGATTCAATTATTTCAGAGCCGATATCAATTCACGTCTTGAAATTGAATCACGTGTTTCCGATCCTGATGAATTTATGGCTGTTTTCAGCAGGCTGATCGCGGCTGCCAATGAATCGTATACTTCGTACGATGATTTTGATGAGGCAGATGCTGCCCGGTTGGTTGAAGATTCCTACCGGCAGCTGGCACCCGTGCTGAAGCTGGATTACCCGGGTGGATATCGCAGGGCAAAGCCTGTTACATTGAGTGGCTTCTTTGCCCAGGCTGGAATTTCAGGTTATTTTGGACCGTTTTTTAATGAAGTCCATATTAACAGCAAACTTTTACCTGTAGAATATCCGTTTGTACTTGCTCATGAGAAAGCGCACCAGTTTGGTATTACCGGAGAAGCAGAGGCTAATTTCTATGCCTGGCTGGTATGTTCAAAAAGTGATTCGAAAATGTTGCAGTATTCTGCCAACCTGGTTGCTGTCAGGTATTTCATGAATCATGGATATAGATTGGAGGGATTCAGCGAAGTTGTTTCAAAACTTGATGAACGTGTCATTCAGGATATCAGGGAAATACAGCAACACTGGATGAATTTTCGTAATGAAAAGGTGGAGACAATAGCCGCAAGGGTTAACGATGCTTACCTAAAAACCAACCAGGTTGAAAAGGGTATTAAAGATTATACAGGCATTGTGAAACACATTATGGACTTTTCACATGATTCCACATTTCAGAAAAGGGCAGGATTTTAAATAATTTTTCTTCTTTTTTAGAGTCCCGTCAACGTTCTTCAGGCAGGAACGAATATCATGGAATTTATAAACAATCAGGAGGTTAGAGGTGTTTATCCTTATAGCTGGAGAAAAAGCTGCATGTCGGGGTTCATATTTGGATTTAAGGGATATTCATGGTGATGTTTCGTCGCAAGCGGAAGTATTTAAGGGAGGAAGCCATTTTACTGCCGGGAGGATTCATTGCAAACAGATTCAATAAAAATATACAATCATGGAAAGGAGAAAATTTATCAGAAACAGCGCAATTGGTACAATTGCCCTTACAATTCCTGTCATACGTAGTTTTGGTAGTAATTTTGCGGCCAATTATGAGATTCCGCGCCGGGCATTGGGAAAAACCGGTGAAAAGCTGTCGGTAATAGGTTTTGGCGGTATTATGCTGAACGATAATCCCCAGGATTTTGCCAATGAACTGGTGGCCAAATCGTATGAACTGGGTGTAAATTATTACGATGTTGCTCCATCGTATGGGAATGCTGAGGAATTAATGGGACCGGCATTAAAACCTTACCGCGAAAATTGTTTTTTAGCGTGTAAAACCGGGAAGCGTGATGCAGAGGGTGCTCAAAAAGAACTGGAAAACTCGCTGCGCCTGCTTCAGACCGATAGGTTCGATCTTTACCAGTTGCATGCCCTCACTTCAGTGGACGAGGTAGAAGAGGCCTTTGCCCGCGGAGGCGTAATGGAAACCATTGAAAAGGGCAGAAGAGATGGAAAGATAAGGCATGTAGGATTCTCAGCTCATGATGTGGATGCAGCACTGCTTGCAATGAAAAATTACAATTTTGATTCAATATTGTTCCCAATAAACTTTGCCACCTGGAATGCAGGTGATTTTGGCCCCCAGGTTTATGCCGAAGCTGATAAACAGGGTATGGGAATTCTGGCCTTAAAAGCAATGGCACTGACGCGATTAAAACAGGGGGAGGAAGGGTACTACAAAAATGTTTGGTACAGGCCCATTCTCGACCAGGAGATCATGGAAATGGCACTGAAGTTTACCCTGTCTAAAAATATTACAGCAGCCATTCCTCCCGGAGAAAGCACATTGTTTCTAAAGGCACTTGAATTTATGAACGGGTTTAAAACAATTACTGCTGAAGAAACCCGTCAGTTGGAAGATCTTGCCAGGCAAACAGAACCGATCTTTATGCATGCCTGATATTACGGTCTTACCTTAATTCCAGAGTGGTAGTTCCTATGTTATGCCCATCGGCAAAGAGATCGATTGTATATTTGCCGGGCATAAAATCGGCTTCTCCTGTGTTATCCCAAAAAATAGCAACAGGCAGGTCGTGCCCCTCATAAACTACTTCACGCATTGCAGAATACTGAATCTTCAGGTCTTCGAACTGAAAAACATTATTTTCCGATTTGCTCATCAGCAACTGATCGGGGCGCATAATGCGTACATATATGTTTTTTGCACCCCGCCTGGCTGAGACATTTTCCGCCAGTACAAAATATACACGCAACTGGTCGGCGCGATTGGCGAACCGTGTATCCTTGCTCCTGGAATTAAGGGCTTCGGCCATTAATTCACGTACCTGCAGCACTGCTGCACGCTGAAGGTTTTTTTCAAGCTGCTGTTTTTCCTGCGTAAGTTGCTGCTTTTCGGTTTCCACCAGTTTGAATTGTTCTTTTACTTCCAGGTTTTCGGCAAGCAGCTCCTGGTTTCGACGGTTGAGTGAGTCGATTTGAACTACAAAATCGCGCATAATGCCCCGAAGGGTAGTTACCTGTTTCTGGTAGGAATTTATTTGCTCAAGGCTGATTCTTTTTGTTTGTTCAATCTCTGTCAGTAGGTTCTTTACTTTAGCCTGGGCCACAAACAACTGCTCGTTGATCGTGTCGTTTTCTGTTGCAAGAGAATCGTATCTGAAAACCAGGTTATTTAATTCATACTGGATGGAATCTTTTTCCACTTTCAGTTCCGAAATTATTGCCCGGTGATCCCTGTCTTTTATAAAATAGAGAATGGCCAGTGTAACTAAAATTACTGAAAGGACAATAACGATGATGTTATTTCTACGCTCTTTGGCTTTGATATTTTGAATTTCCGGCTGATCCATTGTTTTAATTTTTCATTTAGAACGTTGCAAAATTAATAATCTTTTGTATGCGGCAAATTAAATTAACTACTGTTAAGAAACATTCCATATTGTGCAGAATATCAGGCTAGAGCAGACTTCCGATCCGGATACCCATATAAATCGTACGTGGTGCAGCCGGGCCGTAAATATAGGCCGGATCACGGTCAATTCCCGCATCGAAATCGCTCTGGTAGGCGTTCAGTATGTTTTTAATTCCGGCATTCCATTCCAGTTTTAGAAATTCGGTTATTCTGAACGTATAGGATGCCTTGATTCCTGCATCGAAAAACGATTGGGAGGTACGCAGTTCTCCCTCTTCGGGATTCTGCAGTTCAGGCCCAAAATAGGGAACAAGCATGGGGCCGGTATAATTGCCGGTAGCCGACAGGTTGAATTTCAGGGAGGGAGAGTAATTCAGACTTAAATACCCATACTTATCGGGAGATCTGAAAAAACGGTTCTCGTTAAATTCTTGTTGCTCTTCATAGTAGCTTTTTTGAAATGTAAATCCCGATTGCATCTGCCACCTGTTGGAAGGGGATGCATTAAATTCCAGGTTAACTCCCTCAACGGTTGCCCCTTTATCTGCGTTGGTTCGGGTATAAATCACAACTCCGTTTTCATCGGGAGTGCCGTATTCATTAGCAAAGGGGTGCATGAGTTTGGTAAAAAACCCTTCTGCAAGAAACTGGTATTGCCATCTTCCTTCATTCCAGGTATAATTTACAGAAGCCGTATAGCTGTTCGAAGTCTCCTGTTTCAGATTCGGATCGTTCCGGTGCAGCACCTGCCGTGAGCCGGAGGTTTCGATGTGCAGATCCTCGTCGAAAATTTGAGGAGCCCTGAACCCTTTGGCATAACCTGCCCTTAGCTGCCAGTGGTGCCCAGGTGTGTACAGCAGGCTGATACGGGGGCTGAATACATTTCCCGTTACATCGTTTGTTTTTTCCGTCAGGTCAGCAACCTGGTAGTGGTCCAAGCGTAACCCGGTGGTAAGTACCCATTTGTTTAAGGTCCATTCCGACTGGATAAAACCTGCCTGTGAGGAAAGGTGCTGGTCGGCAACCAGTGTATTGCCGTGGTGAATGTTTTCTTCGGGATCGTAATATCCCAGTTTATGATCCTGCAGAAAACTGCCATTAAATTCAAGTCCTGTGGTCAGGGATGCAGGAGCAATTAAGAAATGATCCATTTGTCGCAGGTATTGAATTCCCGATGAAAATGTAAAATCACGGGTTTCACCATATGCTGAGGGATCCTGATTTGCACCGTAATACGAATCGCGGTTGACCAGCTGGGAGGAAAAGAAAACAGAAAACTTATCGGCTTCGCGCAGAAGAATGTCAAAGGTGGCAGCTCCCGAATGTATACCATGATCAACACTTTCGGCAATGTCGCTCTCGTGTAAAGGCAGTTCAAATTTATTTCCTCCACGCCTGAATTCATTGATATGGAAGTAATCAAATGTAAGTTTACCGCGATTTGCCACACGCTGGAAGAACCTTGCTCCCAGGGTGCTGTTGTTTATGGATGCCAGCTCTGTAAACCCATCATTGTTGGCATCGAATGGATTTCGATTACGATAGAAACCAAACAGTGTAAGACCGGTTTTGTAATCGGCAGAAACAAACGAACCATTCATATTCAGGCTGAAATCAGGTGAGGGACTTGCATAAGAACTTCCAATCGAACCATAACTGCTTTCAATTGAAAAAACATTGGCTATTGGATCTTTTGTTATAAGGTTAACAGTTCCGGCTATGGCATTGCTGCCATAAAGGGCAGAGCCGCCACCACGGATGACTTCCACGCGTTCAATCATGTTGGCAGGTATCAGTTCAAGCCCGTAAACCCCTGCAAGCCCGCTGAATACTGGTCGTGAATTAATAAGGATCTGGGTATACGGGCCTTCCAGTCCATTCATCCTAAGCTGCGAAAAGCCACAGTTCTGACAGTTGTTTTCCATGCGCAGCCCCGGTGAGAAATTCAACCCGTCGCTAAGGGTAATACTTTGTGTACGTTGCAACAGTTTAGGGCCTATGCTGTTCACAATTGTCGGAGCATTCTGACGGCTCCGGGCATTGCGGTCGGCAGATATTACAATCTGTTCAATTCCAATATTGTCAGGCTCCAGTTCTACCTCCACCGAGATGCTGCTGTTTTTTTCCAGCATCAGATCTTTTGAGTAGACTTTATATCCCACAGCAGAAATTAAAACTGTTTGTTGGCCAACAGGGAGGTTTGAAAGTTTAAAACGACCCGCTGCATCAGCAGCTGTACCTATTGTGGTTCCCTTTACAAGTACATTGGCAAAGGGAATTGTTTCGTTGCCTGCTTTAACTGTTCCTGTAACGATGGCGTCGTTGGAAGCCAATTTTTCAGGCTCGTTGGCAACCACAACGAAGAACCCAAGCAAAAGCAAAATGAAGGCTGAATTGAATCTCATCGACGTAATTTAGTTTTTGATCTGAATACCGATTCCGGTTTAACTACCGGAAGAAGATTGTTTAAAATTAACGGGTGCAAAAATAGGTCTGCAGGCAATCTTGTGAAATCCCAAAAAATGGGGATTTATAAAAACCCGCACCTGATCCTTAATCTGGATCAGGCTCAACCGGCTTTTAGCTGATTCCTGCGGGAGGATCCCGTGAGTCGGTATTGTACAGCCAGACAATGTAAGGCTGATTTTTTTCAGAAGAAACGTTTATGCCGGGGGAATTACAAGTTGTGGTTTCAATGCATTGTTCCCCTGAATGTGAATAATAATCAAATCCAATTAAACCGTAAAAATAAATTTCGGCTTTGGTGTGTTTGTGATCTGCGGCAGAATCTTTGCTGTTTTTCTCGAAAGGATGGGAATGTACAATAATTTCGTTGGAAAAAAAATGCGCATGTTTATTTTGCAGCGACTGGTTCCCAATAATTAAAATTACCGGAATAAACACTGCATATAAAAATCTTATATTTTCCCTTAAATAAACCATCTGCATTAATTCCGGGGCAAAAATAAAATATTATTCTACTTAAAATTAAGTTGCCAATTAATTCTCCTGTTCCAGGTGAACAATTCCCAACAAATAGTAGGTAATTTACAGTGCCGTGTAAAATTAAAAGAAAGAAACCCTCACTCCCGCCTGGAGAGTATGAAGAGCGAGGGTTTCATGAAAAGATGAGTTATAGTGAGGGGGGATATTCTTTAATCAGTTGTTTGCAGGAGAAATCCAAAAGCTCTTTTTTATATTGGGTTTTGGTCGTTTTAGGCTGACAATCCAAAAGCTTGCCGCGGCATTCATATAGCTGGTAAAAGCTTCGTGCGGACTGCGAAAGGAGGTGAAATGCTGACTGGCAAAATCATTCAAAAAGAATGAATCGCTCATATAAAGGAAGTTGTCCAGGTCCTGGAGAAAATCCCAGGCTTCGAGCAGGTAAGGGTATTTATTTGTAATTAGAGTTTTGTAAATATTTTGAAATTGGTTAAAAGCTTCCTGCTGCATTTTATTTTTTAATAGATAATCAGGAAACCAAAACTGGGATAGCATATTTTCAGAATAATCGTTTTCGACTGAAAAATAATTTGAAATTTCTTCCAGGTCGGAAAGCGAATAAAAGGAAACCTGGGTCTTATTCAGGAGTTTGGCTATGGCTTCTTCCCATTTCCGGTAGGCTGAAATATTTTTCGCCAAAGGATCGAAACACAGTATCAGCGGCTTCACAAACGATGCATGTTTTCTGAGGTATCGCTTTACAGGAGTAATCAGGTTTGAATCCGTGGCTTGAAAATCATCTGAAGAAACCTGCTGAAGCTTTTGACTCAGGGTGTGATTAATCAGGAACTGTGTTTTTTGAGCGGGTGCTTGCGTTTTACCCCTGCGATTTTTGCTCAGGTTATTCGAGCAGGTAAGAATGGTTCTGCATCCGGGGAACGGCTCATATTCAGTATACACTCCATCGTTCAGAGGCAGATCGGCCATAAAAACGACAGGTTGTTGTGCAAAAATGGTGTTAATTGTTTTTCGGTGAAGTTCAGTCTGATGCTTCATGTCATTTTGTACAAAATAGGGCAATATTGAATTGGACCAGGGTTGGGACATGAACTCAACAGTTCCTTTTTTTGCCAGAGACTTTATTTTATCGATTACAGTAGGAGCATATCTTTCAAGCAGAGTAACAGAAGTACCCGATATAGACAACGCAAGGTTAAAACGTTTTCCAAATAGTTCCAACAAATTACATGCAGAGCCGAGAAAAGGCTTTATTTTTTTTTCTGCCAGATACTGGACATGAACCATGGTTTGTTTTTCATCGATGTATCGATCGGTAATGCCTGTTTCGGGAAAGGCATGTTTGCTGTAAATGACCGGTATATGAAGTTTTGCGCAGAGAGAGATCAATTTCATATAACAAGGTGTCAGAAATTTATTTTATGCATCCTTTGTTTTTGAAAAAAAACAGCACCGACATACAATTGTTATTCGGGTTATTGTTTAGGCATTCAACTGCTGTTTCAGGAATACTATTGTATGTCGGTGCTCTTCTTGATTGTGTGTTCACTACCCAGGCCGTCAGGGTAGCTGCCATGGGACTACAAACTGAAAGCGATTGTTTTCATTACCTGGTTTTTGGGAAGTAATTACTTTCTTTTCCCTGGCCCGGAACGATTCCAGAATCTCCGCTTCCTGGTTGTGGCTTTCAATAACCTCCATGCTTTTTTTTGGGTAATAATTCATGCTGTATTTCATTTTTCTTCTGTATTAAATAGATAAAAAAAAACAATTTTCAGTGCGGTTTTGTTTTTTTCATGTCTCTTTTTAGTTAGAAGAAACAAAGATATTAACAAAGTACAGTTAGTAACTTAATAGCCGATTCATTATTCTGTTCATTTAATTCATTTATCCCTGTGTTGGTTGCGATAATCCCCTGATTTTTTCTTAACTTATCGTTAGTAACCAAGCACCTGCCATTCTGTGTATGATATTAATAGAAAGTGATTTAGTAGATGGAGCAGATCTGTGCTACCTGCATTATGCAGGATAACTTACAGCGAATTAAGAATATTTAAACAGGGTAAGGATGCAAATTATGTATTTGGAAGAAACTAAATATAAGGAGTTGTTGCTAGCTAAAATAAAGGAAAAATTCGGAGGAGAAATTAAATATACAAGGGATTGCAAACTGCTTTCTGAGCAGGTTTATAAAACAACAGGCAGGCAGCTGAGTGTGTCAACAATTAAACGTTTTTTTGGTTTGATACTGTCACCCTTTAATCCTTCTAAATATACACTCGATACATTATCGCATTTCCTGGGCGTTGAAAATTGGGAAGCATTTATTGAAACGAACCGATATGAGGATTCAGATGATGTTGCTGAGTACAGCCTGGAGATGCTTAGAGAAAGCT
>OBJA01001174.1_pt1 | contig 18972 bp, 19 predicted proteins | sample 1519751 | NCBI WGS metagenome assembly OBJA01 (sample SAMEA3881238, study PRJEB22517) | soil metagenome | biome: lake sediment; feature: soda lake sediment; material: sediment, water from around vicinity | place: India | collected 2013-12-23 | depth 3 m
ATGAGCCTTGTAGGCGTGAGAGAAAAACCACGTCTTGAAGGCGTGGATTTTTATTATAGTTTAGAGTTGTTTATAGTCTAACCTATTATTAAATAGATGACTTGACATCTTTTTCAAACTATTATACAATATATAGTAGTGAATAATATGTAGGAGAATATATGGACTATTTATTTCTAACTATTTCAATTGTCATGATGTTAATAGGTATCATCATGTCACAAATGAATCAAAAACATAGACATCACGCAACACTTGTTTTAGCATGGGCTGTTTTTTCATATAAATCAATTGAGTATACGATTCATGCACTTCACTTTAGGCTTGAAAAGATTCCTTTAGAGTTTTCAACCGTAACATATTTCGTATTTTCAATGACAATTATATTTAACATTAAACCACTGAAGACGATTGCTGCATTTATGTCATTTATAACAGGTGTAGGATATTTGATATCATTTATCTTTCTTGGAGAAACATTTTACCAACAACATGGTATTTTCAGCACAACTGCAGCTTTGATCAATCATGCATTTATGTATTTAGGAAGTATGATGATGATGAAAAACATCATTTGGAATCCAAAGGAAGAAAAAAAGATTTTATTCTTTTCAGTTATTTATATGGTATATGTATCGATATTAAATTTACTTATTTCATTTCCACAGTCTTTTATTTTTATTAGAATGTTACTTGGAGCAGATATACTCTATCGACTAATTCCACAAAACACATACACAAGTTATATGTATTTGCTTTATTATTTATCTATATATATAGCTTTTAGAGTGATGATTGGAGTATTTCATTTTCTATGTGAGTTTATAAAGAAGAAAGAGGTTCAACATGAACATACAATTTAAAAAAGGAGTGCTTGAACTTTTAGTTCTAGCCATGTTAAAAAAAAGCGATCAATATGGATATGATATATCAGATGCGATTAGTCAAAAAATCTCTATATCAGCAGGTACTGTATATCCGATTTTAAGAAAGATGAAAGAGGATGGGTTAGTTACAACATACCTTTCAGAAGAAAGTTCTGGACCAGCACGAAAGTACTATAAGTTAACACCTTTGGGATTAAAAAAATATGATTCACTGAGTAAAGAATGGGTATCATTTATGAGCATTACAAAACAGTTTTTGGAGGAGTAAATAATGAACAAAGCGTCGTTTTTAGAAACACTAGAAAAAGGATTAAAACAAAAACAAGTTCATGATATCAAAGAGATTATCGATGATTATAAAGAGTATTTTGATATACAATTAGCTAGTGGGAAAAAAGAAGAAGAGATATCGGCTTATTTAGGTAATATTGAATCGATTATCTCAGATTATGCGGATAGTGACATTGGAAGTAAAAAGAGATGGTTTGAGTTAGTGACGATTTCTTTTGTTGCTCTTCCAATGTTAATTATGTGTTATGGTTTACTAATTACTTTTGCAGCTTCATCTATCGCTTTTTGGGGAATTGCTGTTTATTTAGCTTTTAATATTGATACGTTCAGTTTTATGCCTATGATTCCATGGATACCTAAGATATTTTATGTATTAACTGCTCTTGCAACATGCGTTTTTATGTTTAGTCTATCGGTTAGATTTTATGGTGTATTAAAGTCTATGACAAAACAATACGTTGTTAAGCAAAGCATACGTATTGGAGATGTTGTTCAATCCTCTATCTATCTTAAAATCTTTAAAATAAGTTTTTGGATGATGGTTAGCTTAACAGTTTTTACATATGTCATATCCGCACTTGTTGCAAAGAATTTTGAATATTGGCACACATGGGAATGGTTTAGATGAGTTTTGTAATGATTAAGAAGACTAAGGCGATTAATACTAGTATAGCTTGTTTAAACTGATATAATATACCTAAGAAAAGGATGTGTTAACATGAAATATCTAAAAATGAATAACGGTTTAATGATTCCTATTTTAGGAACTGGAACAAATACTTTTGGAAAAGAAAATAATAGTTTCAACGGTGAGATCACATATGACACTACAGAACTTCGTTCTGCAATTGAACTGGGATATCGATTGATTGATACGGCTATTTATTACCGCAATGAAGCGGTTATTGGAAAGGCAGTTAAAGAATCAAACATTGATCGAAGTGAGTTTTTCATCACTTCGAAAATACCTGCAGATAAAGCATTTGTTGAAACCAACGAACATGTGAAACACCATGTCGAAAATTCACTTAAAGAACTTGATTTAGGTTATATTGATCTTTATTTGATCCATTTTCCACTTGAATCCAATGAAGAAAACTTACGTGTTTGGCACGTATTAGAAACATATGTTGATAAAGGACTTATCAAATCGATTGGTGTATCCAATTTCAATGAAGATCAACTATCATATTTAATTAAGCATGCTCGAATAAAACCTGTGCTCAATCAGTTCCAATCTTATCCTGGTAAGCATCAACAATCATTAATTGATTATTGTAAAAAACATGATATTATCCCTGAAGCTTATCAATCATTTGCTAAACTTGATGATAAGACGAAAGAGGTGCTTACTCAAATTGCTAAGCCTTATCATAAAACCATGAATCAAATTATTCTAAATTATCAAGTTAATGAAGGCATCGTCGTGATTCCAAAATCACATCGTAAACAACATCAGTATGAAAACATTGATATTTTCGATTTTGAATTATCAAAAAAGGATAAAGAAACAATTAAGAACATGAATGCTAGTTAAACTTATTATCACTTAAAGATGAGGTGTTTTATGATATTTTTTGATTTAGTGATGATTGGGTTAGCAATCATCACAGTATTTTTAGCAGTTTACAGAAACAAAATAAACAAACGATATACCACTATCTTTATAAGTGTGCTTTACATAAGTATTCTTATTTATCATGTCATCGAAGGTGTGAAATGGCAACTTGTTCCACTGTGTTTCTTTTGGTTGCTATATGGGATATATGTTTTACTAAAGCCATTTAAAAAACTTTTTAAGATGTTCTTTTTTGTCATATCTACACTAAACATTCTCTTATCAGCAGGTCTTGTTTATGCATTTCCAACATATGACATTCCAGATCCAACAGGTCCTTATCAGATTGGTCAGTATCTATTTACCATAGAAGATGAAAGTCGTTTAGAATTATACACGGAAGATCCGCTGGATACGCGTAGGTTTAATTTTACGATGTGGTACCCTGCAGATAACATCACAACAGAAAAACAAGTCAAATGGATCGATAATAAAGATTTATCCAAACGGCTGGCAACAAATATGGGACTACCATCATTTGTTTTAAGTCAAATTAACGATATTAAATCAAATAGTTACTTGATTCCTCCAATCAGTGATCAAGAAGAAACCTATCCGGTTGTTGTTATCTCACATGGATGGGGTGGGTTTATGCACCTTCATACGGATTTGGCAGAAGAACTTGCAAGTCAAGGATATGTCGTTATTTCAATTGATCATACGTATGGTTCAGTAGCAACTAAATTTGGTGATGAGACGGTCTTTCAAAACTTAGACGCATTACCAGATCGTAGCGAAGATGGGTTCTTAGATAAAGCAAATCAACTTGTTTATACTTATGCAGGCGATATCACTAAGACATTAGATTATCTAGAAGAAGAAAATAAGGAAACATCATCTGCATTTTTCAAAGGAAGACTTGATTTAGATCATATAGGACTTATTGGTCATTCTACTGGAGGTGGTGCAGCTGTAGCGGTTGCACTAAATGATGATCGTATCACTGCAGTTTTAGGACTTGATGCTTGGGTTGAGCCTATCTTAAATGAAGATATCATCAATGGTTTAAATATACCTTCAATCTTTCTTCGAAGTGAAACATGGGAAGAAGGACCTAACAACGTCAATCTTTATGATTTGATTTTAGCGAGCAATCAGGCAAGCTTATATCAAATCAAGGGAACAACACATTCGGACTTTTCGATGGCCTATATGTTTTCACCGCTTACACAAATGATCGGATACACAGGCTCTTTAAATAAAAATTATCTTTTAAACATGCAAAAAGATATCATGACGTCATGGTTTGATGAACATTTACAAAGTATGATTAGAGAAGATATCGATTTAACTATATATAAAGAACTGATTGTGATTGATGTATCATAAACATAAAAGTGTTAATCCTTCCTGACAGGAAGGATTAACACTTTTTATAGACGTGTCTACGTGCTATTATAAAAAAAGACAGAATTTTTTTACATAACCATGTATTTTAGTTATAATAAATATGAAGAAAACGAAGTGAGGATTCATAAAATGAATGAAAAAAGAAATTTTGGTTGTTTACAATCCTTGTATTACTTTTTAGTCTTATACTTTGGGGATCACTTGCTATATTTAAGTTTAGAGTTCCTAATTTAGCCGAATCATCAGAGGTTAAGATATTCCCGATGATCCTCTATATTTTAAATGGGTTTATTCCAAGCATTTTAGGTATTGCTTTATTTAGATTAACAGAAAAAAAGACTTGGAAAGATGATTTAAAAACCATTTTACCAAAGAAGATGCATCTAAAAATCTATGGCGAAAAACTTATCATTTTAATCCTTGTCATCATCTGTCAATTTATACTTTATCATCTATTTATAGATACTTTTGATTTTAGTGTGATTATCGCGCAACTAGGCCAATTAATACCACTCATCATCTTAGGTCCACTATCAGAAGAAATTGGATGGCGTGGCTATTTAGAAAAACAAGCAGATGGCTATATTAAAAAACCATATAAACCAATAATTATTGGACTGATAAGGTCACTATGGCACTTACCACTATTTTATATTTTAGGAACGACACAGCAAGTCAATCGTGTTAATTTTTTAACATTTAGCGTTTTAATGATTTTACTCTCTATTATCATGACTTATTACCGAGAAAAAACAAATCGTTCAATTTTTACAGCAATCTTTATTCATTATCTATATACTGTAGGATTGACGTTCTATATTTTAGGAACGATTTATAGTCTTCAAACTGATGTATTAAGTATCATTCCATTTTTGATTTTTGGAAGTTATGCATGTTATCAGTTGCAAAATAATAGAACTAAAAGGTTATTACCATCTTGAATTAATTTGAATCTCATTTAAGATAACTTCTTATTTATTTTCGTGTCTATAAATGCCCAGAAACATATGATACAATCAGTTGAGTAGTAGTTAAATTTATACGAGGGTGGATAACATATTGCATAAACTATCATTTGATTATTTAAGAGATGTTGATGAATTTAATGAAACACTAAACATCTATATTGACGGTAAAAAAATGATTTCAGAGCCATTGATGATTGAATCTGGAAGGCATGAAATAATAGTTGAACAACAGCACATCCTAAATAGTATCTATTTTTTGTTTGGGACTTTTTTAATGGTTTTCGGATTTTTTGCATATGCGACTGAATCTGCATATCTATTTAGAAGATGGGGACGATATGCAGTCTGTAGACTATCTATAGACGTGAACAAAGATGATACTGTAAAGATTAGAATTCATCGATTAAAAAGCTGGTTTTTAAGTGACAGATATCAAATCACTATACAATACAAAGATACTAAATCTGAAAAATCAGTTGAAAAAAGAAGTGTCTATACCATTTTAGGCACAATCACGTTTATTTTATTACCAGCTTTAATTGTATACGGTATAGTTAGTATTGCGAATTAAAATGTTAAAAATAGTTACATCATAAAAATAAATAATATCAAATTAGATGAGGTGAATCATGTTTAATGAGTTAGAATTTAAAACCATCAAAAAAGAACTTGATGCTAAGCAAAAGATAAGAAGAAAAAAAATGGTAACGATATGGGGAGCTATATTAGGTGCCTTAGTTGTGATTGTGATTGCAGTATCATTGATTTTTCAAATTTATAATAAACGTAACGAGTTCTCAATGATTTTCTACTTTTTAAGTGGCTTTAGTGTGTTTATAATTGCCATTGCACTATTTATTAGTATGTTTTATAAAAGTTCAAAACCATACTTTGAGTATGTGTTTCCTAAAATAATCACAAAAATCAATGATGAAGAAGGATTATATTTATCATATGAATCATACCCAAAGCTTGAAAAGTCTTTTAATGAAGAAGGCGGATTGTTTCCAAAAGGTGTATCTATATCGTGTAAAAAAGTTATCAACGGATTTTCAAAAGAACAAGATACTTATCAAATCATCGATTGCTCAATGACAACAAGTACAGGAAATAATCAAGTGACACATTTTTATGGAACATATATCTACTTAAAAAAAGCAAGTCAAACTGAGCTTCAAATAAGAACAAATGGTTCACCTAAAAATAAAACTGTGAAATACGTAAAATTAAACGAAATCGAATCACTTAAAATCTATAAACCAATAGGTAATGAATTATTAGATATTGATCAAAGATATGTTGAATTTGTGAATGGTTTAAAAAGAAGTGAAACGTTTAGACATCTTTACTTAAGTATGAACAAAGAAAGTATTCATTTAGCGCTATGGTATAAAAAAAACCCGTTGAGAAAAAAGAAACAGTTCACATTAGAAATCCTAAATCAATATTTAAAAGTGCTCACCAATGAGTTAGATTTGGTAAATGAACTTGAAAATATAAGTTAATACTATCTTCAAATAATCACCAATAATCCGATTAATATATAATTAAAAGCCCTAACTCAATCATCAAGTTAGGGCTTTTAATATAACTCACATTAATGACTTCCAAATATAAATTAAAAAATCATTCCTCTTTAAATCGGTATCCTACTCCTACTTCAGTTGTAATATATTCATGACCAACAGAAATTGATTTTAATTTTTTTCTTATCGAAGCCATAAAAACCCGCAAAGACTGGTAATCATCTTGTGTTTGGTAACCCCATATTTTTTCTTGAATATAGCTATGGGTCAAAACTTTGCCTTGATGGATAACAAGTAGTTCAAGTAATTTAAACTCTATAGGTGTCATATGAATCTCTTGGTCATCGATCTTTACAAGATGTTTATCAAAATCAATGACTAAATCCTTATAAATGAACTTTTTATCATCGAACGTTTTTTCTTGAGTTCTCAATGCAACACGAACTCTAGCCAACACTTCACTAATATTGAATGGTTTAGTTACATAATCATTAGCTCCACGGTCTAAAGCGATCACCTTGTCACTCTCACTACCTCTTGCTGAAATAACAATGATTGGTGTTGTTTTAATTTTTCTAACTTCATCGATGATTTGCATGCCATCGATGTCAGGCAATCCTAAATCTAAAAGAATAAGATCAGGATTTTGATTGACAATAATATTTAAACCAATCGTGCCAAGCTCAGTACCACTAACTTCATAACCATGGGTTTCTAAAGCAAGCTTTATAAATTTTAGAATGACCTTATCATCTTCTATAATCAAAATTTGCTTAACACTCATGATTTTTTACCCTCTAGTATTGGAATATTAAAAGTGAAAGTTGCTCCATTATTTTTATTATTAATGACATCGATGTGACCACCATGTGCTTCGATAATAGCCTTGCATATACTTAAACCTAAGCCGATTCCTCTCAATTTATCACCTTTTTTAAAATCTGAACTAGCTACAAAATCTTCAAATATGTGATTGATGTGATCATCTGGTATGCCACCGCCATTATCTTCAACCATGAATTGAATATCGGTTTTTGATTTCATATAAGATACGATGATTATTGAATCATCTTTTGTATGATGTATGGCATTATCAATTAAGTTGATTAACACCTGTATTAATAATGGAATATCTGCATATACATAATCTAATTGACTTTGTTCTTGAAAAATTAATTGATGTTGATTGAGCCGATTGTTAACACGCTGCTGAAGGTCGTTAAAAACATCTTCAATAAGCTCACTAGTCGGGTGTAGGATTAACTGATTTGCTTGTAATCTAGTCATACTTAATACATTTTCGACAAACTCAGCTAAGCGACTTGTTTCATTATTTATATCTAAGAGAAGATTCTTTTTTGTTTTATCATCAAGTTTTTCATAACTATCAAACAAAAACGAAGATCCGGTTTGGAGCGTTGTCAGAGGTGTTCTTAAGTCGTGTGAAATGCTTCTTAAAAGAATTGTTTTTATTCTTTCTCTCTCCATTTCTATACGAATGTTTTCTTGCTCTTCTGATATTTTTTCTCTTTCTAGAGCAGTTAACATATGCAATAAAGCTGTTTGGATAAATTCTTTTTCCTGTTTTTCTAATAGGCTATTTTGCGTATCAATGATTAAAACACCAGAAACATCTTTCTTACTAACAAAAGGAAAAATAACATAGTTTATGGTTGTATATTTGTTTTGATCTTTTCCACAAATAATTTGATTATCTATTGCATAGTGGATTTCTTTTTTAATGTCATCGATTTCAATGTCTTGATCGCCATAAGTTTTCATTTTCTTCGTTAGACAAAAAAGTAGTTTACGATCTAAGTTCATCTTGAGGTGCCTTAGCTCAATCTCTACAATTTCTTCTAAACTATTTGCATATAACAATTCTTTACTCATTTGATACAATAAATCTATTTTTTTTGCGTTATTTTGTGATGAATAGATTTCTTTTTGTAAAGAAGTAGTTAATGTTCCTAAAATAATAATAGACATCATAAAGATGATTAATGTAAGAATATAATTTGCATCATCAATAATGAATGTGTATTTAGGTTCAGTAAAGAAAAAGTTAAAAATAGTCACTAAAAGAAATGTAGAAATGATGCCAAATGTTACTTTTCTTGTTTCCACAATAATTAGCATAATTGACACAATATAAATCAAAAGTATGTTTTCTCTTCTTAGCTCTAGTTGCTCAAATGCAAATGCTAATAAAGTAGAGAGTATGAGTACAATCGTTATAAATACATACTTGCTAGATTCTTTGTGCAGCATTATAAAACCTTCCTTTTTGACAGATCCATTCCAATTTTACTTAAAGCTATAATGACGACATAAAACTCAAGTCTTCCCATAAACATACCGATGATAGTCGTCCATAGTATAATAGGGTGAGATTGCTGGGATATGATGCCAATTGATAACCCGACTGTACCTAAAGCAGATGAAAATTCAAATAATGATTCTTCAAGTGAGTATCCAAAGGATGTGAAAATTAATGTACCAAAGATCAATGTTAATAAATACATAATAATAAAGGATTGATTGTTTTGAGCATCTTCAGCAGTAACTATGACATCTTTTCCATATTTTTTTATATAGTTTGTATGGATAGTTCGTTGATGTGACATTTTATCGCGAATATTCCAGTATAGATTCTTTACTGATAAGGCAACACGATACTGCTTGATACCACCAGAAGTTGACCCAATACCTCCACCAATAATCATTAATATTATAACACAAAGGTTTATAAGGATTGGTAATCCTGAAAAATGTTCAACTGTTTGAAATCCTGTTGTTGTAAGTGCACTAAGAAACTGAAACACGCCTACTCTCAAATTATTCGTAAGTCCGCCATCATTTGTATGCATCATTGACAATGTGATGATAGGAATGAAAAAAAGTGTAAGTATTAAGAACAGTTTAATCTCAACATGATGAAAAGCCTTTTTAAACTTAGCCCTAAAAATAAACAGATGAATAATTAGATTCGTGCTTCCTAAAAGCATGAGAATCATCGTGATCACTTCAATAGGAAAACTCTGATAGTGGCCAATTGAAGCTGCTTTAGTTGAAAATCCACCTGTTGATAAACTCGCAATAGCATGATTAAAAGCATCAAAAGTTGACATGCCGAATATAGTGTAGAAGATAGTCCCACACATAATATATATCATATAGATGGATAAAATAAGTCTAGCAGACCGTGCAAGATTTGGTAACAATTTGTCGTTGTGACCCTCTGCATAATAAAGACGCATACCATACTTATCAGAGATAGCTGAAGTGATAACGAGAACTAAGCCAACACCACCAAAAAATTGTAACAAGCTTCGAAATAATAAAAATGCTTTAGATGTTTGCGTAACATCAACCACAGTTAAACCAGTTGTCGTATAGCCACTAGTAGATTCGAAGACAGCTTGAGTGAAATTGTAGTTACCACTAAGTAAGAAGGGAATCGCTGAGCACATAATCGCAATAATCCATACTAAAAAAATAAGTAGAACATCTTGATGTCTCTCCAACTTTGATGTCTCTTTATTTCTTAAGAGACGACTTAAGAAATAACCTAAAATAATAGTAAAAACTCCAGGAACAATAAAGTTCTTAGCTTCAGATACATTTTCTCCATAGATAAAAATAGCTGATAGGGGTAATAATATAATGAAACCAATCATCATTAAGAAGTAACCAAGATAACCAAATAGTAACGGATAACCTGTTACTATTTTTTTATTATGATCCATTGTTTACCTCTTTTCTTTGAATAAAGTCAACTGCGTCTTGATGATGATTTGGAGTTGTTGCGATAACAAGTTTGTCATCGGGTTTAATTAATGTGTCACCACTTGCTATAATGACATCGGGATCTCTATAAATACAACTTATATTGAGATAAGAAGGAATTTCACTATTTTTTATGAGTTTATTTGCAATTATATAGTCCCCATCAATTAAGATTTCTGAAATAACAATTTTCTCGTTCTCTATCGATATTGTTTTTATGAAGTCTTCAACAATCGATTCATTTTTTATGCTTTCGCCAAGTAAATATGTTGAGCATATTACGCTATCAATGCCCAATACTTTAAACAAATCAACTCTTTTTGGATTTCTTACTACACTAACGACACGTTTTATGTTGAATAATTTTTTTGCTGTGATACAAGAAACATAGTTATCTATATCGTTGGTCGATAGTGCTATAAATACATCAGCATTCCATACATTTGCATCTTCTAAAACATATGCTTTTGTAGGATCACCATATAAAACGGGTATACGGTTTGAACTGCTCATGTAGTCACCGAAATTTTTGTCAGCATTTATAATGGTAATTTGGTGTTTTTCTTTTTTAAACTTTTTGACTATAAAGTCGGCTTCATGTGTACCATTAGCGATGATTATTTTCATGATTTTTATCTCCTCTCATAGTCATAAACTCTTCAATTGATAAAATAAAAGGATAAATTGCTTGAATTGTTGTATTTTCTATGAGCTTTCCTTTGTCAGTATCAGAAAAGCGTGCATATATGTGTGGTACGTCATATATATAAAAACATAAATGAGCAATAAATAGATTGATATTATCACTATCAGTTGTGATGATGACTTCTTTTGCTTCTTTAATCAATGCTTCATTTTCTAGTATAGATAAATCTGTAGCGTCTCCTACCACATCATAACCACTATATGTATCAGAAAGCTTTCGAAATGAAGTGCCATCTTTGTCTATGATTAAGACATCATTCCCTTCACTTGAGAGCATTGCAGCTATACTAGCTCCAAGTCTACCCGAGCCAATGACTACAATTTTATTTTTCTTCATGTGGATCACCTATAACTTGAATGGTTTTAATTGATGTATAACTGATATAAAGTGGTCCTAGTGTAGTATTAACTAAGATGAATTGATCAAGTGATCGAATAACTTTCCCTACAATGGTTACAAACCCCGATATTGAATTTAATGTGATTTTTACGTTTTGTCCAATTAGTTCTTCCATGTCAAAACCTCCCTTTCAACCTTCATCATAGGCTTTTTCGCATAAATGAAGTGTATAGATTTTGGAAATTGTTATAAAGATTTCATAAAGATTGATAAGAAATCTATGTTGAAAGGCATGTTTTAGACAATAAACTTATATGTTAATGTATTGTGCTTGGAAATATCAAAGCCTACTATAATGACTTGTTAAAAAATAATTAAATGAATATAGACTCTTGTTTATTGAGGTGTTTTGAGTTATTGTAAAACCATAGTGTAAACGATTAATAATAAAATAGAGTTTTTCTAGTTCATTTTTTGAAGAAACTACAAATGAGAGGATTTTATGATTAAATATGGGAGAGATTTAAGTAAAGCTTATGATCAAGACATTAAAAACATATTAAGATCATACAATAAGCAATTTACGCATAACACCATTCCTATGTCTTTATACTTATATCTTATTGATGAGTATCAATTGGTAGGTGGGCTTTCAGTTACTTATGTTTGGGATTGGGTCTCTTTAGGCGATTTGTTTTACATGAATATAGATATGTTAAAGTGTTTAGTCTACTTTGTATGGGAAAAGTTTAAATATGACGCGATTAACATGAGCGCTTTTACAACAGTTAAATCACGGTATATGGATTTAGAACAAGCAGGGTTCACACTAGATAAAAAAGTAAAAATCAATCAGCAAGATACTTATTATTATATGACTCTTAATCAACCAATAAAACCTCATTTTATCAAGCCACATCTTATTATCAGTGAAGAACCTATTGAAAGATTTCAAACCATACTCAAACAAGAAGTTGAATTTTTTAATAACATGCATCAGATTGTTGATGTGACTGATACGTTTGACATGGTAGCTATAGATGAAAAAACATGTGTTGGAGGTGTTCAATCAGATGTTTACGGAGATATGCTTTATGTGAGCAGAATTGCTATACTCGAATCTTATCGACAACGAAAAATAGGCAGCACATTAATGAATCACGTCACCCAATATGCTAAAGATCAACATCTAAAATATATTATGCTTGGAACAAGTGATTTTCAAGCTAAACCATTTTATGAAAAATTAGGATTCAAAGTAGTTTACAAGAAATTTAATCATCCTAGAGGTTATCATTCATACACGATGATTAAAATGCTTTAAACCAAAACAAGTAAGAAAATGGATTTAAAATGACATCATCACATAAGTCTTTGACTTATTTTTTAATCTGTTTTTTTTACAACCTTTGACCGACTTTTATTGTGATATAATGTCAATTGAATGGTAAATATTAAATCTATTTTAGATAAAATGAGGAAAAAATGAAAAGAATAATAACTATTGGAGAGCTACTTATTGATTTTATTCCTAATAAAAAAGGATTAGCGATTAAACATGTTTCAGAGTTTTCAAAACTACCGGGTGGAGCACCTGCAAACGTTAGCGCTGCAGTATCAAAACTAGGTGGAAAAACTTCGTTTATTGGGCAAGTAGGTCATGATGGATTTGGAGATTTTTTAATTGATACGATGAAAAGTGTAGGTGTTGATACAACCTATTTGTTTCAGCACCCAACAGCAAGAACAGCTTTAGCTTTTGTAACACTCACAAAAGAAGGAGAAAGGGATTTTGCTTTCTATAGAAATCCAAGTGCAGATCAACTTTTAACACCTAAGCAGTTGCCTCATAATATCTATCAGGATTCGATTATTCATTTTTGCTCATTATCACTTGATGATTATCCACTTAGAGATACACTAGATCAAGTGATTAAAGAAGCAAAACAGCAAAAAGCACTTATTAGTTTTGACCCTAATTTGAGATTATCACTTTTTTCTGACCATACATTCTATAAGGAAATCATTAACACATATTTAGGTTTTGCTGATATATTAAAAGTATCAGAAGATGAACTTTTGTTTATCACAGGTACAAAATTGATCGATGAAGCTTTAGCATATTTCTTTAGTTTAGGTATTCGATATGTCATCTTAACTAAAGGAAAAGATGGTGCTACACTTTATAAAAAAGGTGCATCCATAGATGCTAAGGGCTACCGTGTGAAAGTAGAAGATACAACAGGCGCAGGAGATTCATTTATTGGCGCATTTCTATACAAAGTTGCACAATATGATGATATAGATAAAATAACATTCGATCAAATTTATGACATTCTAACATTTTCAAATGCAGTAGCAGCACTTACAACAACGAAATTCGGAGCAATATCTGCACTTCCAACACAAAAGGAAGTCATTGATTTTATTAAATCATCATAAGATGATAAGGAGGCATATATATGGCTAGCATTATTGATGTAGCTAAAAAAGCAGGCGTAAGTATTGCGACTGTATCTAGATATATTAACAAAAATGGATATGTCGGAAAAGAATCGAAAAGAAAGATTATAGAAGCGATACAAGAACTTAATTTTGTACCTAGTGAATTAGCTAGATCGATGTTAAACAAACAAACCAAGCTCATATCGATGATTGTCCCAGGATTATATAATCCATTTTTTGCTTCTATTATTCATGAGGTTGAACAGCTTTTAGATGCAAAAGGATTGAAATTGATGGTTGCAAACTCATCAACTTCATCTGGCCATGAAATTGAATATCTAGAAATGCTAAAGCAAAAAAAGGTTGATGGTATTATCATCATTTCAGATAATCAAATTGATGATCACTTAGAAAGTGAAATGCCTATTGTCTCTTTTGATCGTCATTTTAAAAAAACGCCTTGTATATCATGTGATAATTTCCTTGGAGGAAGACTAGCAGCAGAAGAACTTCACAAATCAGGAGCAAAAAAACTTCTCTATTTTGGCGACGATGCTTATGCGATTGAAGGCAACCTTGCTACTGAAGTTTCCAAAAGAAAAGAAGGATTTATTAGTTATTGCGAGGAACATCATTTAACATATGATTTAATCGAATATCCAAAAAATAGCGAAAAAAGAGTGAAACCTAGTGATGTTGTTAAGATGAACTTATATGATGGTATGTTTTTAATTTCTGATTTTTTGGCAACAGAAATTTTGATTGAGGCTAAAAAACAAAACATAAATGTTCCAAAAAATCTAAAAGTCGTAGGATTTGACGCTTTAGAAACACATGCAAATAATGGTCTTGTCATCACATCTATTAGACAAGATCCCAAAGAAATAGCTATAGGATTAATGGATACATTAATGAGAAGAATAAAAGGTGAAACATGCGAAGATATAATTCTTCCGGTTACACTAAGAAAAGGAGAAACAACTTAGCGAGTTGTTTTTTTCTTATATTAAACATATAATTGACGATATTTTCACGCATAAAAATGTAAACCTTTACATAAACGGTTGACATTTGTTTTTTTGTATTATAAGATAGGATTAAATTCTTAGGTTTTCGAAAATAATTAGATAGCTCAGGTGATAAGATGAACCATACTTTAGTGAACAAATTGCATGAATTATATGAAGATATTTATCGTGACCATCCACAAAAAGATTTTTCTCGATTTCTAAAAATGATTGAACTAAATTATCAATTTAGACCGAATCACTTAAGAAAAAGAGACAAAAGAGATCCTTATTGGTATTTATCTGAACAAATGGTTGGCATGACTTTATATATTGATTTATTTGCAAACAATATCAAAGATATGATGAATAAAGTTCCTTATCTTAAAAAGTTAGGCATAACTTTTTTGCATCTCATGCCTGTATTAAAACCCAGAAAAGGTAATAATGATGGTGGTTATGCTGTTGAAGATTATCGTGATATTAATCCAGAATTAGGAAGTTTAAACGATTTTAAACTTTTAGTCACTAAACTTCATAAGGCAAATATTCATGTCGCTATTGATTTTGTCATTAATCATACTGCTAAAGAACATGAATGGGCTAAAAAGGCTCAAAAAGGAGATTCTTTTTATCAAGATTTATATATGATGTATGATGACGACATTATACCCAATCAGTTTAATCTGACGGTTCCTGAAGTTTTACCTGATGTTTATCCAGGAAACTTTACATATTATGAGGAGTTTAAAAAACATGTCTTTAAATCATTCTCAGAGTTTCAATGGGATTTAAATTTTAGAAATCCACATGTGATTGAAGAACTTGTTAGCATCTTTTTATTTCTAGCAAACTTAGGTGTTGATGTCATTAGATTAGATGCTATTCCTTTTATTTGGAAAGAATTAGGGACAACGTGTAGAAATTTGCCAAGAGCTCACGATTTTATGCAAATTTTTCAAATTGTCAAACAACTCGCATGTCCGAGTGTAGCTATTCTTGGTGAAGCAATCGTTCAACCAGAAGAAATTTTTAAATATTTCGGTAGTCATGAACATAAAGAATGTGATTTACTTTATAATGCAAATATGATGGTTAACATATGGAATTCTTTAGCAACTAGAGATACAAGACTTTTACAAATTGATAATGAAAGATTTATGCTTCCTAAGCATGGCGGATGGATCAATTATGTTCGTTGTCATGATGATATTGGTTGGGGCTTAAATGAACATGCTTTGCAGCAGTTTGGCATGGACCCACATCATCATAAGCAGTTTTTGATTCATTTTTACAATGGTAGTTATCCTGGGAGTTTTGCTAAAGGTCAAAATTATCAATATAACGCACAAACGAAGGATGCTAGAACAAATGGCACACTCGCATCACTTGCAGGTTTAGAAAAAGCGATGATGAATCATGATTTACAAGGAATCGATGAATCAATTAAACGTATCAATTTAATCAATACATTTTTATTTTCAATTCCAGGTATTCCTTTGATATATAGTGGTGATGAGATAGGTTTATTAAATGATTATAAGCACAATGAAGATCCATCAAAAACGGATGGTAGATGGCTTCATCGCATAAAATTTCCTTGGGAAAACAAAAAAATCTATGAAAATCCTTCAACACCACAAGGTAAAATTTTTAAACATATCAAAGATTTAGTTTCAACAAGAAAAAAACATTCAATTTTTTTAAGTCAAATTCCAAGTAAAATCATACCTACATCAAATAAAGGTGTTTATGTTTCTATCAAAACGAATGGTTATGATCAACTTGTATGCATTTATAATTTCACTGAAAATCACCAAACCATCAATACACATGAAATACTTGCTTATGGCGCAAGCGGACCCCTAAAAGACTTGTTTCAACAAAAGGTTGTTTCATTTTCTGATGATGTGATTGATATTTATCCTTATGAGTATTTATGGCTTACAAACAAAATGAACACGTAACTGATGAGGTAACGACTTGAATAAAAGAAAAGAATTAAATACATATATCAAGAATCATATTCATGAAGTTGTCGGCACATATAAGCCGACTTTTCACTTTTCACCACCCATTGGGTGGTTAAATGATCCCAATGGGTTTAGTTTATTTAAAGGTTTTTATCATTTGTTTTATCAATATAATCCATATGATAGTATTTGGGGACCTATGCACTGGGGACATGCAAGAAGTAAAGATTTTATTAAATGGGAACATTTGGATGTTGCCCTTTATCCTAAAAAGCCTTTTATTGATGGGGGAACTGCGTTTAGCGGAAGCGCAATCGAAAAAGATGGTATACATTATTTGCTTTACACAGAAAACTGGACAGATAGACAAGTGCAAAAACTTGCGTTTAGCAAAGATGGTGTAAGATATTTTGATGTGTCTTCCAATCCAGTCATTAAACCAAAGCAGATTCCAAACTTAGAAAAGTACATCAAAAAAGACTTTAGAGACCCTAAGATCATCAAAAAAGATGAGATCTATTATGCACTGATTGGTATTAAAGAAGTGGATTCAGGTGGAGCGATCTTATGGTTTAAATCAAGTAATCTTTTAACATGGGACTTTGTTAATGTACTCTTTAGAAGCAATCATCAATTAGGCGAAATGATGGAATGTCCAGATTTATTGTCATTTGATAGTCAAGATGTTTTAATCACTAGCCCGCAATACTTAAAAAGCGATGGTGAAAAATTCACGAATGTACACTCTAGTCTATTTGTTTATGGCAACATGAACTTTGATGAAGGTATTTTTAAAGACGAACATATTGAAGAAATCGATTTTGGACTTGATTTTTATGCACCTCAAACATGTGTTGATAATAAAAATCGAATCATTATGATCGCTTGGATGGACATGTGGGAAAGAAATTATCCGACACATGAATTAAGTCATAAATGGTCTGGAATCATGACATTACCTAGAGAATTAAGCTGGCGCAATAACAACATCTATCAGCAACCTGTTACAGAGCTAATAAATTATCGAACAAATCATAGACATAAGCAATTTTTACTCAAATCAGAATGTTCGTTTGAAGATATATGTGGAAACAACATTGATTTAGTCATACAAATCAATAACTTAAAAGAGCATACTTTCTTTCGTATGGATCTACTTGCAAGTTCAACAGAGTATACACGAATATCTTACGATGTTGATCAACTGACATTTACGTTTGACAGGTCAAATTCAGGACATGAAATTAAAACAACATCTCAAAAAGAAATCCATTCGAATGTTCGAATGAAACATGTTGATTTAATTGATGGTTCACTAAACATTCGAATCATCATTGATGTTTCATCTATTGAACTATTTTTACAAGATGGGTTATACACATCTAGTAATCGGGTATTTCCTAAATCAAATAGTCAAAACATTTCTTTTTATGCTAATCAAGAAGTTGACATGACGATTGATTTATGGGATATCGATACATTTATTAATCAGGAGAATATTACATGAGAGCTTGGTGGCAAACTGAAGTTGCATATCAAATCTATCCAAAAAGTTTTAAAGATGCAAACCATGATGGGATCGGTGACTTAAAAGGAATCATTGAAAAACTGGATTATTTAAAAGATTTAGGTATCAAAATATTGTGGCTATCTCCTATTTATCAGTCACCACAAAAAGATAACGGCTATGATGTATCGGATTATTTAAAAATCGATCCTATTTACGGAACATTAGAAGATATGGAAAAGCTTATATTTGAAGCTAAACAAAGAGATATTAAAATAATCATGGATTTAGTTTTAAATCATACAAGTGATCAACACGAATGGTTTAAAAAAAGCAGAAATAAAATCGAACCCTACACAGACTACTACATTTGGAAAGATGGCGTTAATGGCAATCCACCTAATAACTGGACATCTATATTTTATGAACAAGCTTGGACATATGATGATGTAAGAAAACAATATTATCTCCATTTGTTTGCTAAAGAACAACCTGATTTAAACTATAAAAACGAACATGTCATAGAAGAAATTAAACGTGTCATGACCTTTTGGTTAGATAAAGGC
>OBJA01001175.1_pt1 | contig 18967 bp, 14 predicted proteins | sample 1519751 | NCBI WGS metagenome assembly OBJA01 (sample SAMEA3881238, study PRJEB22517) | soil metagenome | biome: lake sediment; feature: soda lake sediment; material: sediment, water from around vicinity | place: India | collected 2013-12-23 | depth 3 m
TAAAATCCGTCCGTCCACGCAATACCCTGAAATCACTGACAGAATCCTTATGGTTAAAACCAAGACCTAAACCCTTGTTTTTATTGATAAGACCTTAACTGAAGGCTTTTTATGGTTGTAACCCTGTAGATATTGCTTGTGATTCTACCTCAAGATTCCTTCGTAACTCTGTGCCTTCGTGAGAGATAGTTTTCCGTGATTTCCGTGTATTCCGTGGACAAGTAAGATTTATGCACGCAATACCTATGAGTTATCCCCGATACCCAATTTATCAAGACGATAGCGGATCTGTCGGAAGCTGATACCGAGCAATTCAGCGGCTCTGGTGCGAACGCCATCCGCCTGACTCAAGGCCGCCATAAGGATGGTGCGTTCTTGATCTTCAAGCCACTGCTCAAGATTGAACCCAGGCGGAATTTCATGGAGAGAGGTCGGCAGCAGGACTTCCTTGTGCTGGAGTTGCGGCGGCAGACAATCGCAGGCAAGTAATTGCTGATCGCCCAATACCAGACAGCGTTCAACCAGATTCTCCAGTTCCCTGACATTACCGGGCCAGTCGTAATTGAGCAGCAGCTCCAACGCTCGTCGGTCAATCTGATAGTCATCAGTTCGCCCGGTTTTGCGCCGATAAAAATTCTGAATCAGTAGAGGGATATCACTGCGACGCTCACGCAATGCCGGCAGCTCAATGGTGACAACGTTGAGACGATAATAGAGATCTTCACGAAAAGTTCCTTGAGCAATATTGGTGGTCAGATCCTGATTCGTGGCAGCAATCAGGCGAATGTCGAGGGGGATATTGGTGGTTCCACCAACCCGGCGAAATTCACGCTCCTGCAGGACCCGCAGCAGTTTCACCTGCATTCCCATGGGCAACTCACCAATTTCATCAAGAAAAAGTGTTCCGTGATGGGCGGTTTCAAACAACCCCTGTTTCTTTTTATCGGCACCGGTAAAAGCACCCCGCTCGTGTCCGAACAATTCACTTTCCAGCAGGTTTTCCGGTATCGCGCCACAGTTGATCGGAACGAAGGGATGGTTTTTACGTTCGCTGCCGACATGCAATGCCTGAGCGACCAGCTCCTTGCCAGTACCGCTTTCGCCGGTGATGAGAACGTTGGCACGACTGGGAGCCACTCGTTCAAGCAGGGCAATCAATCTGGCCATGACATCACTGTCACCGACCAGATTATTAAAGGAATAACGCTCTTTCAGCTGCTGCTTGAGCTGACGATTCTCGCGCTGCAATTGACGCCGCTCAAGAGCTTTTTTAATCACCAGGCGAATTTCATCGTTCTTGAAAGGCTTGGTGATATAGTCGTAGGCACCGAGCTTCATCGCCTCAACCGCTTCCTCGGTGGAAGAAAAAGCGGTAATCATAATCGTTGTCGTTTCGTCGTCCTGCTGTCGCAAGCGCCGCAACAATTCAATACCGGACAAACGTGGCATCTGGATATCGCTGATAATCAAATCATAACTTTGCCCGGCAACCTGTTCGAGGGCGGCCTGACCATCAGGAGCCTGATCTACCTGATACCCTTCACGCTGCAACAACACCACCAGCATTTGCCGCAGACTTTGTTCGTCATCAACAATCAGTATCCGTGCATCATGGCTGTGCATCATCACCCTCCGGTTGCTGCGTAAAACTCATGACAAATTGCTCTCCACCCAGTTCTGATCGAGTACTGTGGATGGTCCCACCGTGGGCTTCAACAATTGTAAAAACCGTTGACAGGCCCAGGCCGGTACCCTTGTCTTTAGTGGTGAAGAATGGTTCAAAAATACGCTCCCTGTAAGCTGAATCGATGCCCGGTCCGCTGTCTTCAACGGTCAGAGTCCATGGGTCCCCCCCTGCTACGGCGAACCGCAAGCGCCCCTCTCCATCCATGGCTTCAGCGGCATTGATGGCAAGATCCCAGAGCACCTGCCACATTTGATTGCGATCAATGGAGACAACACAGGTATCTGGAGCATTGATCTGGATTTCAACACGGCTAAATCGTTCATCACACACCAGCATCTGCCGTATCTCCTTGAGCATGATTGACAGATCCAGATGCGATCGAACCGGTTTTTGCGGGCGGGCATAGGCGAGAAAATCCGTCAGCAAGACGTTCAGACGATCGGCTTCTTTGACCATAATACCGAGCAACTGCAGATCCTCATTATTCAACTGACTGTTTTCACGCAGCAACTGAGCCGACCCGCTGATTGACGCCAGAGGATTACGAATCTCGTGGGCCAAGCCTGCGGACAACCTGCCGATTGCGGCCAATCTGTCGGCGCGCTTGAGTTGTTCTTCAGCCTGTTTAAGCTGGGTCAGGTCCTGAAAGGTTACCAATGTCCCCATGTCTTCGCCACGACTGCCACGCGCTAAAGCCGTTGTAAACCCAAGTGACAATTGGTTGTCTGAAGGGTGCATGTAGCTACCCTCGGCACGGTAGACAGGTCGCTTCTCCGGCACAAAAAACGGCCATAACTCCGGAAATATTTCTGCTGCCTTCATGTCGTATACATGGTGCAGGGATAAACCGGTAATCTCAGCGGCAGCACTATTAAATGATCGAATCCGCCCTTCAGGATTGATCAGCATAACACCACTACTGATGTGGGCCAGAATTGTCCGGTTCATCCGCTCCAGTTCAACATAATCGATATTTTTACGCTGATATAAAGCTTCACTACGACGCCAGCGATCAGCGAGGGTGCCACTTAACAAAGCAGTCAGAAAAAATGCGACGATATGAACAAATAGAGAGTTAAAATAGATCGCATCGGCAACAGCCGGTGTGACCATTAGTGGTCCCAGTAGATTGTAAAACTGCAGTAACAGCACACCACCAAACAAGATAGAGGCACTGGCTGCCGCCAGAACGGTCAATCGCCGTGACAGCAGAAAACTGGCGGAAACAATGACCAGCAGATAGAAAAAAGAGAAAAGACTTTCAACAACGCCGGTGACGAGAATCAGAGCGGTAACAAGAAGAAGGTCCCAGACAATCTGTGCCTGATTTAAAAGCCAGGTATGGGTTACACGCGGCAACACCAGGGCAACAACAACCGCCTGCGTGTAGGATATCCCCACAAGAAAAAACAATGGAGTTACAGAATAGGCAAGATTGCCGTACAGATAAAAAAATGCAGCACCACCCAGCACCAGGGTTATCACCGCAGTCCGGCAGACCAGATACCAGACCAGGCTGCGGTGACCTGTATACTTCAATGGGTTTTCGGTAGGTTCACCTGCTGCCATCAACCGTTAGACATTCCCGGCCATCTGGAAAATCGGCAGATACATGGCGATAACCAGGCCACCGACGGTGGTTCCCAGAAACAACATCAGGAGTGGTTCCATCATCGCAGTCAGGTTATTGACAGCGTCATCCACTTCATCATCATAAAAGTCAGCGATCTTACTGAGCATGGTATCAAGTGCACCGGCCTGTTCTCCAACCTCGATCATCTGGCAGACCATGGGGGGGAAAACTCCTGACTCTTTGAGGGGTTCAGCAATGGTTTTGCCTTCACTGATGCTGGTTCTCACCTGAATAATCGCACGCTCTACAGTTTTATTACCGGCTGTTTTGGCCACAATATCAAGACCATCGAGAATCGGCACACCACTGGAAATCATAGTTGCCATGGTCCGGGCAAACTTGGCAACGGCAACCTTACGGATCAAGACCCCGAAAACCGGCAACTTGAGTGCCCAATTATCTATTGTTATCCGCCCTTTTTCTGTCGCGTAGATCTTCTTGAAAGCAAAGATAGAGAGAAAAAACAACACCAGAAATACAACGAAGTAATTCTGCACCATATTACTCAGATTAATAACTACCTGGGTCGGTGCCGGTAACGCTCCACCGAAATCAGCAAAGATTTTCTCAAAAGCAGGAATAACAAAAATAAGAATAACAGCGATAACCACGACAGCGATACCGACAATAGTGGTCGGATAGGTCATGGCGCTCTTGACTTTCTTCTTGAGTTTGAGAGCTTTTTCAATATAGACGGCCAGCCGATTAAGAATGGTATCGAGAATGCCCCCGACCTCGCCGGCAGCGACAAGATTGACATACAAATCGTTGAAAGCCTTGGGGTGTTTACGCAAGGCATCCGCAAAGGTTGACCCTGATTCGACATCCGACTTGACCTTCAGCAGAACATCTTTGAAGGTTTTATTCGGTTGCTGGTTTGACAGAATATCCAAACACTGAACCAGCGGCAATCCGGCATCGATCATGGTGGCAAACTGCCGGGTAAAGACGACAATATCTTTGGTAGTAATCTTGGGTTGTAAAAAACTGATATTAATTTCAGCGTTCAGTCCACTGGCACCTTTGACTTTGGTTGTCTGGATCCCCTGGCGACGCAAAGCTGCCGTTACAGCGCCTTCGTTTGCAGCCTCCATGGTTCCCTTGTGCGTTTTACCGTCCTTTGTCCGACCAGTCCATGTGAACTTCGGCATGATGTTCCCCTTTCACAATTATTCTCGTTCGGTAACAATTTCTTCCATACAGCAGGGCCGTTGTGCCATAACGAAAAAAACTTGTCACCAATTCGGAATTTCTTACTGTGTCCGTCCGGAATCTCGGAGTGGACGGCCATAAAATGCCTGCAACAGCAAATCCCTACATTCTACGATCAGGGCTGATGGCCCGTTTGCGGCTCAATACTGATTGCGGATTGGCAAACATCTGCCGGAGTTCGTCCTGATCATGTGAACGTGCCAAAGCCTCTTCTTCAGTAATCTTACGGCTGTGGGCAAGTAAAAACAGTGACTGGTTCATGGTCTGCATGGCAAATTTGTCTTGACCAATCTGCATCTGGGAATAGATCTGGTGGATTTTATCTTCGCGAATCAAGTTGCGAATCGCCGCGTTAGGAACCATTACCTCCAGAGCCATACAACGACCCTTGCCGCCGGCCTGGGGCAGCAACGCCTGCGACAGCACTCCTTCCAACACAAACGAGAGTTGTGTACGTACCTGCGACTGCTGATTGGTGGGAAACACATCAATGATACGATTCATGGTCTGAACACAGGAATTAGTGTGCAGGGTAGCAAAACATAAATGGCCGGTCTCGGCGATAGTCAAGGCAGCCTCAATAGTTTCGATATCACGCAATTCTCCGAGGAGGACAACATCAGGATCCTGCCGCAGAATATACTTGAGAGCCTTTTTGAAGGAACTGGTATCTGCACCAACTTCACGCTGATTGACCAGACATTTTTTGTGCGGATGAATATATTCGATCGGATCTTCAATGGTAATAATATGTTCACTGCGTTCCGAATTGATGGCATCAATAACAGCTGCCAGCGTTGTAGTCTTTCCACTACCAGTGGGTCCGGTGACAAGAATCAGTCCGCGGGGCTTTTTGGACAAGCTCCTAACCACAGGAGGAAGTCCAAGCTCTTCAAAACTTTTTATCTCAAAAGGAATCGCCCGAAAAACCCCGGCAACAGCACCGCGCTGGACAAAAATGTTACCACGAAAGCGCGACAGACCTTTGACGCCGAAAGAAAGATCAAGCTCATTTTCCTCTTCAAATCGACGTTTCTGGGCATCCGTTAACACGCTGTAGCACAGTTGCTTGGTTTCCGCTGCCGTCATTTTCGGCAGATCCATGTGCTGCATTTTACCATCGATACGGATCTGTGGAGAGGTACCCGTTGACAAGTGCAGGTCGGACGCGCCCTGCTCAATCATGGTTTTCAATAGTTGATGCATGCTGGCCATACTTAAACCCCCGTGTATTCTAAATTCAGAATATAGAATATAGAATATAGAATGTTGACTTTATAATCAGTGTAGCGCAGACAAGATGGTGCACTGGATTTCCTTCTCTTTTGTATTCTGTATTCTGTATTCAGTCTTTAATCATCTGCCACCGTCGTCCGCAAGACCTCTTCCAGTGTCGTGACTCCTTCAGCCATTTTGGTTAAAGCCGACTGACGCATGGTCTTAACCCCAAGGCGCATCGATTCTTCCTTGATTTCTGCGGTATTGGCCCCGGCCAGAATAGCTTCACGAATCTGCTCAAACATGGGCATTACCTGATAAAAGCCAACCCGACCACGATAACCGGTGTCATTGCACTCATCACAGCCACGACCTTTATATACCGTTATTTTGCCAACATCGCTCTCGGGAATACCGGCAGTAATAAGAGCCTCTTCCGGATGCTTGACCGGCTCCTTACAGGCACTGCAGATACGTCGGCCCAGACGCTGAGCAGATATCAAATTGACTGCTGAAGCCACGAGAAAGGGTTCGATACCCATATTGAGCAAACGGTTGACCGTGCTGGGGGCATCGTTGGTATGCAGTGTCGACAAAACCAGGTGACCGGTCAACGCTGCCTTGACCCCGATTTCTGCTGTTTCAAAGTCACGAATCTCACCAATCATGATGATGTCAGGATCCTGGCGTAAAAAGGCCCGCAACGCCGCAGCGAAATTGAGACCGATTTCTTCATGCATCTGTACCTGGTTGATCCCGGCAAAGTTAAATTCGACCGGATCTTCGGCTGTCGAAATGTTCTCACTGACCTTGTTGAGCTCCGACAGCGCGGAATAGAGGGATACAGTTTTACCGCTACCCGTAGGCCCGGTTACCAGCACCATCCCGAAGGGTTTGTGAATCTCATGCTTAAACCATTTAAGAGCCTGTTCTTCGTAGCCAAGCTTGGTCATATCGAGCTGCAAACTGCTCTTGTCGAGCAGACGCAGGACAACTTTCTCACCAAACAAAGTCGGTAGACAGTTGACGCGGTAATCCATTTCCTGACCACGCCCCATCTTGATTTTTATCCGTCCGTCCTGGGGTAAACGGCGTTCGGCAATATCAAGATTTGCCATAATCTTGAGCCGTGAGGTAATGGCGTTTTTCAGTTTACGCGGCGGTTTCATGACCTCATAAAGAACACCATCAATACGATAGCGAACACGAAACATGTGTTCATAGGGCTCAATATGAATATCGGATGCTTTTTTCTTGATCGCATCGGTAAGAATCAGGTTGACCAACTTGACAACCGGAGCATCTTCGCTGGCTTTTTCCAGTTCATTGATGCTCTCAAGACTGTCTTCGCCAACCAACTCCAGATCAATATCATCAAATTCACTTAAAGCATCGGCCATGCTCGCCGACTGATCATAGTAGCCATCGATAGCCTGCTTTATTGCTGCTTCAGAAGCGACCACAACTTCGACATTATAGCCGGTCATGAACTTGATGTCATCGATGGCGAAAATATTGGAGGGATCGGACATGGCAATCATCAATGTCGATCCGGCACGGTTTATTGGCAGGAGCTGGTACTTCTGTGCGACCTCAGCTGGGATAAGTTTGATGACCGCAGGATCGACATCAAACTCCTTCAAATCAATTGAAGGTACGCCGTAATGCTTTGAGAGAAATGTTGCCAGATCGTGTTCTTTAACATAACCCAGATTGATCAGGGCGGCACCAAGACGGATTCCTTCTTTTTTTTGTTCTGCAACGGCTTTTGCCAGCTGATCATCCGTGATCATCTGGTTTCTGACCAGTAATTCTCCCAATCGGCTGATACTCATGCCGCTATCCCTTTCCCATTTATTTACATGTGCTTTGATAATCGGTTAGAAAACTCCGCATAAACCCGGTCGGCAAACGTTTTTTTGTCCAGATAAAAAAGGCATCTTCGCCCTGTGCTGCCAACAGATCAAGACCATCAACACAGGACAACCCCCGTGATGTGGCATCGTTGGTCAGGGCGGTGCCGGTTTCGGAATATACCATATCAAATATTAACGCGCTACTTTTAATGTTCTCCAATGGAAGAAAATCCAATTTTTCTCCGTACAATCCAACCGACGTTGTATTAACAATCAGGTGTGCATTCTCAAGTTCCTGGAAATACTCTGACGTGCCATATGCGACCGACAACAGCCTTTGATGAGGCTGAACCGGCATAGCAGCCACCAATGTGCGAGCACGAGCAAGACTGCGGTTGGCAACCGTTACCTTAGCTGCTCCCGCTGACAGCAACGCATAGACTGCTGCACGACAGGCGCCTCCGGCTCCAAGCAGTAGAATCTGCTGATCCAGGGGATTAAATCCAAGTTCATCACCAGCTGCGCGCAAAAAACCACTGCTGTCAGTGTTGTACCCAACCAGCCGACCCTTGCGGTTAACGACTGTATTGACGGCACCAATCACAGCAGCAACGGGATCGATATCATCCAGAAACGGAATAACAGCTTCTTTATGAGGAACGGTGACATTTATTCCCTTGATATCGAGGGCCCGTACTGATGCTACGGCCATACTGATATCATCAGAATGAACATGAAAAGGCACATAGACCGCATCAATGCCACAATACTTGAAGGCAGCGTTCTGCATTACCGGTGACAGAGAGTGTGCTACCGGTGCACCAAAAATACCGTAAACCGCAGTTTTTCCTGTTAACAACGACACATCATTTCCTCAGGACAAACTCCTGATATTGAATTACCTGCACCCGTTGTAGAATCTGGCGTGCCCGTAATACATCCTCGGCTATCGCTTCAGACAAGGCCGCCAGACTGGGAAAGGCTTTTTCATCCCGGAGTCGCTCAATAAAATAGATCCTTATTTTCTCACCATAAATTGAACCAGTATAATCAAGAAGATGCACTTCTATCGTAACATCATGACAACCAAAGGTTGGACGACAGCCAATATTGACGACCCCGCCATATTCAAGGTCACCATGACGCACTCTGACAACATAAACTCCCGGTGCTGGAATCAATTCTTTTTCGGTATGTAAATTAGCTGTCGGAAAACCCAGCTCTCGTCCCCGCTGAAATCCTGAAATCACTTCACCGAGCAGATTGTAGTGCCGACCAAGCAAAGGGACAACTGCGGCGACATTGCCGGCGCTGATCAAATGGCGAATACGAGTAGAGCTATAAGGTTGTCCGTCTTCACCCACAGGTTGAAGTATCTCAACGTCAATACCCCTGGTACGGCCAAACTCTGCAAGAAACTCAGCGGTACCCAACCTCCCCTTTCCAAAGGCATAGTCGTAACCGATAACCAGCTTACGTGTTGACAGGGTATTGATCAGTATATTGTCGATAAAGTCTGCAGGCGATTGCTCTGCAAAACTTTTGTCAAAGGGAATTTCAATGAGACAGTCAACATGAGATGCGGAGATAAGGCGACGACGCTCTTCTCTGGTATTTAGAAGTAAAGGGGCTTTATCCGGCCTGAGAACCTTAAGAGGATGGGGATTAAACGTACAAACAACAGATTGTATTCGATCTTTTTCAGCGATCTCCAAAAGCCGTCTGAACAAAGCCCGATGACCGAGGTGGACACCATCAAAGTTTCCCAGGGTCACAACACTGGGTCTAAAATCAGCGGGAATATCTGCGAGAGATTCGAGGATTATCACAGTACAGGCGATCCTTTAAAACCGGCAACAGCAATATTCGGATAGTAACGATAGTCTGCAGGCACTGACAAGGGGAAATCCCGGACCCGCTCAATAAAATCAGGGCGGATCGTTACCGACCCGCCCTGCAATGCCAACATATAATCGAGAAGTCCCTATTCCATTGAGCTGGGAATCATCGATTTCAGATACTCGCGATTGAGCTTGGCGATAAACTTGACGCTGATCCCTTTCGGACAGGCAGCTTCACACTCGTAGTGGTTGGTGCAGTTACCGAAGCCTTCAGAAAGGATTGCTTCCGTCATCGCATTGACCCGACGTCTGGCTTCAGGCTTGCCCTGGGGCAGAACCGCCAACTGGGCAACTTTGGCACTGGTGAACAGCATGGCTGAACTGTTGGGGCAAGCAGCAACACAAGCTCCACAACCAATGCACTCGGCAGCGTCCATGGCATAATCGGCAACCGGCTTTGGAATCAGCAGGGTATTACCATCGGCAACGCCACCAGTATGGCAGGAAGTATAGCCACCAGCCTGCATAATCACGTCAAGTGCAGTCCGATCAACAATCAGGTCCTTCAAGATCGGAAAGGCTTTGGCACGCCATGGTTCAATGAAGATTTCATCTCCATCGTTGAATTCACGCATATGCAACTGACAAACAGTTGTCAGCTCCTGCTGGCCGTGGGGACGACCATTAATGACTTGCGAACACATACCGCAGATTCCTTCACGGCAGTCATGGTCGAAAGCAATTGGATCCTGACCTGATTTGATCAGATCATCGTTCACCTCATCAAGCATCTCAAGAAACGATTGATCAGGGCTGACGTTATTGGCCTTGTAGGTTTCGAGCTTACCGGTATCTTCTGGCCCCTTCTGGCGCCATACATGCAGCGTAAGATTCATCAATGAATGATTCATTATTTATAACTCCTCACAGCCAGTTTGACGTTTTCAAATTTCAGGGGCTCTTTATGCAATTCAGGAGCCTTGTCCACGCCTTTGAATTCCCAGGCAGCAACATAGCAGAAGTCTTCATCATTCCGCATCGCTTCACCATCGTCAGTCTGGTGCTCAACACGGAAGTGACCACCGCAAGACTCTTCACGATGCAGGGCGTCAGTGGTCATCATTTCGGCAAACTCGATGAAATCTGCAAGTCTCCAGGCATTCTCAAGTTGCTGATTCAACTCCATGGCACCACCGGTGACATTGACGTTGTTCCAGAATTCATCACGAATTTCCGGAATCCGCTTGAGGGCCTGCTTGAGGCTGGCATCACTTCTGGCCATGCCGACATTTTCCCACATGACACTGCCAAGCTCGCGGTGCAACTCACCAACGGTCTTTTTGCCCTTGATGGACAGCAGTTTTGCCATTTCCGCCTTGACGCTTTCAGCCGACTCCTTGAACTCCGGATGGTCGGTCTTGACCTGTCCTGGGGTCAGAGAGGCCAGGTAAGGGGCGATGGTGTAAGGAATAACAAAATAACCGTCGGCCAATCCTTGCATGAGCGCCGAAGCACCAAGACGGTTGGCACCATGGACAGAGAAGTTGGCTTCACCAAGGACAAAGAGTCCGGGGATATTGCTCATGCATTCGTAATCGACCCAAAGACCACCCATGGAATAGTGTGGTGCCGGATAGATACGCATGGGACGTTCATAACCATTTTCAGCGGTAATCTTATAGTACATATCGAAGAGATTGCCGTAGCGCTCCTCAATTGTCGACTGACCCAGACGATCAATGGAAGCCTGGAAATCGAGGAATACACCACGCTTGCTTTCGCCGACGCCACGACCATCGTCACACTGCTCCTTGGCGGCGCGTGACGCGATATCCCGTGGGGCCAGGTTACCGAAGGAAGGATATTTTCTTTCCAGGAAATAATCGCGATCATCTTCAGCAATTTCACTGGGATGCTTGCCGCAGTCCTCAGCTTTTTTAGGAACCCACACGCGCCCGTCGTTCCGCAGGGATTCTGACATCAGCGTCAATTTTGACTGTTTGTCACCATGCTGAGGAATACAGGTGGGATGGATCTGTGTATAACAAGGGTTCGCCATGTAGGCACCCTTTTTGGTTGCTCTCCACTTGGCAGTTACACTACAGCCCATGGCATTGGTCGACAGATAGAAGACATTGACAAAACCACCGGTGGCCAAAATCACGGCATCGCCCCAGTAGGATTCAATGGCACCGGTCACCAGGTTACGACAGGTAATTCCTTTAGCAACGCCATCAACGACAACCAGGTCGAGCATTTCACGGCGGGCATACATTTTGACCGAGCCGTTCTTGATCTGACGTGACAGTGCCGAGTAGGCGCCGAGCAGCAGCTGCTGACCGGTTTGACCCCGGGCATAGAACGTCCGTGAGACCTGGGCGCCACCAAATGAGCGATTGTCGAGATAGCCGGCATAATCGCGCGCAAAGGGAACACCCTGCGCAACACACTGATCGATGATATTGTTGGAAACCTGCGCCAGGCGCCAGACATCAGCTTCACGGGCACGATAGTCACCACCCTTGACAGTGTCATAGAACAGACGATAGATGCTGTCGCCGTCGTTCGGGTAGCTCTTTGCCGCATTGATACCGCCCTGGGCGGCAATACTGTGAGCACGGCGTGGGCTGTCCTGATAACAGAATGCTTCAACGTTGTAACCCAGTTCACCCAGTGATGCTGCAGCTGCGCCACCGGCCAGACCGGTACCAACAACCAGAATTTTGAATTTACGTTTATTGGAAGGATTGACCAGCTTCATATCGAAACGGTGCTTATCCCAGGAAGTTTCAATCGGACCTTTAGGTGCTCTTCCGTCTAGTATCACAATAAGCCCCCTATTTCACAATGCGAGCGAGAATGAACAAAGGAATGGCGATATAAGCCAGACCATACACAATTGCCAGAATTTTGCCGATGGAGATAACCTTGTCCTGACTTGGTCCAGTACTCCAGCCCAGGGTTTGCACCCAACTGGAAATCCCATGTGCAAGGTGAAGCAACAGTGCGCCCATGGCAACAATATAGAGAATCGAGACAAATGCTTTCTGGAAACTCTGAATCATCATAAAATGGACATCAGGACGTCCGAGGGCGTCAAGGTTGTTAAAGGCAGAAGTCTCGGGATAAAGCACCTGAACAGTGAAATGCAGCAGGTGATACAACAAGAATGCCAAGATAATCAGTCCGGTAAAGATCATGGTCTTGGCGGAAAAGGTCGTGACCAGGGTCTTTTCAATAGCGTAAGAATCAGGTGTGGCCGCTTTGTTTTCCAAATAAAGCTGAATGCCGAAAGTGATATGTACGGCAAAAAGCAGTAACATCCCCAGGCGGAACAGCCAGACCAGAGGCCCCAGATCGTGCAGAGCTTTGGCGTAGGCATTAATGCTGTCGGGGCCTGCAAAAACCGACAGATTGCCGATCAGATGAACTGTAACAAACGCGATCAGTAACAGACCGGTCACAGCCATCAGAATCTTTCTTCCCACAGTGTTCGTCAACAGATTCATAATGAATTTCCCTCGAGAGTGTGAATGATTGCCAATGAAGGGTGAGTTCCCGAATTCAATCAACCCTGTTCAGCTCCTTAAACCAAGCCCGGCCCGGCCCTTCTCTCTTCTTGAAAACGGGCCCTGCGCCACTGCCCCGGCGGCCCACGCCAGGAATAATACCTCCTGTTCATGTTGACATCCTTTCGGTGTCGATTCAAATACAATAGAGCCCCGGATCAAGACCGCAGGCGATAGATAGCAAAACAGTATACTGTATACTAAACATCCTTATAAATTTAAACAAAAAAAACCGTAGTTTGGCGAATTCTAATAGGGGACAAAATCCCTCTTTTATCGCTGTCAGCCTTGTCTCTGTGTATGAAAACTATGAATCAGCACCGGGCTTTTGCAGCGCCAGGATCCTGTCAAGACTCTGCTTCAGGATGTCACTCTTCTCCATGGCAAGGGCCAGCTTGGCGCGGTCCTTTTCCAGCACCTGGGGCGGCGCATTGCTGACGAATTTTTCGTTACCCAACTTGTTCGTAAAAAAGTCGACATCTTTCTGAACCTTTTCGATCTCTTTACGCAGCCTGGCTTCCTCCTCTGCCAGATTGATCAACCCAGCTAACGGGATAAGAACTTCAACCTCACCGGCAACCTGGGTCGCAACCTCATCCGGACGCTCAACGCCAACCCCGGCCACCAGGTGTTCGACCCGCGCCAGGGCAGCGATAGCCTCTTCCTGGGCTCGGATGGTTGCCACTGCAGTGGAATCCCTGCAGTCGAGCACTACGCTGATTTTACGTCCCGGCGGGACATCAAGCTCTCCGCGCACGTTTCGAATAGCAGAAACAATCGACATGATCATTTCCATGTCGGCAACGGCTTTATGGTCGGTAGCAACACCACTTGCGGTGGGAAAATCTGCCATCATGATCGACTGACATGGACGCTTACCCGGCAGTGACTGCCAGATTTCTTCAGTAACAAATGGCAGAATCGGATGTGCCAGCCGTAACAACCCTTCCAGTACCCGGTATAGAACCATCTGGGTAGACAAGCGCGCCGCAGAATCAGCTCCATAAAGGGGCTGCTTGCTCAATTCGATATACCAGTCACAGAATTCGTGCCAGGTAAATGTATAGAGAACAGAGGCGGCGTCGTTGAACTTATACGCCGACAACGCGCTGTTCATCTGTGCGGCGGCCTGGTCGTAACGATGGAGTATCCACTGTTCGGCTGGTGCCAACTTAACTGCTGAAAAATCGATTGTTTCCGGATCAAAGTCTTCAAGGTTGAGCAATGCAAAACGACTGGCATTCCATAGCTTGTTGACAAAATGCCGATAGCCGCTGATACGGTCGGTCGAAAGCCTGATGTCACGTCCCATGGCAGCAAAGGCACAGAGAGTGAAACGAAAAGCATCGGCCCCGTACTCGTCGATGACAGTCAATGGGTCAATGACATTGCCCTTGCTTTTGCTCATCTTCTGCCCCTGGGCATCGCGCACCAGAGCATGGATGTACACCTCTTTGAAGGGAACATCGTCCATGAAGCGTAAACCCATCATCATCATGCGGGCGACCCAGAAAAACAGAATATCAAATCCGGTCACCAGACAACTGGTCGGATAAAACTTTGCAAGGGTCTGGGTCTGCTCCGGCCATCCCATGGTTGAAAAGGGCCACAGTGCCGAGGAGAACCAGGTGTCCAGCACATCACTTTCCTGTTCGACAGACTGGCTACCGCAATGGACACAGGCAGTAATGTCTGTCAGGGAGACACTGATCCGGTCACAATCGGCACAGAACCAGGCAGGAATGCGGTGCCCCCACCAGATCTGGCGACTGATGCACCAGTCCTGGATGTTGTGCATCCATTCAAAATAGGTTTTTTCCCATTGGCGGGGCACAATGGCCGTCTGGCCGGACTCAACCGCAGCAATGGCCTGTTCAGCCAGGGGTTTGACAGCAACATACCACTGCTTGCTCATGTAGGGCTCAATCACGGCATGGCAACGGTAGCATTCTCCCACCGCATGGGTATGTTCTTCCACTTTTTCCAACAGACCCAGGGCATCAAGATCCGCTACGATGCGTGAACGGGCCTCAGCAGCCGACAAACCCTGATACATTCCGCCATTTTCATTAATGCGACCGGACTCATCAAGGACATTGATAAAATCAAGGTTGTGACGCTTACCCACGGCGAAGTCGTTGAAATCGTGAGCGGGTGTCATTTTAACCGCGCCGCTGCCGAAATCCTTGTCGACGTATTCATCTGCAATAACAGGAATTTGCCGATTGACCAGGGGGAGGATCACTTTTTTTCCGATCAAACCTTGATAACGCTCGTCATCCGGAGCGACGGCAACAGCGGTATCACCCAGCATGGTTTCCGGACGGGTGGTTGCAACGACCAGATAAGTGTCACTGTCGACAACCGGATAACGCAAGTGCCAGATATTTCCCTTTTTGTCGTCGTGTTCAACTTCCAGATCCGACAAGGCGGTATGGCAACGAGGGCACCAGTTAATCAGACGATTATCCCGATAAATCAGTCCATCGTTATAGAGACGAACAAAAACCTCGCGGACCGCCTGCGACAACCCCTCGTCCATGGTAAAACGCTCGCGCTCCCAGTCACAGGAAGCTCCCAGGCGCTTGAGCTGATTGATGATTTGGCCACCGGAGGACTCCCGCCATTGCCAGACCCGTTCAACAAACTTATCCCGACCAAGTTCATGACGATCAAGACCTTCGGCATGGAGCTGCTTTTCAACAACATTCTGGGTTGCGATACCGGCATGATCGGTACCGGGCATCCACAGAACTTCAAAACCGCACATGCGCTTCCAGCGACAAAGAATATCCTGCAAACTGTTGTTAAGAGCATGCCCCATGTGCAGGACACCGGTGACATTGGGCGGCGGGATGACGATTGAATACATAGGTCGCGCGGAATGCTCATCGGCATGAAAATCTCCGCGCTGTTCCCAGATATCAAACCACTTCTGCTCAATCTGAGCTGGATCATAGGCCTTGGGCAACTGCATGCTCATTGTTTGGACGTCCTTTTTCTTGTAGTTCTTCACTTAAAGACTATCTACTGACCCGCTGTATAAATATCTGAATCCTGCGTTGGTGTAGGGGCGTTTTGACAATCGGGCGCGATGAATCTCGCCTCTACATTTCAATATTTAACCGCCACAGCAACAGTACCCTCTGACCAACAATCTGCCGCACCTTGCTTGTTTTTTGAGGCAATAACGGCGTTGTAGCCAACACTGATCAACTCTGGTCAGACACCCTTGTGCATGCCCTACTGACCCGACAAAGCCCAGCGCAATGGTGCGACATTCTATGAGTTACAGGGTAGCGGAGGTGGGATTCTGTCGACGGGGACAATAAAGCGGGGATGCAAAAGATGTCAAGGCCTCCTTTACTTCCCCGCTCTGATAAAAAACCTGAAGATTTCAGTCTTCGCGCTTAAATCTCACCCCGCTTGATTTTTTCTATCTCAGCACTGATCATTGTTTCCGCCAGGTCCGGCACAACTTCCCAGACCGTCTGCTCCAGCATTTCACGGGCCAGGGCTTCGATCATGGGACCAGCAACTTTCGCAACAACTTCTTTGAGCTCGTCTTGCGACAATTGTTGCAGTTGCTCTTCTATGGTTGCGGCAACTGACGTAGCGCCCGGCACGGACGGGACAGCAGGCTCAGGCTCGACGTCAGCAACATCGTCGGAGGCAGTCTCTGCAGTGAACGTCTCTTCCTCTTCATCGACGAAAAGATCATCATCGCGTCCGCTCTCTTCCGTTGTGATTTCCGGCCCGGCTTCAACCTCAATGATTTCATCTTCATCGATCTGATCTTCGTCAAATACGGCAAGCTGATCGCTTTCTTCTGTCGTGTCTACAAGGGCCTCATCAAAAACATCCTCGTCCGTGATCTCATCACCATCTGAGTCTTGTTCCACAACCAGCACATCGTCGTCTGTGTCATCTTCTTCCGCAAGGGCGACTGAGGACGAATCGCTAACAATGTCACCCTCTGTAAGCTCCAGTATGTCTTCTTGATCAGCGACTTCTTCATTATCGGCAGTAGCAGAAAAAACAGCAGGGGCATCCTCTGTCAGGCTCGCATCTTCATCAGCTTCATTCAACTCAATGAAGGTGTCAGGATCTTCCACCAGATCTTCTTCCTGATCAAAGTCTTCTTCCATCATCTCAATGATGGCTTGTGGATCCTCGTCATCCTGTTGAGAGTCATCAACTTCAGGGCCGGAAAAATCAAAAGGAGCAAGGGAATCTTCCTCTACATCTTCCACAATATCTGACCGGGTATCAGCAGACTCCAAAACTTCCGGATCTTCAAGTTCTTGAGCGTCATCAGAGATGAAACCGAATTCCTGTTCTTCAACCGTTTCCTGCTCTTCTTCAATGATCAGGGGCTCAAACTCCGGGGCGTCGACTTCTTCACGGACATCTGCCGGCAGGTCAGTAGAAACGTAAGGGGCAAGCTGCTCCGGAGTCAACCCGGCAGAAAAATCGGTTGCTGGTGATTCATCTTCCGAAGGATCAACTGTCACCTCATCGTCATCCTGCTCTGTGGCGGCAAGCAAGTCCTGGGGTTTGAGATCGTCCTCCTCGAATGAAACCTCGCCCCATAATCCATCATCGGCATCTGTTTCATCATCGATAACATCAGACTCTTCCTGAGTCAGAGCTACCAATTCTTCCTGATCAGCAATACTCTCTTCTTCAACAGCAACTACCAGCTCTTCTGCAATCTTGTCGTCTGCCTCCATCAGCGCGACATCAACATCCGCTTCCTCCGCAGGCACCAGCCGTAACGGCGGCATATCACACAGCGCCGCAACCTTGTCCAGTAACGCCTGGGACTCAAAGGGCTTGGTCAACCAACCGTCAGCACAAACGTCAACGGCTCTGGACTCATCAAAGGCTTCAAAGACTCCGGGGAGAAGCAATACCGACGTTTGGCCAAGAGTCGGATTACTCTTTATTTCCCGACACAGTTCAAAACCGTTTCTTCCAGGCATGGCAATATCGGCAATAACCAGATCAGGCCGATGCGACAATGCCATCTCGTAGGCTTTATCACCATCGCTGGCAACCAGCAGGTCATAATTTTCCGGCGCGAAAATAATGCCAACAACTTTTTGAATAGTGATACTGTCATCGGCCAGCAGTAGTTTTTTCTTCATTGAGCCTCCTCGTACCTGACAACGTCAGGCAATTCAAGCCATTCCCCCGGGCTATTTCCGTGGCTAACACATCAACATTCAATACTGCGTAATCATGTCCCTGATATCTGAACGTACCAGTCTGCCAAGTTTGTTCCGGTTCTGACAATACGGAGAGATCACCTCTGTGTTCGGCAACGATACGACTATTGGGCTGCGTTGCAAAAGCCAAAAGCCCATACTCTGAATCAACCAGCGCATAACAGGAAGAGGTGTCAGTGCCTCCAAACCGGTCCCCACGACAGGGCAAAAAGAATATCGGGACCAAAGTACCTTCATGGACCAGTACAAAAGAAATATCTGTCGGCAACCCCGGTAAAGGATAGACTTCCTTTTCCTGGACAATTCGGCGAATTTGATTCAGGGGAATTGCATAATCAAGACCCTCTGTACGAAACAGACCAAAACCAGTCATACAGTATCCTGATGAATCCCATAAAAGCGTTCCGGTTCAAATACCACAAGTGGGACCCCGTCCGCCAGCATAACCTGCGCACTGCGATCTTCCAGAGTCGCTTTTAACAGCGCCGGCAGCACCCCTCTCTCCATGGTGTCAGCGGACTGCAACCCTTCGATCCGATCTACCAGTATTGCCCAGTTTCCCTCAGATCCGCGCAGCACCAGCGCCACCCTTTCTGCGTAGCACAATGCCGAAGACAGTCCCAGCCTCATTGTTGGATCAATAGCAGGAATTTCCGTATGACGAAAAGTGAGGGCAGCTACGATCCCCTGGCGCAAATCACTCCGCTTGAGGTCAAGACG
>OBJA01001176.1_pt1 | contig 18959 bp, 16 predicted proteins | sample 1519751 | NCBI WGS metagenome assembly OBJA01 (sample SAMEA3881238, study PRJEB22517) | soil metagenome | biome: lake sediment; feature: soda lake sediment; material: sediment, water from around vicinity | place: India | collected 2013-12-23 | depth 3 m
TGGAGTGTTGGAGTATTTCTATTGATCGGTCATGTCATATAGGCCCGAATTGGACCCAGCCGCGCCCGTCAGTACTCTGGGTGCCGAGCTCAAGCAGCAATTTGTCGAGGCCATGAATGACGACTTCAATACCGCCCTGGCCATTGCTCACCTGTTTGAAGGGGTGCGCACCATCAATCGCCTGATCGGTACCAAAAAGTTCGCGAAAAAACCGGAGCTGGTTGCCGAGGTCAAAGATCTCCAGGCGACCATCATCGAGCTGGGAAGCGTCCTCGGCATCCTTGGCTCTGATCCGAACCAGTGGCTGGAAAAGGTCAAGCTGGCCGGGTTGGCGGGGCTGGATATCAGCCGCGAAGAGATTGAGCAGCTGATTGAGGAACGCCTTGGTGCACGCCAAAACAAGGATTTTGAGCGCGGCGACCAGATCCGCGCCGAACTTGAAGAGCGCGGCATCGAACTCCTCGACAGCCGCGAAGGAACGAGCTGGAAGTTGAAGTAAGTTGTCCACGGAAAATATGGAAAGACACGGAAATTCAGGCTGGGGAAAAGCTTACTGCCGGAAAAGGTCAAAGGCTCCCCCTCACCCTAGCCCTCTCCCTCAGGGAGAGGGGATAAAAAAAGTATCTACGGAAAATTGGAAATAATCAGTAACTTCTAATTGACTGGAACCATTCAATCTTTCAGGTATCTATTCACCTGCAGTTGAAAAATAGTCATCCCCGAATGCTTTTGTCGGGATCTACAATTCATCAAGGTGTAAAATCTGGATTCCGACCGGAATGACGGTGTAGGAGGCCTTCAGGCACGATGATCGCAGCTAAAGCCGCATCCTACACTGATACTCTTTCAGCTTCTTCAGTCAATTTCATTTTTTAAATTTTTTCCGTGCTTTTCCGTGCTTTTCCGTGGACAAAAAAACAGTTCAGGTAAGTACCGCCATCCCCATGTTCCGGTGCAGCTCCCGACGCAGGTTCCGCGCCACCGGGCCGACAACCCCGGTACCGATATCAAAATCCCCCACCCGCACCACCGGCAACACCTCCAGAGAGGTGGAAGTGATAAAGACTTCATCGGAATAGTGCAGATCCTGCAGTCGGAACTCACCGGTAATTACCCGCAGTTTCAGTTTTTCCTCACACAGGTTAATGATGGTCGAGCGCGTTACTCCCTCAAGAAGACCGGTGGAAACGTCCGGGGTAAAAACCCAGCCATCCCGAACCCAGAACAGGTTGGAGGCCGATCCCTCACAGAGATGACCACGACTGTTGAGCATGATCACCTCAAGGGTTCCCGCCGCCTTGGCCTCCAATTTACCGAGCAGACTGTTGAGGTTACTGATCGACTTGATCTTGGGATTAATAGCTTCCGGAGCGTTGCGCCGGGTTTGGGCTACAACCAGAGTCACCCCCTGCTCGTAGAGGCGCTCATCAAGGCCTTTAAATTCCCGACCGATAATCAGACAGGTCAGGGAACTTTCCATATCGCGCAAAAACCCGACTTGCCCCAGGCCACGGGTAATGGTGATACGGAAGTAACCGTTCACCAAGCCATTGCGCTGTTGCAGCTCAAGAAGATGCTGTTCCAGCTCCTGTTGCGAAAACAGCACCGGATAGGACAGGGCCTCGGCCGACTGCACCAGACGCTGATAATGCTGGGGGAACTGGTTGAGCTTACCGTCCACCGAACGAAAACTCTCAAAAATCCCTGATCCAGCACTGAGATACAGGCTTTGTCCTCCGCCACAAATTGACCATTCAAATAGACATAACTCATCGCTGTTTTCTCCAGATAATAAAGGATCTTGCCGTGCCGAACCCAGGCAACGGCACGGACGAACCTCTGGTGCTGACAACAGTTTAAGGGAAGCAGTCAGCTTCCACCAAATCGAAACTGATTTCTAGTGAATAACAGAGGTCAAAGCACCAATCAACCGCTTCAACAATACTTGACCTGAAGACTCTCCTGCCCTAATCTGGCCCATCCCGAACAACCGCCACTGCCCTTGAGAGGTGCCGCGCTTGAGCGATTTGCTACAGTTCATATTCTCCGGTTTGACCAACGGCTCGATCTATGCCCTGATTGCCTTAGGGTTCTGCGTCGTCAACAACACCATGGGGATTCTTAATTTTATCCAGGTTGATTTTGTTACCCTCGGCGGCATGCTGATGTTCACTGCTCTGCTCACCGTCGGGATGCCGATGGTTCCCGGGTTACTGGTTGCCGTTGTCGGTGTCGCCCTCGTCGCCATGCTGGTTGAACGCTTCGGGTTGCGCCCGGCGCGCTCCGACAACCACCTGATTCTGGTCTTTATCACCATCGGTCTGGCCATCATTCTGCGCGGAGCCATCAAACTGATCTGGGGTAAAAATCGCATGGCGGTACCGCCCCTGACGCCCGACAATCCGATCCAGATCATGGGTGCCAGCGTCCTGCCCCAGGCTTTGTGGATTCTGCTCTTGACCCTGATGGCCATCGCCCTGCTCAGCTGGTTCTTTTACCGCACCTCCCTGGGACTGTCGATGCGAGCCGTCGCCTCCAATCCGACGGCGGCGGCGGTGGTTGGAATTCCCGCCGGGCGCATCCGCCTGACCAGCTACGCCATTGCCGGAGCATTAGGAGGGTTGGCCGGGGTCCTGATCACGCCGATCACCACCTTGAACTATGACGTAGGCGTGCTCCTTGGGCTGAAAGGTTTCGCGGCGGCGATTCTCGGCGGCTTTGGTTCCTTTCCCGGAGCCATCATCGGCGGTCTCATTCTCGGCTTGCTGGAATCCCTGTCGGCCGGTTATCTGTCCAGCGCCTATAAGGATGTGGTCGCCTTTGTGGTGCTGTTACTGGTACTCTTTATCCGTCCAAAGGGGTTATTCGGCAAATAATATTCAGAATTCGGTTATTTATAACTGTTCAACACAGGATCCGGACTCCCATTCCAAGGGACACTTTTCGCCCTCCCTGGCCGTTTGACTGTCGCCGTCCATGGCGACAGACACCCTTGGCACGGGAACCCGGACCCTATGTTGGATAGATACGATTGTTTTATGGAATTGCCGCTGTTGTGGCGAATTCCAGTATATCAGCTCATTATTCAGGATCCTTCATCACGATGACACAAAAAATCCAATTGCTCATGGGCAACGAAGCCATCGGTCAGGGATTGATCGAAGCCGGTTGCCAGGTTGCCGCCGCTTACCCCGGCACTCCCTCGACGGAAATCCTCCAGGCTCTGATTGATCGCTCGGACCAGGCCGTTGAACCTCTGCACATAGAGTGGTCCCTCAACGAAAAAATCGCTTTTGAGGTGGCCCTGGCCGCTGCCTATACCGGCAAACGCAGCGTTGCGGTGATGAAGCAGGTCGGCCTTAACGTGGCTGCCGATCCCTTTATGCGCAGCGCCTACATCGGTACTCAAGGGGGGATGCTGACCATCGTTGCCGATGATCCCGGCCCCCACAGTTCCCAGAACGAACAGGACACCCGTCTCTTCTGCCTCCAGGCGCGGGTCCCGGTCATCGATCCCATCAGCCCCAGGCAAGCAAAGGAGTTGATTGGACCAGCCTTTGACCTGTCGGAAAAGTATCAGCTGAATATCGTCCTGCGCCCGACCACCCGGATTTGTCACTCGCGGCAGAATGTCGCCACCGGGAATCCTCTGCCCCTTAAGCGCCAGGCCGCTTTTGCCAAGAACCCGACACGCTGGGCCGCGACCCCGGCATTTCTGCCGGCACTACATCGCAAACTCAATGCCACTCTGGAGCAGATAGCCGCAGAACCTTTCTGGCAACCGCGCCTGTCTCCCGGTGACGGCAGTGGTTCCCGAACCGCGCTGGTGGCCGCAGGAATTGTCTACAGCTACCTGGTTGATTTACTTGAAGAACTGGAGTTATCGGGAGTTTTTGATCTCTACCAGGTGCTGATGCCCTATCCCCTCAATCCCGATTTTATCAAGCGGTTGCAGCATGACTACGACAGGGTTCTGATTCTGGAAGAAACCTACCCGGTGATTGAGCTGCAACTGGCCCATCCCGGGGCTAGCGGTAAACAGACCGGTGCTGTCCCCCGCGAAGGGGAGCTGACCCCGGATGTTATCCATCAGGCCCTGGCCGCCTTTATTGATCTTGATCCACCCCGGGAAACTCCCTCCGAACGACGTGGGCAGCGCCCCTCCCTGTGCCCCGGCTGTCCCCACCGGGCGGCCTTCTACAGCATCAAAAAAACCTTCCCCAAAGGGATTTTTCCCTCCGATATCGGCTGTTATACCCTGGGGATGAATCTTGGGGCCGTCGATACCGTCCACTGCATGGGAGCCTGTATCAGTCAGGGGGCCGGTTTCTATCAGGCCTATCGGCAGGACGGCGAGGATTTTCCCACCGTTGTCGTGACCATCGGCGATTCGACCTTTTTTCATGCCGGTATCCCGGCCCTGATCAACGCCGTGGTCCAGCAGGCCCGGATCATCGTCGTCATTCTCGACAATGCCACTACCGCCATGACCGGCGGCCAGCCGGTGCCCCATATGGGCCTTGCCGCCGGGGGCAAAGCGACCAGAGCCATTCCTATTGAGCCCCTGGTCAGCGCCTGCGGGGTCGATTTTCTTGACGTCTGTGATCCCTACGATCAACCGCACTTTGAACAACTGCTTAAGGATGCCGACCGCCATATCCGCCAGGCCGACGGCGGGGTAGCGGTGATCATCGCCCGCCATGGTTGCATCATGGACCCGGCAGTGCGAAAAAACCAGTCGTGTCAAAAAATCATGATTCTCGACACCTGCATCGGTTGCGGCAAGTGTACCGGCCACTTCGAGTGTCCGGCCCTGACCCTGGACCGGGAAAAGAAACTGGCGGTGGTCGATCTTGATCGCTGTAGCGGCTGTGGCTGCTGTATTCCCGTGTGTCCCGTTGCCGCCATCGTTCCCCTGGAGGAAGTATGAAACAACAGATCATCGTCAGCGGTATCGGCGGCCAGGGGGTGCTGTTTCTGACCAGAGTGATTGCCCAGGTTGCCGTGGACCGGGGGCTCCCGGTATTGACCTCGGAAACTCACGGCATGGCCCAGCGCGGCGGAACCGTTCTGTCGACCATCAAGGTCGGCGACTTTGCCGGTCCTCTGATCCGCACCGGCCAGGCCGATCTCGGCCTGCTGCTGTGGGAAGCGAACCTGGAGGTTCATCACTCCCTGCTTCGCCCCGAAGGTAGCTGGATCATCAACAGCGCTGCGCCCGGCCCCGGCCTGTGCGTCGATGCTGCCGCAATTGCCCGAGAACTGGGCAATACCGTCCTCCTCAATCTGGTCCTGTTGGGGGTAGCAGTACGTGAGCAGGCAATCTTCTCCTCGGCAGCGGAGTGCGAAAAAGCGATCAGGGCCCTGGCTCCGCCAAAATTTGTCGAGCAGAATCTGACCGCCTTCCGCTGCGGCCTGGAAGCTCCCTGAGGAAGAGGTTCACTCTGATGACCGGCAAAGACAAACTTTTCTATTTTCTCTATCTGCACCGCACCGGGCTGACCGTCACCGTCCTGTGTAGCGGGCTGCTGGTCTATCCCCTGTTTCAGGACAACCCCTATACCCTCGGCTTGTCCAATCTCGTTGCCATTAACATCATCGTTGTGTTGGGACTGGCCCTCTTTGTCGGCTACGCCGGACAGATATCCCTTGGCCATGCCACCTTTTTCGGCATGGGCGCCTATGGTTCTGCCATCGCTACCGTTACCTACGGTCTGCCCCCCTGGCCGGCCATGATCCTGGTGGCAACTCTGGTCGCCCTGTTCGCCTGGCTGGTCGGTATGCCCCTGTTACGTCTGGCAGGCCACTACCTGGCCATGGCCACCCTGGGGATGAACTTCGTTTTTCATGCCATTTTGCTGCAATGGGACAAGGTCACCGGCGGTCCCAGCGGTTTTGCCGGTATTCCGTTTCTCTCCATCGGTTCCTTTGTTTTTGACGATGAAATTCGCCTCCATTATCTGCTCTGGAGCTGTACCCTGATCGCCCTGCTGTTGTGTCTGAATCTGGTTCGCAGCGGTGTCGGTCGCGGCCTCGCGGCCCTGGCCGGAGATGAAACCGCAGCTGCGGCCCTCGGCGTCAATGTCGCAACCGCCAAACTCAAGATATTTGTACTCTCTGCCGGACTGGCCTCCATTGCCGGCAGCCTTTTTGCCCACACCTATAATTTCGTCAGTCCCGATTCCTTTGATATCTTTGTTGCCACCGATTTCGTCATTATGGTGGTTATTGGCGGCATGGGCTCGATCTGGGGCACCCTGTTCGGAGCCGGGTTGATTACCATGCTGCCGGAATGGGTCGATCTGTTTGAAACCTACAAAGATTTTGTCCACGGCGCTATTCTGGTGCTGGTATTGATTTTTCTTCCCCAGGGGCTGGTGGCCGGACTGGTGGACACAGTGCGCATCAAACTGGCGCTTCGCAGGCAAAAAAATGCTTCATCTTGAGAATGTCAGCAAAAATTTCGGCGGCCTGCCGGCCCTGAGTCAGGTCGGGTTTTCCGTGGAAGCCGGTCGTCTGACGGCCCTGATCGGTCCCAATGGTGCCGGCAAAACCACCCTGATCAACTGCATTACCGGAGTTCTGCGCCCCGACGCCGGAACCATGGGTTTTCGCGGTCAGGAACTGATCGGCCTCGAAGCCCATCAGATCAGCCGCCTTGGCATCGCCCGGACCTTTCAGAACCTGAAGATCTTTCCCCGTTTGAGTGTCCTCGATAATGTCCTTGTCGGTCTGACAACCACAGGGGGCAACTCCCTGGTCATGGCGATGCTGCGTCTGCCCTATCTGCGTCACCGCGAACGTCGGCTTAAACTTAAAGCCCTTAACGCCCTTGATCGTTTTGGTCTCACCAGCAAAGCCGACTGGCCCGCCGGAGTCCTCGCCTACGGCGACAAGAAACGGCTGGAGATGGCCCGCGCCATTGTCAGTGAGCCCCATCTGCTCCTCCTCGATGAGCCGGTGGCCGGACTCAACAGCGAAGAAACCTCAGCCGTCGCTGAGCAGTTACGCTTTTTGCGCAGTGCCGGACATACCATGCTGCTGGTGGAACACGACATGGATCTGGTCATGAGCATCGCCGATCAGGTCGTGGTCCTCGACAGCGGTCGCTGTATCGCCGTCGGCACCCCCGATGAAGTTCGGCGCAATCCCCTGGTGCTGGAGGCCTACCTCGGCAGCATGGAGGCGACAGCTTAAGGCGAAGCGCAGATTTCAGATCATCACAGATAAAAGGTAAACGACAACGATGCTGAAAATTTCAAACCTTACCGCTCATTACGGTGCCGCCCAGGCCCTCTTCGGAGTTGATCTGGAACTGTCCCCGGGCACTACCGTGGCCCTGGTCGGAGCCAACGGTGCCGGTAAAAGCACCCTCCTTAAATGTATCATGGGTCTGCATGCCCCCAGCGGCGGAACCATCACCCTCAAGGGCAAGGATATCACCCGTACCCCCCCAGCGCGGATGGCCCGTCTGGGTGTCGCTTTGTCACCGGAAGGACGGGAAGTTTTTCCTCACTTGAGTATCCACGACAATCTGCGCCTTGGTGCCCTGGCCCTCAATCTGCCCAAACAACTTGAACAGCAACGCCTGACCGAAGTGTTTGAGCGTTTCCCCAAACTGTACGAACGCCAGCGGCAGCTTGCCGGTACCCTTTCCGGCGGCGAGCAACAGATGCTGGCCATGGGACGTGCCCTGATGGCCGGACCCTCCTTATTGCTCCTGGATGAACCCAGCCTCGGGCTGGCCCCAAAGATTACTGACGATATTTTTGCCACCATCCATCAGTTGTCGCGCTCCGGCACGACCATCCTTCTGGTAGAACAGAATGCCGCCCGCGCCCTGTCGGCCTCGGATCACGCCTATCTCCTCGCCCATGGCAAGGTAGTAGAGCAGGGGCCCAGCCGCCAACTCCTCAATGACCCGGCCCTGCGCAGTGCCTTCCTCGGTGCCGCCAGTGATGCCAACCCGGCCGCCAGCCGTCTTGGTGCCGCAGGTCTGACCAATATCCGTCTGGAGAAAACCATGCCCGAAACGACTTTTTTCCCCGACTTTGCCGACGAGAAAGCCCTGGCCGATCATCAGCTTAAGGGATTGAAATGGACCATCAATCACGTCTGGGAAGGCTCCAGCTATTATCGGCAAAAGCTCGAAGCCGCAGGTATTGCTCCGGCAGACATCAGTTCCCTTGACGATCTGGGCAAACTCCCTTTTACCAGCGCCGATGATCTGCGCGACGGCTACCCCTTTCCCTTGCGGGCCGTGCCCTTCGAGCAGATCGTCCGGATCCATGCCTCTTCCGGCACCACCGGAAAACGCAAGGTCCTCTGCTATACCCAGAAGGATATTGATGACTGGAGCGGTTTTTTTGCGCGCTGTTACGAAATGGCCGGAGTCTCCCCCCTTGATCGGGTACAGATCGCCGTCGGTTACGGCGTCTGGACCGCCGGGGTCGGTTTTCAGCTCGGCTGTGAAAAGATGGGTGCCCTGGCCATCCCCGTCGGCCCCGGCAATATCGACATGCAGATCCAGTTTCTCCTCGATTTTCAGTCGACAGTCTTCTGCTCCACCGCCTCCATGGCCCTGCTCATGGCGGAAGAAATTCACAAACGCGGCATTGCCGACAAGATCGCCGTCAGCAAAATCATTTACGGATCGGAACGCTCCAGCCGCTCCATGCGCAAAAAAATCTCCGAGTTGTTCGGTGGTGCCGAGCTGTTTGACATTACCGGATTGACAGAGCTCTACGGCCCCGGCACCGGGATTGAATGCCGCGAACACGACTGCATCCATTACTGGGCTGACTACTATCTGCTCGAAATCCTCGATCCCGAAACCCTGCAGCCGGTTCCTGAAGGCGAATGGGGAGAAATGGTGGTCACGACCTTGTGTAAAGAAGGCGCACCCTTGATCCGCTACCGCACCCGCGACATCACCCGCATCATCCCCGGACGCTGCTCTTGTGGTTCGATCCTGCCGCGTCACTCGCGCATTAAAGGCCGCTCCGACGACACCATCAAGTTTCGCGGCGTTAATATCTACCCGAGCAGTATCGACACCATCCTCTCGGCCGTTCCGGGAATCGGCTCCGAATACCAGATTCACCTCAGCCGCGACGCTGCCGGACGCGACCACATGCGCCTGGTCATCGAACGTGCCGAAGGAGTAGCCGTAAACCGCAGCGCCGAATTGAGCCACGAAATCAGCCACCAGATCAAAAAACAACTTCTGGTTTCCGCTGACCTCGAACTGGTCGATTACGCCGCGCTGCCCCGTTCCGAACGCAAAAGCCAGCGGGTTTTCGATAATCGAATTCAGGATGAGATTGTTTAATCGCAAAGAAGGTGAAGACAACATCGTCCAGTGACTTGAAGGTCAAGGGAAGGGATCAGCTCAACGTGCCGCGCCAAACCTTCTGCATGACCCTTAACTCACCATCATGTTGGAGGCAAACTTGAGCATCCGTTTCAGTGGCGACGGTTGACGATGGCGCACGGGATGTTGAGTCTGGCTCTGTGGTTGCACCATATCCTGAAGGATGCTGTTCCAACTGTAGGTTGATTCCACGCGCTTGCGGGCGTTACCACCCAGCAGTCGGCAGAGATTGCCACCATCGCCCAGATCTGCCAACAGTTCATTGAGCCGCGTGACCCACTGCTGTGTCGATGCCACATCGAGGACATAGCCGGTCTGACCATCGCGGACAATCTCCCGTGGCCCACCAATATCGGACACCAGGGCCGGAAGGCCGCAGGCCTGGGCTTCGAGGACGACCATGCCGAAGGTATCAGTGGTGCTTGGGAACAGGAACAGGTCGTGGCGATTGTAGAGTTCCGGCAGTTCCGAATAGGGAACCTTACCAGTAAAAGTTACATCGTCTAGATCGGCACAGTTGCTCCGCAGGGTGTTCAGATAGGGACCAACACCGACGATGGTCAGGGAAAGCCCGTCATGCTGTTGCCGAATGCGGCGGTAAACCTCCAGCAGAAAATCCAGGTTTTTGTCTTTGGAAATCCGCCCGACATAGAGCAGGCGCGCCCGATTGCGTGCTTTGCCGACCACAACCGGTTGCGGTTTGAAGTGTTCGGTTCGCAGGCCACGACGGAACAGTTCCATGTGGCGATGGCGGTAGCCGCGCTTTTTCAACAATTCCATGTATTCTGTAGTCGGTACCAGCAGGGTGTCGAACTGATTGAAGAACCACTGGCTGTACCCCTCAATCAGGGAGGAGACCTCCGGCTGATCAATAATGGCTTCGGCTTCCAGGGTAAAGTCGGTGTGGTAAATTCCTTTGACTGGCGTGCCGAGCATCCGTCCGATCAATAATCCCAGCAGACCAACAGGACCCGGTGTGGAGATATAAATCTCATCGGGATTTTCCTCGTAAACGGCCTTGAGCATCCTCAGCACTGACGGCACGTTGATGGTCAGTTCCTCGTAGTGGGGTAACTTGAAAGAGTGCATCGGCGGAATGATCAGACTCGATCCCGGCAGATTCTGAGAACGCTGGGCTTCCGTCAGACTCGAGAGGATATGGATCCCATAGCCCTTTTCATCGGCCAGACGGCCAATGGTTTGCAGGGTCATGGAAACCCCGTTGAGGTCGGTATAGGTATCGGTCAGCCACAGAATTTTTTTCGCTTTTGGCTCACTGACATGACCGAGGCTGGTCACCAGGCTGTTGATCAGTCGGCGATCACCGAACATGTGCTTGAAGGCCGAGAAAAATGGCACCGACAGAAAAATTCCCGGAATACTTGACGAGAGTCCGGCGATAATGCGGATCAGATCCATCTCTTCCAGGTTGGTGGTGAGGGACTCCAGCAGGGAGCGGAAATACTGATCGGAAATATCGCTGAGGCACTCGTAAAGCAGCTCCAGGCGCGTATCGATGTCGTCCTGGTCAAGGGATCTGCTGGTCTCGATCAGCCGCACAATGCTCTGGTAGATGTGATTATTCTTCTGTGAGCGCATGCGGTTTAAACGCAGGCGATCCTTGAAACTGAGTTTTTCTTCAGAAAACAGATAGCGGGTCAGATCGCTCAAGGTCGATTGGGCAAAAGCGGTGCTTTTGTGTTGGGAAAAATCGAAAGCGATCTTGTAAATAGCAAAGGTCAATCCCTGAAAGTTGTTCTGGCGTCCCTGGGGCAGTAAGCGGCCCTGTTTGATCTGAGCAATAAATTCCGCCGGGGTTTTTGCTGCTGCTCTGGTACTGGTTTTACCAATAAAAAAACCGGCGTGATCGTCGGAACCGCCGGTCAGACCCTTTTTCCAGGGGGTTTCTCCCCAGGGATCGATCCCATGCTTCTGCTCCAGCCTGGCCATATCCTCGGCGGTCAGTTGCGACAAAACCAGAGACAGGGAATCGTTATGCAGGGGGCTGCGGCTGCCGTTACGCCCTTCAAAGTTGTTGAACAACAACAGTAGTTTTTCAAGGTGATCAAGTGTGAGTCGATCATTAACGGCATAGGTGGCATGGGCGACAACACAAGCCAGATCCTGCTGCCGCAGATAATCCCGCAATTCGTAGATATTTTTCCGCAGTTCCTGGATACGGGCAAAATGCTCGCGATCAAGTCCGTAGACCAGCAGATGAATTTTACAGCCATCTTCGGGAAAGTAGGTGGTTGATTCCACGCCGGTAAAACAACGATCCGGGTATTTTTCCACCAGTTCGAGGGAACCTTTGATGCGGTTGTGATCGGTGATGGTGACAAAGTCCATGCCACGCTGACGGGCGAGGGTATAAATGGTTTCCGGTTCGGTATAGGACTCGGATGCGCCGAGGCGCTGCAAAAACCATTCGGACGGATGGTTCGAATATTTCGAATGAACGTGTAAATCGGCCAGTGCCATACTTAATTTCTCTCCTTGTTGTTTTTGGCCCATTATCCCGCCCATCGTTAGTGTCAGATGAGAAAAGCATAAGATCTCAGTTCAGAGTGAAACTTTATAAAATTCTGCTCACCAACTTCTAACCAATATCTTGCCACGGTTTAACCTGACATCTTTAGACCTTCTGCATACAGGGTTTGTCGACTTGTCGACCATCTGAAGAATATCCCCCAATTTCTAATGACTAACGTAAACAGGAGACCGAACAATGATCAGATATTTGCAGAAAAACGCTACTCATTTTACCTTTGCACTTTTCGTGATGCTGTTACTGCTGGTGCTTAATGCCGGCAATGTCAAAGCTATGGATCCCCGCTTTACCGATGCGGACGGTGATCTGATTGCCGATATTCCCACCGATCCACGGCAATGGGTTGACCCGTCGACTCTCATCTTTGCCTATACGCCGGTTGAAGATCCGGCGGTGTATGTTGAAGTCTGGCGTGAGTTTCTTGACCACATGGCCAAGGTAACAGGCAAGCGCGTCCAGTTTTTTCCGGTACAGTCCAATGCTGCCCAACTCGAAGCCATGCGCGCCGGTCGTCTTCACGTCGCCGGTTTTAATACTGGAGGAAATCCCCTGGCGGTTGCCTGTGCCGGTTATCGCCCCTTTGCCATGATGGCCAATTCCGATGGCTCTTATGGTTATGAAATGGAAATTATCACCTATCCGGGATCAGGCATTACGTCCCTGCCGGAACTGAAAGGTCGTACCCTGGCCTTTACGTCTGAAACCTCCAACTCCGGCTTCAAGGCACCGCAGGCATTGCTGGAATCAGAGTTCGGTCTGGTGGTCGAGCGTGATTACAAACCGGCTTTTTCCGGTGGCCATGACAATTCCATTCTCGGTGTTGTTAACAAGGACTATGATGCCGCTGCTATTGCCAACTCGGTACTGACCCGCATGGAAGCGCGGGGGGTAGTCAGCCGCAAGGACATGGTGACTATCTACAAATCGGGAACCTTTCCGACAACCAGCTATGGGGTTGTCTACAACCTCCATCCTGACCTGCAGAAAAAAATTCAGGAAGCCTTCTTCACCTTCGACTGGACGGGAACCGGCCTGGAAAAGGAGTTCAGCCCCCAGGGTGAAACCCAGTTCATTCCCATTACTTTCAAGGAACACTGGGCGGTGATTCGTCAGATTGACCAGGCAATGGGCGTTCAATATGCCTGTAGATAAAGGGCTGACGGCTTAGGGTTTGTGGGAAGGCAGACAGTGAGACCACCTGTCTGCCTTCCTCTTTGAAAGGGAATTGACGATGTTGCGAATTGAACAACTGACAAAAATATATAAAACCGGGGACCGGGCCTTGACCGAGGTCGGTTTTACCGTTCCCAAAGGGCAGGTCGTTGGACTTATCGGTCCGTCCGGTGCAGGCAAATCGACTCTGATCCGTTGTGTCAACCGTCTGGTGGAACCAAGCTCGGGGCAGATTTTTCTCAACGATCTTGAGGTCACCTCTCTGGGCTCTTTCGAGTTGCGGCGGGCGCGCCGCCGGATCGGGATGATTTTTCAGGAGTACGCGCTGGTCGAGCGCTTGACAGTGATGGAGAATGTGCTGTCCGGTCGGCTTGGCTATGTCCCCTTCTGGCGCAGTTTCAGTCGCCGCTTTCCCGCTGAAGATATTACCAAGGCGTACCGGCTATTGGATCGGGTCGGACTGTCGGACCATGTCGACAAACGTGCCGATGCCCTGTCGGGCGGACAGCGCCAACGGGTCGGAATTGCCCGAGCCCTGGAGCAGGACCCGGAGCTGTTGCTGGTCGATGAGCCGACCGCCAGCCTTGATCCGAAAACCAGTCGTCAGATCATGCGGCTGATCGTTGAGATTTGCCGTGAGAATGATCTGCCCGCCATCATCAATATCCATGATGTTGTGCTGGCACAGCAATTCACCGATCGTATCATCGGTTTGCAGGCAGGCCGACTGGTATTTGATGGACCCCCGGCACAATTGACGGAAAAGGCCCTGACCCGAATCTATGGCGAAGAGGATTGGGCGGCCATGCGCAAAGGTGCGGCGGAGGACGCTCTGGCTGAAGAAGAAATGGAACGGGAAACCAGAAAGCTGATGCGTGCCATATGAGTGTTGCAAGTCAGCAGACATTTCCTGCCACATGGAAAAAACCGCCGCAGATGATCAAGTCACGGCGCTGGCGTTATATCCTGATGATCGGCACTATTTGTTACCTGACATTGGCCCTTGGTTCGGTGGAGATAAACTGGTCTCGGGTTATTGACGGCATGGAGCGCGGTCAGCGCTTTATCCAGGGTTTTCTGGAGCCGGACTTTACAACGCGCTGGCGCGACATCCGGGCCGGCCTCATCGAAAGTCTGACCATGACCTTTACCTCCACTGTGGTCGGCGTGTTGATTTCAGTACCTGTCGGTATCGGTGCGGCCCGTAATCTGGCCCCACCCTGGTTATACCTGATCTGTCGCAGCATCATCGCCGCAAGTCGCGCCCTGCAGGAAATCATCGTCGCCATTTTCTTTGTGGCACTCTTCGGTTTTGGCGCATTTGCCGGTTTTTTGACCTTGAGTTTTGCCACCATCGGTTTTATCGGCAAGCTGCTGGCGGAGGATATTGAAGATATTGACGAAGCCCAGGCAGAAGCGATTCGCGCTACCGGTGCCTCGTGGCGTCAGTTGATCAACTACGGCATTCAGCCGCAGGTGATGCCGCGTCTGATTGGTTTGTCCCTGTACCGCCTCGACATCAATTTTCGCGAGTCAGCCGTTATCGGTATTGTCGGTGCCGGGGGCATCGGTGCGGCACTCAGCACCTCTCTTTCCCGCTACGAGTATGACAGTGCCGGAGCCATTCTGCTCATCATTATTGCTATTGTGATGACGGCGGAGTATCTGTCCGGGCACCTGCGGAGGCTGGTCAAATGAGCTCTCAAGACACGACGACAACACTCCCGGTATGGCAGCATCGAACACCGAAAACACGGTTGGCCTTGTGGTTTTTCTGGCTGGTGATTGTTGCCACCTTTGTTTATTGCTGGAATCTGATGACGGCACAAACCATGTGGGTGTTCGTCTATGATGCCCCGACGGCGGCTACTGATCTGATGAGCAGGGCCTGGCCTCCACGCCTCAGTTATATGGAACGCTTGTGGAAACCTTTGTGGGACACCATCAATATTGCCACTCTGGGTACCTTGCTTGGTATTGTGATGGCCGTTCCCCTGGCCTTTTTAGCGGCCGCCAACACAACGCCATCACAGCTGCTGTTACGCCCTTTTGCTCTCTTTTGTATTGTCACCAGTCGCTCCATCAATTCACTGATCTGGGCGATGTTGCTGGTGTCGATTCTGGGTCCCGGAATCCTGGCGGGCATTCTGGCCATTGCCCTGCGCTCCGTTGGTTTTATTGGTAAACTGCTCTATGAGGCCATCGAAGAAACCGACATCAGTCAGGTCGAAGCGATCACCGCCACCGGCGCTTCAAAAGGGCAGATCCTCAATTACGGTATCGTTCCCCAGGTGTTGCCGGCCTTTTTCGGTATCAGCGTTTTTCGCTGGGACATCAATATCCGCGAAAGCGCCATTCTGGGTCTGGTCGGTGCCGGCGGCATCGGTGCTCGCTTGCAGGCCAGTCTCAATATGCTCGCCTGGCCCCAGGTGACCTTGATTGTTCTGGTGATTCTGGCCACGGTGGTGGTCAGCGAGTGGGTCTCGGCCAGGGTTCGCCATGCGATCATTTAACAGATAGATCTGCCGGAAAGAAGGAACTATGTATCACCAGGAACTGCAGGTTGCCCTTGAGGTATTGCGTCAGGCGGCCGGGATCAGCTGTCAGATTCGCTCACAACTCAACAATCCGGATGCCATCCTCAAGCCGGACGCTTCGCCGGTGACGGTTGCCGACTTTGCTGTACAGGCCCTGGTGTGCCGTGCCCTGAACAGGTCTTTCCCCCAGGATGCCATCGTTGCCGAAGAAGATGCGGATCAGCTGCGCCTTCCGGAAATGACCAGTGTTCTGGCGCAGGTAACTGATGATCTGCTGCCCGCTGTACCTGATGCTACTGCCGACAGGGTTTGTGACTGGATCGACTTGGGTAAAGGACAACCGCAAGGCCGCTTCTGGGTGCTTGATCCCATTGACGGCACCAAAGGCTTTATCCGTGGTGACCAGTACGCCCTGGCCCTGGCCTTGATTGACAACGGACAGATTGTTGTGGGCGTCCTTGCCTGCCCGGCCCTGCCCAGGCAGCAAGGCCGCCATTCGGGCCAGCTATTCTATGCTGTGCGCGGTGCCGGAGCTTTTGCGGCGACAGAAGATAACCAGCCGGATATTCGTCTTGCATTACCTGAGCGGCTTCCTGCCGAAAGCTTTCGCCTGTTGGAAAGTGTTGAGATCCACCTCAATGATCGCCGCTATCAGGAGCGCATTGCGCGGCAACTGGGTATGACGCTTTCGCCCCTGCGGGTGGACAGCCAGGTCAAGTACGGGCTGCTGGCGATGGGGCAAGGAGCAATCTACTTGCGATTGCCCCCTGCTCACGCTGCTGAGCAGCATGAAAAAATCTGGGACCATGCCGCCGGGGTGCTGATTGTCGAAGAGGCCGGGGGAAGGGTCAGCGACATGGACGGTCTGCCCCTTGACTTTACAGTTGGCAATGAGCTCGCGGCCAATCGTGGAATTGTAGCGGCCTGGCCGGGGATTCATGCCAAAGCAATTTCCCTGCTATCCGGAAAATAGACAAGACACAGCCCGAGGATCAATGTTTGAGGATGCCAACACCGACAACGAGGTCGGCAATGTGACGGGACACAACAGGGACTTGCTGCTGATCGACGGCAGTGCGCCTTTCTTTGCCCCTTTTGTCGACGGGCAGCGCAAGAACTGGTCAAAGGCTCCCCTTGACGCTCTGTTTGATGAGGACAGGATCAGTAATCATCACAGCGACCTGATTTGCACGGCCCTGACGCGCTACTGTGAGTCCGTGAGAAACCTTGGTTTTACTGCCATTACCTTTGACGATCTGGCCCATCTGGTAATCCTGGACAACTATTCCGATCGCCTCAAACACAGGGTTCATTCCTGCCGTGCCCTGTTGCGCCGGGCCATGACCATTGCCGCAGGTGCCGATCTGCAGATCTTCATCAATACCGATCTGATGTTTTGGAATCAGTATCTGGAGGAAGAGGCGGGGGCCGGCCCCAGTCGGGACAGTCGGGTGCGGCGGATATTCAGCCGCTGTCTGGAGCAGCTCTTTTCCGAATTTCCACAAGTTGCCGGTATTGTCACCCGCATCGGTGAAGCCGACGGCCTGGATGTGGATTCTCCGTTTAAGAGCCGCCTCTGGATTACTTCACCACAGCAGTGTAATCGTTGGTTGAAAAGCATCCTACCCCTTTGTGAACAACACCATAAACTGTTGATTTTTCGGACCTGGAGCCTTGGTGCTTACCGGATTGGCGATATTTCCTGGAATGCCGATACGGAACAGGCTGCCTTTGCCGACATTCGTTCTTCAGCCTTTATCGTCTCGCGCAAATTCGGCGGCGCTGACTTTTTCCGTTATCTGCCCCTCAATGAGCGGATTCTATCTTCGCAGCACGCCCAGATTATTGAATTGCAGGCCCGGCGCGAATATGAAGGCTTCGGGGTTTTTCCAGCTTTTGTAGGGCGTCAATATGAAGAGTATCGCGATCAACTGGCAACCTCTACGACCCTGCGGGGGATTCTGGTCTGGTGCCAGACCGGTGGCTGGTCTCATTTCGATCAGCTGACCTTTCTGGCCAATTCATCGCCCTGGAATGAACTCAATACCAGGGCTGCCATTGAACTTTTCACCACCCCCAGGGCAGCGGCATCGATCCTGCGGCAATTCTGCCGCGAGCGCTATAACGAGGTGGATGCCGAAATCATGATCGAGGTCGTTGAAACCTTCGATCGATTGGTAGATCGACTCTGGTATTTTGCTCCATTTGCGCGCCGACAGATCTGGTTTCGGCGGCTGCGGGTACCGCCCCTGTTGTGGATCTTCTGGGATACCATCCTGGTTAACCGCCCCTTGCGGCTGATGTTTCGGGCCTATCTTGATTCTCCCGGTGAGATTCGCAACGACGACCGGGAAGAGCGCCAATTGCTCAGGCGTTTGAAAACACTGCTGGGGGAACTAAGCCAACCTCAACCCGAGCTGGCCATGGGGGTGGATACCATGCGGCTGCTCTACTCCCTGCGGCGTTTTTACCTCGGCAAGGCCGGACAGAAGCGTATCACCAAGATCAGTGCCCGGATTGAACGCTACCGCGTCAAGCATCCCCAAGGATTCATTGTTGAACATGATTATTCCCCCTTTCGCCTGCGCTGGATCACGGCCGGAGCCCTGTTCAGCCTGTTGATGCGCTCCGATGCCGATTATCGCTTTCTCGACCGGACCCTGTTGATCAACCTGACAGGATGGGCTTTTCCCCTGATGCGGCGGCTGCAACAGCAACGTATTCCCGATCTGGCCGAACGGCAGGCCGGCGGGCTCGATCTGTTTTTCCGCTGATGGACGTGTACAAGCGATGACAACAAAAAAACCGACAGGCCTGCGACGTCTGGTTCTCGCAGGCGGTTATTCCCTTCAGGGTTTGCGGGCCGCCTGGCGGCAGGAAGCAGCCTTTCGCCAGGAAGTGGTCATCAGTCTGTTCCTGATTCCCCTGGCCCTGGTGCTCGATTTCAGCCTGCTGGAACGGTTGCTGCTGATTGCCGTTGTGATATTGGTGCTGGTGGTGGAATTGCTCAATAGTGCCATCGAAGCCGCGATTGACCGCATCGGCCCGGAACGACATCAGCTTTCGGGGCAGGCCAAGGATCTTGGCTCGGCGGCAGTGTTCTTGAGTCTGCTGGTGGCAGGAGTGGTCTGGGTGAGTTTGCTGTGGACCTGCCTGGATAAAATGTTGCGCGGTTGATCTTGATGAAAGACAGCAGGGTGACTGATAACCTGTTTATTTTAACTGATTATTACTAATCTTTCGTAGACACCGTTTTATCCCCTCTCCCTGAGGGAGAGGGCCAGGGTGAGGGGGAGCTTTTGACCTTTTCAGGCCCCCTCATCCG
>OBJA01001177.1_pt1 | contig 18943 bp, 21 predicted proteins | sample 1519751 | NCBI WGS metagenome assembly OBJA01 (sample SAMEA3881238, study PRJEB22517) | soil metagenome | biome: lake sediment; feature: soda lake sediment; material: sediment, water from around vicinity | place: India | collected 2013-12-23 | depth 3 m
TTGATCAGCTTGGCAACCTGGTTGGGGGTCATGGCGGCAAATTTGAAATGATCATTTTTCAGCAATGAAAAATCAGTAGCAGGGTCAACCACATGCAGGTTCAGCTTGCCAACCAAAGCACGGACGGTCATCAGCTTACCGGCGATGTATTTTGAAGGGAGACAATGTAATATGCGGTCATCTTCTTTCAACCCAAAAAAATGGATGGTGCGCTGAGCGCTGGCCGCCACAAATTCTTTTTTTAAGCGAATGGTTTTTGGCGTGCCGGTGCTGCCCGAAGTTTGCACCTCAATAAAATCTTCCCCGTTGTACCATTCAGCCAGAAAATCAAGCCATTCATTTTCCCACCCGTTTTTTTTTCCGGAAGTTTGAAGAAGGTCACGGACAGGAACAAGACGTCCGTATAGTTGGATATGGTTTGGATGCAAATTCATCAACTTTGTGTAAGTTGCCAGACAAAGGGTAATTCTTTGTAAAAGCTAAATCTCAACTGGCAGAGAATGAGTTTAAATAGCTTTCAGGTGTAAATACGCTGATTTCACTTAGGGTATAATCTTTTACATTCCGGGTCAGAATTGCTTCGATCTCACCAGATTTAATTGCCGCGAAATTCTGCAAGGCGTCCTCAAAATCTTTAAAATTTGAATTCAAAGCCTGCAAGACGACCTCCCGATCCATAATTAATACATCTATTATTGTCATCAGCTGGCTCAATTTTTCTATTACTTTTTCGTGTTTGGCTGTTTGCCTCAACAGGTAATAGACGTTGCTACAAATCACTGGAGTGATGAATCCCCTGATTTTTCCGGATTCGCATAATGAAAGTATCAGGGTTGCATTTTCGGAAAATGGCTTCCGGTCAAAGAAGAAGTCTAGTATAACATCCGAATCTATGAGTACGTTGTTCATTTACAGGTATTTTTCAGACAATCCTTTGGACAGTTCTTTTTTGTAGTCAAAACTTTTAGGTGCTTTGAAAGCGCCTCTTAGTGACTTTACCATCGGAGTTATTTCAATATTCGGAGCATCCTTTTCCCTGGTGATGGTTTTCAAATAATTTTCAACAATATCTGACAAGTTGCTCCCTTTTCGCCTGGCATACTTTTTCGCTTTTTCCACTGTCTCCTGTTCTATGATCAATGTTAACTTTGTATTCATAAGGTTCCCGTTTTTTGTTGTGGAAGTGTAAAAATAAGAATTAAACATCAGCCTACAAAAGCAAGACTATCATCGTTTGTTTTAACTTCTGAAAATCAGTTCTTCCTGAAAATCAAACGGTTTTCCCTTGATCGTACCATAGTTCTTCTCCCCTCACTTCCAGCGGCGACTCGATATTGTTGGTGAAAAGTTGTCCGGTTCCCAGTCCTTGGTGCATCTTCACCTTTTTTGGAAAAACCCACTGCGCTATGGCATTCAGCCCAATGTTTGATTCGAGGTAGGAAGTTGCCCACCAGCCAATATTTCTTTTTTCAGCCAACGCGATCCATTCGTCGCAACCCGACAAGCCGCCATGCAGGCTGGGTTTTAACACCAGAAATTCCGGACGGATCACATCCAGCAACTGTTCTTTTTCTTCTTTTGTGTTGATCCCGATCAGTTCTTCATCCAAAGCAATTGGCAAGGGGGTTTCTTTGCACAAACGAGCCATTTTCATCCACTGTCCGGCGGCGATAGGCTGTTCGATGGAATGTAAATCCAATTCCGCCAATCGTCGTATTTTTTCAAGGGCTTCATCTGGCATAAAAGCGCCGTTGGCGTCTACGCGCAAGGTGATTGCAGCAGCATCGTGTTTATCGCGGATCGCTTTCAGCAATTCTATTTCCTTTTCAAAACCAACAGCGCCGATCTTCAGCTTAATACAGCGAAACCCACTTTCCAGTTTTTCGTCGATTTGCCTTTGCATGTCAGCTACATCGCCCATCCAGATCAGGCCGTTGATGGGAATACCGGCCTTTCCTGAGGTGAATGCAGAAGGAAAAAGTTGCTGCTTTCCTCCGTTTTGCAGGTCAAGCCAGGCGGTCTCCAATGCAAAACGGACCGACGAAATTGCTGTTAGTTTTTCAGGGTGCTGAATATATTCTTCAGGATTCAGGCAGATTTCGTTCAAAAAATGCTCCACTTGCTCCGGCGTTTCTTTGCTCAACCCTGGGAGCGGGGCACATTCGCCAACGCCTGTTTTTCCGCCTTCATTCAATAATAAATACCAAACTGTGCGGATTTGGTAAACGCCCCGTGATGTCCCTGCTGGGCGTTTAAATTTCAGTTCGTATTTTTTATAATGGGCGATCATACGGTAGCCAATATTAATCCCAAACAAAAAAGCAGGGTAAAAGCCAGCGTTGAAAGTGCCAACCGTTTCAGAAACGGGTCGAGCAAACGCGGGTCGGTGATTTTCCAGATTTGGATCAGGTCGCGGATAAACAATGGGGCAACCAGCAAAAAAAGCCACTGCCAAGCCGATGTTCTTTGGTGAACAGTAAAAATGACTGCGGCCCACCAGCCAAAAAGGATGAGGGCAGTATGGTAAATCCGGCTGTTTCGTTGCCCCATCCTGACGGGCAGGGTGATTTTCCCGGAGTTTTTGTCGTTGTCAACATCGCGCATATTGTTGAGGTTGAGCACACCTGTACTGAAAAAGCCCAAGGTGAGCGCCAGGTGGATGATATTTTCATCGAGATGACCCGCATTCAAATAAAAAACGCCTAAAACCGGCAACAAGCCGAAAAACAAAAAAACCGCCAAATCGCCCAACCCAACATAACCGTATGATTTTTTTCCCGCGGTATAAAAATAAGCAGCCACCAGCGAGAGGATGCCCAGGCCGATGAAGCTAAAAAATGCAGTCTGCGAGAAATGCCAGGTGCCTTCGTAAACCAGCCAAATGCCAAACAGAAAGCTCAACGCACCAACCATAAACATGCCTCTTTTTATCTCCTTCGGGCTGATTTCTCCGCTTTGTACGGTGCGGGTTGGCCCAAGCCGGAACTGGTTGTCGGTGCCCTTTTGGCTATCGCCGTAGTCGTTGGCAAAATTGGAAAACACCTGGATAAGCGTGGCCGTGATAATGGCAAGCACACACACCGATGCATTGATTTCACCGTAAAACCAAGCCAGCCCGCAGCCCAGCAAAATACCCGAAAGTGCCAACGGTAGCGTCCGCGGGCGCGCTGCTTTTATCCAACTTTTTGCTGTTGCCATGAGTCGTTTTTCTTTATTTGAAGGAAAAATACATGTAAGCCAAAAATACAATTCTTTACAGATAGTCCATACATTTGGCTAATTTTGCGCTTACAAAACAAGGCATATGCAATGTGTGGCAAAGATGATATTAAAAATATTGGGCTGGTTGCTCCTGCTTCCGGTCTATTTTTACAAATATGCCATTTCGCCATTCACGCCGGCTTCGTGCCGCCATGTGCCAACATGTTCAACCTACGCTGTTGAAGCCATTAAAATACACGGACCATTCAAAGGGTTTTGGCTGGCCACCAAGCGGATTTCCAAATGCCATCCGTGGGGGACGCACGGCTATGACCCCGTTCCTGAGAAAGGACAGATCAAGGTAAAAAAAATAAAGCTGGGAAAGTAGCCAAATGAATGGTCTCATTGAAAGGGTCATTCAATTGTCATTGGTGATCATTGAGTTATTTTGAAACGATCAATGACAATGAATGACAATAATTGACTGTCACGATAGAAAAAATTGGCATGTAAGTGGACATTCATAATGTTTTGTTTTCCGCTTTCAACAAAGTTCCTTGTTTCGGGTTACTCCTCATGTAATCCTGAAGTTTAGTTATCTTTGGAAAAAATTGAATTTCCTGTGCTATGAGAAAACTGTTGCTATTGGTTTTTATTTTGAGTTTGGCTTGCAGCCCTCAAAAACCAACTGAAAAAGAAACACTTACAGTAAGCATTTTGCCGCAAAAGTATGTTGTGGAGAAAATAACCGGCGGCCAATTTGAAGTGCAGGTGCTCGTACCTCCCGGCGCCAATCATGAAAACTATTCCCTGGTGCCTTCACAAATGAAAAGTTTGTCGCGTTCGCTGGCTTGGTTTCGAATTGGTAAGTTGAGTTTCGAGGAAGCATGGCAGGCAAAAATTCAGCAAAATAACCCCAATCTGAAGATCGTCGATACATCGGCATCGGCTGACTGGATTGCCGGCGAAGAAGAACAACACGGCGACCACGTCCACCTGCATGGGATTGATCCGCATATCTGGATGGCGCCCGGCGAAGTGAAAAAAATCGCAGAACACACCGCGCAGGCGTTGTCAGTTTTGTTTCCTGAACAAAAAGAGCTATTTGCCACCAACCTGGCTTCATTCAAAAATGAAATTGAAGCCCTTGACGAAGAAATCCGGAATAAACTCTCAGGGCTTGAGAACCGGAAATTTCTGATTTTCCATCCGGCTTTGAGTTATTTTGCCCGTCAATACGATCTGGAGCAAATTTCGTTGGAGGTGGAAGGCAAAGAACCTTCGCCAAAACACATGGCCAACATCATTAAACAGGCGCGTGAAGAAGGAATTAAAGTGGTGTTTATCCAACAAGAGTTTGACCAGGAAAACGCCAAACAACTGGCGTCTGAAATCAAAGGGGAAATTGTGCAAATTAATCCCATGGACGAAGACTGGGCGGGGCAACTGCGCGAGATTGCCGATAAAATTGTTGAAGCTTCGAAATGAAAAAGAAACTCGTCGAAATAAAAAACCTGACCGTCAGTTATGACCAGCAAGTGGCGTTGGAAGATGCCAACCTGATCATCAACCAACAAGATTTTTTGGGGGTCATTGGTCCGAACGGCGGGGGAAAAACCACGCTGATCAAGGCTTTGCTGGGGCTGGTGAAACCCGAAAACGGGCAAATCAAATTTCATATTCCGCTGAAAAAAGTGGGCTACCTGCCACAAATCAACCAGATAGACAAACGTTTCCCCATTACTGTTTTGGACGTGGTGCGTTCGGGAAAATCAGGAAGCAAATCGTTCAACCTGTTTGGAATGGACAAAACCGACACCCGCTATGCGGAAGAGCTACTGGACGAAATGGGCATTTCAACCATAAAAAATAAAGCCATCGGCGAACTTTCGGGCGGACAGATGCAGCGGGTCTTCCTGTGCCGCTCGCTGATGAACCAGCCGGAACTGCTGATATTGGACGAACCCGGCACTTACGTTGACAACCGCTTTGAAAGCGAATTGTACGAAAAGCTGAAAGAACTGAACAAACAGATGGCGATTTTGCTGATTTCGCACGATGTGGGAACCATATCCTATTATGTAAAAGCCATTGCCTGCGTCAACCGGCAACTTCACTACCATCCCAGCAACATCATCTCGACCGAGCAGTTGGCTTCGTATAATTGCCCCCTGCAAATCATCACGCATGGAGAAATCCCGCACACGGTTTTAAGCATCCATAACCACGACGATCATGGGCATCATCATTGAACTTTTCTCTTACGACTTTTTTATCCATGCTTTTTGGGCATCGTTTTTTGCGGCTGTCAGTTGCGGGATTATCGGCACCTACATTGTGTCGCGGCGCATCGTTTTTGTCAGCGGCGGCATCACTCATGCATCGTTTGGCGGTATTGGCATTGGCTATTTTCTTGGATGGAGCCCCTTGCTGGGCGCGGCCATATTTGCCATCCTGTCTGGGCTGGGCATCCAGCTTTTCACCCAAAAAGCACAGGTACGCGAAGATTCGTCCATCGCCATTTGGTGGTCGCTGGGCATGGCCATCGGCATCATCTTTATATACCTCAGCCCGGGTTACGCGCCCAACCTGATGAGTTACCTGTTTGGCAGTGTGCTGACCGTGTCGATGACCGAATTATGGCTAATGGCGGCGCTTTCGCTGGTGCTGATTCTGTTTTTCACCCTCTTCTACCGGATGATCTTGTATGTGGCTTTCGACGAAGAATTTGCCCGCACCACCGGGCTGCCGGTCAACCTGATCAATTATTTGCTGATCAGTTTTATCGCTATCACCATCGTACTGAATATCCGTGTCGTAGGCATCATCCTGATTTTGTCGCTGCTCACGCTTCCGCAGGCCACCGCCAACCTGTTTACCAAAGACTTTAAGAGAATGATGTTTTTGTCGGTGTTTTTTGCATTCCTGAGCGCTTTTTCCGGTTTGCTCATTTCATTTTATGTTGACATCCCTTCGGGCGCATCCATTATTTTTACGTTGGTAGCCGTTTTCGGATTGATCAAACTGGCATTTTATCTGCGGAAAAAGCTTTTGGCCAATGCCTGAAAAAACGAAAACAGTCACCTGTAAAAATTGCAGCCAATCTTTCCCGAAAGAAAATTTGCAGCGCGACTGCGGCAATTGTTTTGCCTGCACCGGTTGCGAAATCTATATCTGTCCCAATTGCCGGAACGAGATCGTGGTAAAGGCGGTGAGGAAGCCGCGATTGTAATGATGTTTACCTTTTCCCAACCGCGACTGCCTAATCTTTCAGAATTTCTTCAATCCCGCCCAACTCTTCTTCCGAAAACCCGGGGTTGCTGAGCATCGCGATATTGTTTTCCAGTTGTTTAACGGAGCTGGCGCCAATCAGGACGGTGGTTATCCGCCTGTCTTTCAACACCCAGGCAAGAGCCATTTGTGCCAGGCTCTGCCCGCGTTTTTGCGCGATCTGGTTCAGCTTCTGCACTTTTTCGATAGCCGGTTCAACCTGATGCGGCTTCAAAAACCCCCACAATTTGGAAGCACGCGAACCTTCGGGAATGCCGTTGATGTACCTGTCGGTGAGCAAACCCTGAGCCAGCGGCGAAAACGGGATGCAGCCAATACCTTCTTCTTCCAGCACATCAAGCAACCCACCTTCAACCCAACGTTCAAACATCGAATATTTTGGCTGGTGAATGAGGCAGGGTGTTCCCAATTGGCGCAAAATACGGGCTGCTTCGCGGGTGCGTTCAGCCGGGTAGTTTGAGATGCCCGCATACAATGCTTTCCCTTGTTTCACGGCGTGGCTGAGCGCTGTCATGGTTTCTTCGAGCGGCGTTTCGGGGTCGGGACGGTGTGAGTAAAAGATGTCAACATAATCCAGGCCCATCCGTTTAAGGCTCTGGTCGAGGCTCGAAAGCAAATATTTTCGGCTTCCCCAGTTACCGTACGGGCCGGGCCACATGTCGTAACCCGCCTTGGTTGAAATGATCAGTTCGTCACGGTAGGGACGTAAATCAAGCTTCATGATCTTTCCGAAATTTTCTTCAGCCGAACCATACGGAGGCCCGTAATTATTGGCCAGGTCGAAGTGGGTGATACCCAAATCGAAGGCTCGCCGCAACATAGCACGCCCGTTTTCAAACACATCCATTCCGCCGAAGTTGTGCCACAACCCCAGCGACACCGCCGGCAATTTTATTCCCGAACGTCCGCAACGGTTGTAAACCATCGAATCGTAGCGGGTCGCATCTGCTAAATAGCTCATGATTTTCTTTATAAAGATTTTTTAAAAGTCATTATGATGTAGAAAACTTGCAAATCATCAGGTTTTTAAAGATAAAAAATATTTGCCAACGGATGTTTGTTTTATTTTGGTTTACCAATCACCATTAACTGAGTCGCCATTTGGAAGCCGTATTTTTTCAACCTTTCTTTAAAAACCGGCAGCAAGTCCTTTTTCTCTTCATATTCGGGCCTGCCCTGAAGTTCTTCCAACAGGCTTTTCATCTGGTTGTATTTTTCATCCAGAAGCAGTACGTCAAAACCAGCGTGTTTATTTTTTGTATGCGGAAATGAAAGCATCACCTCCACGCCATTTTGCTGAATGATTTCCTGTATTTCTTCCTTGCTCCAGGTGCGGCGGTGGGTGATGCCGTGTAACCGGTCAACATACGATTTAAAGTGATGGAGCATTTTCTGGTTTTCCTGCGCTTCGTTCAGCTCGCCATCCGATATTTCATTGATCACCAGCCAGCCGTCCGGTTTTAGCACACGTTTCATTTCGCGAAACGACTTTTCGATGTTCGAAAGATGGTGCAACGCATTTGAAATTGCCACCACATCAAAAGTGTCATCGTCAAATTGTAATGTTTCGCCACCCATACAAATAAATTCGATATTAACCTGCGGAAAGCGGGTACGAGCTTCTTTCAGCCACTGTTCGCCCGGATCGATGCCGGTAATGACGGCTTTGCCCTCAAACGTATCATTCAACACCTTTACAAAATCACCTGTTCCGGTACCAATGTCCAGAACTTTTTTGATGCCTTTGTCTTTAAAAAAATCTTGTAGTTGTTTCATAATGCAGAAAATAGAATCAGGCCGCTTCACCTTAACCGGTGAAATTTGGCTATGAATTTATGAACTTCAAATTAATAACAAAAATGCCGATGCAGTTGTGACAACGATCACAAAAGCCCGGTAGGTTTTTTCAGGAATGATGCGGACAAGCCAGATACCCAAAAAAGCACCCGCGACTATTGCCGGAAGGGTCATTAAATCAATCGTTAAAGTAGCCAGATCAATATTTTTCCAGACTAAAACCTGCAAAGGAAATTTCGTAAAATTCAAGATCATAAAAAACCAGGCGGTGGTACCGATAAAATTATTTTTGGGCAAATGAATGGCCAGCAGATAAATGGCAAAAACCGGGCCGGCCACATTGCCGATCATGGTGGCAAATCCGCCTAAAACGCCCATAAATGCTGCGAACCACCATTTGTCGGGAAAGAAGTTTTTACGTTTGTTCCGATCTTTCCACAACATCAGGCCAACACTTAAAAAAACCAAAATGGCAATCAGGTTTTTAAATTGTTCGTCGTTAACAACCTCACCCACCCAAAGTGCCAGCAGCAGGCCAACAAAAGCCCAGGGCAGTATTTTAACCAGGTAACCCCATTCCGCGTGCCTCCGATAATAACCCACGCCAAACAAATCGGCCATCATTAAAATTGGAAGTAAAACGCCTGTTGATTGTTTGCCGCCAAAAATAAAAGCCAGGGTAGGAACCACAATGAGCGAAGCCCCCGGCACACCTACTTTCGACATGCCGATAAGCATACCGCAAACCGCCATTAAAATCCATTGAAAAGTTGTAAGCTCAAAAGGTGAGAGCGAGTCCATGTTTTTTGTTTAGGAACGCAAAAATAACTGAAAGTTTCGGGTTTCCAGTTTCCAGTTTCCAGTTTCCAGTTTCCAGTTTCCAGTTTTGAGTTTCCAGTTTTGGAACTTGGAACTTGGAACTTGAAACTTGAAACTTGAAACTTGGAACTTGGAACTCAAAATATTTTCGCGTGGATTTCGTCGATTTTCTCTTCATCAACTTCTTTGAACCAGCGACGAAGCTGGACCTTGGCTTTTTCCTGGATTTCAGGAGTGATATGTCCGCTGATTTGTGTGAGGGCGAAGATCAACACCCCGAGGTCGTCGCTGAAGCCAGCCAGCGGCAACAAATCGGGAATAAGATCGATGGGCACAATAAAATAGCCCAAAGCGGCGCCAATAGTAAGCTTCGCCTTTAGCGGCACCAGCGGGTCTTTCATCAAATAAAAAAGCAACAACGCCGAATAAACCACCTGAACACCAGCAGTTTTTCCGTATTTCTGAAGTTTTTGCTTAAACGACCGCTCATTGTAAATATGTCCGTAATCGCTCTGATTCATTTTAAACTGACATCTGTATAATCAACCCGCAGGTTGCCATAGTGTTCAGCAATCTCATTCAATATTTGTTTTACTTCCTGTATTTCAACCGATTGCAACAACCTGATGCGATAAGGCCGAAAGTCGGGCAAGGATGCAAAATATTTGGCAAAATGCCGGCGCATCATCAAAATGGCTGTCCGGTCGTTTTTTTTCCATTCGGCTGACAACTGCAGTTGCTCCAACACAACCTCAACAATTTCAGCCACAGTAGGCGGCAGAAGCAGTTCGCCTGTTTGCAGGTAATGTTTTATTTCGCGGAAAATCCATGGACGGCCAATGGCGCCGCGCCCGAGCATCAGCCCGTCTACACCGCTTAATTTCAATAACTCAGCCGCCTTTTCAGGCCCGTTAATGTCGCCGTTTCCAATGATGGGGATGTAAATTTTCGGATTGTTTTTTACCTCGGCAATTTTTGTCCAATCGGCAGCGCCGGTGTATAATTGTTTGCGGGTCCGCCCATGAATGGCCAGCGCCACCACACCCACGTCCTGCAATCGTTCAGCCACTTCCGAAATAACCATTGAATCTTCGTCCCAGCCCAGCCGGGTTTTTACGGTTACCGGGAGCGAAACTGTTTTCACTATTTTAGCGGTCATTTCCTGCATTTTGCACAAATCCTGCAGCATACCCGAACCGGCGCCTTTCCGCACGATCTTTTTCATGGGACAGCCGTAATTGATATCGATAAAATCAGGTCCGGCAGCCTCGGCAACTTTTGCGGCATTCACCATCGAGTCAATATCATGCCCATAGATCTGAATGCCAACCGGCCGGTCAAAATCATACAGTTCCAGCTTCTGCATCGTTTTCGAAACATCGCGGATCAATGCTTCCGACGACACAAATTCAGTGCAAACCACGTCGGCACCGTACTTTTTGCACAGGTAACGAAACGATTTGTAGGTTACATCCTCCATCGGCGCCAAAAAAAGCGGCGTATCTCCTAAATCCAGTTGTCCAATCTTCAATTTATCTGAAATTTAAACGGCAAAGATAGAAAGAAGTTGGAAGTTTAGAGTTTGGAGTTTAGAGTCAGGAAGTGTCATGTAAAAAATGGCTTACCTTGTTACAAAATTTGAAATGAATCGTTTATTACAGCAGAATGACCGCCGAACAATTTAAAAACGACATATTGCCCTGGTCGCGCAAGCTTTACCCCATGGTGAAGCGGCTGCTGAAACATGATGCCGAAGTTCAGGATGCACTTCAGGACGTGATGCTGAAGTTGTGGGACAAACGGCAAAAGCTGCTGCAGTTTGAAAAGCCTGAAGCCTACATCCTGACCGTTTGCCGCAACCATTGCCTGGATTTGCTGAAAAAAAAGCGGCCGCAAACCATGGATGAAAGCCAGGAATATCAACTGGCCAATCTGCCGCAGCAGGGAGCCAACATGGACGCGATGGAAAAATTGGCGATCGTTCGGCAAGTGATGGAAAAACTGCCGGAAAAATACCGGGAAGTCATTCAATACCGGGAAATTGACGGTTTCGATTTTGAAGAAATCAAAGTAATGACTGGTTTTGAAGTTGCTCATTTAAGAGTTATTTTATCGAGAGCGCGTTTAAAATTGAAGGAAGAGATCAGTAAAATTTACGATTATGAAGCAGGAGAAAATAAACAAGCTGTTGGAGGCATATTATAAAGGGGAAACCACCCTTCAGGAAGAGGCCGGTTTAAGGGAGGAAGTTGAAAAAGCACCCGTTCATTTTCGGGAGGAAGACCTGCTTTTCAACTACTACAAAGCAGAAGCCTTTGTTCCGGGCGATTTGGAAGAAAAACTTTTTGCCGGGATGATGGCACACGAAAACACACCAGTCCGCGGTAACAAAATTCGCTGGCTAAAGTACGCTTCGGTTGCTGCGGCAGTCTGCCTTTTTGCGTCCGTTTTCTGGTTCACACAACAAAATCGAAAGCACACCGGCTTGTCGGAAGAACAACAATTTGCCGTGTTGGAGCAGGCATTGATGCAGGTTTCGTTTGGTGTGCAACCACCCGAAAAACAGGAAGTTCTGGTGCTTTTTCAGGATGACAACCTCGAAATTGTGGTGGAGTAAGCTGGATACCGGATTGAATAGAGATTGAATAAGATTGAAGGAAGATTGCGAATTCTTCAATTGTAAATCGTAAATAATTAAATAGCAAATCAACTCGAAACTTGAAACTCGAAACTCGAAACTTGAAAGTTGAAAGTTGAAACTTAAAACTTAAAACTCGAAACTATAATACAATGAAAACAATAGCAATTTACATCGTTGCCATGATGCTGGTTTTCCCGGCAGGCGCGCAGACTTTTTTTGATGAAATGGTGAAAAAATATGTTGACGTGGAAGGTTTTAGCGCGGTTCAACTCACCAATGACATGTTTGGGCTGTACTTAAAAAAGAAGGACATCAAACCTGACGACCCGGTTTACAAGGTACTGAACGACCTCGACAACATGATGGTAATTACCCAAACTTTTACGGGGGGCGATTCCACTTCACAAGAAAAACTGAAAACAGAAATCAGGAATCACTACCAAAAAAATGGTTATTCACTGTTCAAAACGGAAAAAAAGGCGAACAGCGACCTGAAAATTTACATCTCGAAAAAAGCCGATGAAGGTGTAAAAAGCATGGGCTTGCTCAGCAGCAACAGCTTCTCGGTGAACCTGATCGAGATGAACGGAAAAATCGACCTGGGCAAGGTGGCCACCCTGAGCAATGCTTTAAATATTCGGGGGTTAGAACAACTTCGGGCATTCGACAACAGTTCTGCACCCAACAACTTTAATTTCAACTATCAATTTGACGTGCCTGACTTCAGAAGTTTTGAACTGAGCGAAGAACGACAGAAAGAAATAGAAGAGCATATGAAAAAAGCGCAGAAGGTAATGGAAAGCCATCAATTCAAAATGTTGGAAAACCAGAAAGAATTAGGCGAACGCCAAAAGGAAATCTTTGAAAAATACCAGCGTTACCCGATCTTTTTCAGCGGCACGGGCGACAAAGACGCCGAATATTACCTGAACGGCAAAAAAGTTGATTTTGATGAGGTGAAAAAAGTTATGCCCGATGACATTCACTCCATTGAAGTCATTAAAAAAGACGGTTCGAAACAACAAAAATCACAGATAAAAATCCAGCTAAAAAACAGCAAGTAGTTTTTTTCATCATTAACATTGAAAAACCGGGGATGATCTTCCCGGTTTTTTTTTTGCCTTTTGCAAACTATCTTTGAGCCTTCAGAAAAAATAGAATGATGGCAATAACTGCTTTCCGGGACATGAAACCTGGCGCCCAATTTATATTCACCGTTTTTTTGATGGTGGTTTCTTTTATCGTGTTTTTTGCCTTTTCAGTCATGGTAGCCACTCCGTTTACCGGACTCTCCGGAATGATGGAAAGTTTAACAGAAGACGGTTTATCAAGCCCCTCAGCCATTGCGTTGCTAAAATATTTTCAGGTGGTGCAGTCAATTGGCTTGTTCGTGCTGCCCGCTTTTATTGCGGCTTATTTGTATGAAGGAAACGCCGTCAAATACCTGCTTCTTGATAAAAAAATCAGCAGACAAATGATCCTTCCCGGGCTGCTGCTGGTGATTGTTTCCCAGCCACTGGCAGGCTTTTTAGGCGAAATCAATGAGCAACTTCATCTCCCTGAATTTTTGTCGGGCCTTGAAAGCCGGATGAAAATGATGGAAGAAAATGCCGCCGATCTTATCGACCGTTTTATGCAGGTGGAAACCATCTGGGGTCTGCTTTTCAACCTGTTTATGATTGCCGTTATCCCGGCTTTAGGCGAAGAATTGCTGTTCCGGGGCGTCATACAAAAGATTTTCACCAACATGACACGAAACTACCATTGGGGAATCTGGATTTCGGCTTTTCTGTTCAGTGCTTTGCACATGCAGTTTTATGGTTTTCTGCCACGCATGGTTTTGGGCGCTATGTTTGGCTATTTGCTGGTATATTCGGGTACCATTTGGCTGCCAATTGTTGCTCATTTTCTAAACAACCTGGTGGGGGTATTGGCCCTGTATGCCGAGAAACAGGGAAGCGAAACAGCTGCTTCTCTCAACGATTTTTCATTTGGAAATACGGTAACCATGGCGGCGATGGCCGCAATCAGCCTTGTTTTGTCGGTGTGGCTGCTGGTTTTGCTGAAACGGAAAACCAGTTAACTCCCGTTTAATTGAAAATCAGGTTGGTTTGAAGTTTTTCAGCTTCCATGCGTTTTTTCTCCGACTCGCGGTAAACATAGGTAACACCGTAATCTTGTGCTTTTTCCAGGCGCTGCTCGTGTGGAAGCCCCGCAAATTTAGCCTCTACTTCGTTCCATAGTTGCTGGATGATGGCATCTGCTTCATCGCGCATTTCCTGAATCCGCTGCGAAGCCCGGTCAACGTTATTTTGAAGGATCTTTTGAAAATGAAAAGCGTCTTTAAACGATTCGTAATGGACTTTCACCAACGCGATGGAAGGGCTGTAAATCGGGCTGCCACCTTTCATGCACCGCTGTTGCTCACCTGCGATGATACGTTCGCCCCAGGCCAGCACATCTTTTTCCAGATTAAGCTGCGGTACTTCAACCGAATCAGCCTTCAAGCCATAATACAAGCGCACTTCAGGCTTAATTTCTTCTCTGATGATTGCAAAATTAAGCACCTGCACAAAGTGCATCAAATACAGTTTTGCCTTCTTAAAAATGTTCCCGTACTCGTTGGAGCGGTCAAACTGGTTTTGTTTGGCTGCCTGTAACTGCCTGATGGCATTCAACAAATTGGGGTACAACGATTGAATTTTTTCCAGGGTTTGTGCGCTGAAGGCTAATTCTTTGAAGGCAATGCGTTTCCCTTTTTCAAGGGCCATTTCAATTGCCCTCAATCTTGCTTGGTCTGTATTTGGCAATCTTCTGTATGGCATAAGTAATTTTTTTCTGTTAATACGAAGATATGAAATAGCCACACGCCTTTATTACCTCTTTCAAAAAACTAATTAACAGCAACCTGTTTAAAAGTCCAGTAATAACAGGCTATTCGCATCATCCAGGCTGAAAATAAAAATAAAAAGATGAAAAAGTTTTTAATTATCCGGCGTTATGTAATAAAGTGAGGGAAAACAGCTGAGGCGGACAAGTATAATTTTTGGCTATATTTGATAAAAAGTTTTTGAGGATAATGACCAGGCATGAAAAAAAAATCAGCAAATTAATTCGCGACAGGATTAAACAAAAAGATCAGTCTGCCGAAGTGATTCTTTATGGATCTCATGCCAGAGGTGATTCTCATGATGATTCTGATTGGGACATTCTGGTACTGCTGGCAAAAGATGATGTTTCATTAAAAACAGAACAAGGATTCAGGCACCACTTGCTCGATCTGGAACTGGAAATTGGGGAACCAATATCGGTTTTTGTTCACTCCAAAAAAATATGGGAGGAGAAGTATGCTATCACCCCATACTACAGAAATATAAAAAAAGAAGGAATTGTACTGACATGAAAGAAAGTACTGACGACTATATTGATTACCGGCTCCAAAGATCACACGAAACCTACCTTGACGCGGTTATCCTGGCCGAAAACAACCGGTGGAACTCTTGCATCAACCGCCTTTATTATGCCTGTTTCTATGCAGTCAGTGCCTTGTTATTTAAAAACGGATTTGAACCAAAAACACACAACGGGGTAAAAACCCTTTTTTTAAAAGAGTATATTCTAAGCGGGAAGATCGAAAAGGAATATGGTCAGTTATATGCCGACTTATTCGACTGGAGACAAGAAGGCGACTATACCGACTTCATCGTTTTTAAGGAAGATATCGTCAAACCTCAACTCGAAAAAACAATTCTTTTCATTGAAAAAGTCAAAGATTTACTACAGCCAATCTGAAAAAATCGCATCTGTCCTGCCTGTTTGTATCATGTACGTTAATAATTCTCCAAAACATCACTCCAAATTTTCATTTCGAAATTTCCAGCATCCGCACGATCGATACTTTTGCTTTTTCGATGACTTCATCGGATAGTGTAATTTCAGGCTGTTCGTGTTTCATGCAGATGTACAGCTTTTGCAGACTGTTCAGCTTCATGTACGAGCAGTCGTTGCAGGCACAGGTTGAATCGTTTGATGGCGCCGGGATGAATATTTTGTCCGGGCAGGCCTTTTTCATCTGGTGAAGGATGCCGCTTTCGGTGGCCACAATAAATTTGCGCGCCGGGCTGGTTTGCACATAATTCAGCAATGAAGAAGTGGAGCCGATGTGTTTGGCAAGTAAAAGCACCGGCTTTTCACATTCGGGATGAGCAATAAATTCCGCATCGGGATATTCATCCATCAAATTGATGATTTTTTCGACCGAATACTGTTCGTGAACCATACAAGCACCATCCCAAAGCACCATGTTACGACCGGTAATGCTGTTGATGTAGTTGCCCAAATTTTTGTCGGGAGCGAAAATCAATGGCTGGTCTTCCGGAAAACTTTCCACAATCTTTACGGCGTTGGAAGAGGTACAAACCACGTCGGTCATTGTTTTCAAGTCAGCAGTGCAATTGATGTAGGAAATGACTTTGTGATCGGGATATTGTTTTTTGAATTCGGCAAACTTATCTGCCGGCGCCGATTCGGCCAAAGAACAGCCGGCTTTCAGGTCGGGCAGGATCACCTTTTTCGACGGGTTGATAATTTTTGCCGTTTCAGCCATAAAATGCACGCCCACGAACACAATCATGTCGGCATCTGTCCTTGCCGCTTCCTGCGCCAGTTGAAGGCTGTCGCCAACAAAATCGGCAATATCCTGCAATTCGGCATCAACATAATAATGACTCAAAATAACAGCGTTTTTTTCTTTTTTCAGCCGTTTTATTTCTTCCGTCAATTTTATTTCGGGCTTGACTTCTTCGTCAATATATCCTTTATTTTGTAATTGTTCCTCAATCAGTATGTTTTCCATCGCAACTTTCCTTTCTCAAATATGACCGCAAAAATACAAATTCATTTAAAAAATACCTATCAGTCTTTAAATGTTTTACTAAATGAAAATCCCCGGCAGAAATGCCAGGGATTCGGTTCATTTAATGAGAGGTGCTGTATTAATTGAGTTTATCTTTTGTCAGTTTTACGGGGTCGTCGTTGGCTGAAACCGGGCGCATCCGGAACGAATAATTGTAGTTTTTATCGGTGAGCCGGTATTGGTCGTGTGTCCACGCACCCCAACTGTTGTCGCCTCCAACACCCATTTGTTTGTAATCGATGTTTACTGAAGTGAGGTCGCGGGGTTTTACATCGTTGATGTGGCGATTGACCACGGCAACGCCCGCTGCCTGCCTGCCGTCAGATCTTTCAGGCGATTCAAAATCTTCCATGATGTTGTGGTGAGCGCTGACCGACAGCAGCGGTTGCCCAATGAACAGCAAACCTGCACCATCGCCATCGGTGATTGACACCCAGCGTACATCGGTTTTGTTTCCGTTTTCCTGAGGACGAAGGTAAGCCCAAAACTGATCGGCTACAGATCCTGAATATTTCCCCACAAAAGCCGATGTTTTCCGGTCGGCATACGATTCGTGCGGGCCACGGCCAAACCAGGCCATCTGGTCAAACCGGCGCGGCATGACCAGGTTCATGCCCATGCGGACAATCTCTGGCAAGTCGTTTTTCGCCATTTTAAACTGGTTGCTCACCACCACGTCGCCACTTCCATACACCTGGTATTCGGAACTGTAGTCGGCAATTTTTTCGCCTTGCCCATCACTCAAGTCGAACTTAAAATTGACTGCGAGCTGGTTGGCCGATTTTTTATCCATCTTAACAGAAGTGACTTTCCTGTTTTCGCCGGCTTTCCGCCACACGCGGCTACGTTCGTGAAGGTTGTTTCCGTAGTCGTTATCAATAGGCGCCCGCCAGAAATTTGGAACCGGACCGGCCTGCAGCAGTTCAGTTTCGCCTGATTTAAAACTGGTAATTGTACCAGCTTTTTTATCGAATATCAGGCTGAAACCTTCTCCCTTAATGGTGATTTCGGCATCGGTTTCATTGGCTTCCAGCGCAGGAACTTCTGACATATTAATTTTGCCCGCCGGTTTTGAAAATGGAAGTTCCATTTGTTCCGCTGCCAGTTCGTGGCCCGCCGGAATCAGCCCTTCGTCTTTTGTTGTTTTTGCTGAAAAGTTCAGGAAATATTCGGTTCCCGGTTCGGCGTCAACCGCATAATCAATAGTAACTTTTTCCGATGATTGCGCTGCAATATCCAGTTGCCCTAGAACACCATCAGCGATAACGACCCCGTCAGCCGTGATATTCCAGTTAATTGTAAAGTCAGAAAGGTTGCGGAACGAAAAATCGTTTTGGATAGTCACGACACCTTTCTTCAGATCAACCGGTTTAAATTTGATATCCTGATACACCTTTTTCACTTCCAGCAGGTGCGGTTTCACAGCGCGGTCGGGATTCACCAGCCCGTTGTTACAGAAGTTCCCGTCGGAGGGAACGGTATCCGGGCCAAAGTCGCCGCCGTACGCCCAAAAACCTTCGCCTTCATCGTTTGTGGTCCAAAGGCCCTGATCAACCCAGTCCCAAATGCAACCGCCCTGAAGAACGTCGTATTTTTCAATCAGATCCCAGTAATCCTGCAAATTGCCAACGCTGTTTCCCATTGCGTGTGCATATTCGCACTGAATCATCGGTTTTTCCGGATTTGATTTGGCGTATTTCTCCATGTGAGCGATGGTGGCATACATCGGACAATTGATGTCGGTGTTTTCGCCGCCATGCGCTTGTTCGTATTGAACCGGGCGGGTGTGGTCATTTTCTTTCAGGTATTGATAGGTCGCCATAAAATTAACACCGTTGCCGGCCTCGTTGCCAAGCGACCAGATAATGACAGCGGGTTGATTTTTATCGCGCTCAAACATATTCTGCGTCCGGTACAGATGCGCTTTTCCCCAAACAGGGTCCTTAGCCAGCGACCCTTCGCCGTAGCCCATGCCGTGAGATTCGATGTTGGCTTCGTCAATCACATAGAGTCCGTATTGGTTGCAGAGTTTGTACCATAACTCAGGCTGAGGGTAATGCGAGGTCCGCACCGTGTTGATGTTATGCGACTTCATGGTTAAAATGTCTTTCAACATGGTTTTTTTGTCCACCACGTGTCCGGTGGTATCATTGTGTTCGTGCAGGTTGACTCCTTTCACGTAAATGGATTTACCATTCACCATCAGTTGCCGGTTTTTGATTTCCACGGTGCGGAAACCAACATCCTGCCGAAGCACTTCAATTATTTTTCCATCCGGG
>OBJA01001178.1_pt1 | contig 18924 bp, 16 predicted proteins | sample 1519751 | NCBI WGS metagenome assembly OBJA01 (sample SAMEA3881238, study PRJEB22517) | soil metagenome | biome: lake sediment; feature: soda lake sediment; material: sediment, water from around vicinity | place: India | collected 2013-12-23 | depth 3 m
CCCCGAGCTTCAACGGCGCCAAGGTCGTGGCCAACTACACCCTCGACAGCGGCTTCGACGAAGAAGACGGCTTCGGCATCGGCCTGCACTACGACCAGGGCCCGCTGTTCGCCTCCATCGACTACATCAACAACGGTGTGGACGGCGAGGACGACGCCTGGAAGATCGGTGCCAAGTACACCATGAACGAGTTCGCCGTCTATGGTCACTACGAGCGCGGCGGCCTGGTGGATACCCTGGACGGTACCGGCCAGTCCGGCGCCAACCTGTGGCACCTGGGCGGTTCCTACACCATGGGCAGCACCATGTTCTACGTGGCCTTCGGCCAGGGTGACGACGATGCCGGCACCGAGTACGACAGCTGGACTATCGCGCTGAACCACAAGATGAGCAACCGCACCTCCGTGTACGGCGGCTTCTCCCGCGTCGACGTGGACGGTCTCAGCGAAGAGTCCGACCTGTTCACCGTGGGTATGGTGCACAACTTCTAAGTCATCCCGGATGACCTGAAGTGAAAACGGGGCCTTCGGGCCCCGTTTTTTTTGGGGCAAGATCTCCCGCGCCAGGCGGGCTGTGGCAAAAAGGCTGCAGTCATGCCACATGCTGTGGTATTTTTTTCCGAATCTGTTGTCTTTCCACCCCGGACTGGTCTAGAGTGCCCGGTGTGAATCTTCGTCTGCACAGGACATAACAATCTCTTCAAAAGGAGGAGAGAGCATGAACAAGAAACTTCTTCCCTTTGCCGTGGCCGGCATCCTGGCCGGCGCCATGGGCGCGGCCCAGGCCGGCGGCGTGACCCTCTACGGCAAGGTGCTGGTGAGCGTCGATGCCCTGGACTGCGACGCCGGCATGTTCACCGGCGGCGGCTGCAACCGTGCCGGCACCGCCACCAGCGGCGGCGACGACCTGTTGATGCACAGCCGTCCCGGCTTTGGCGCCATCGGCCTGAAGGGCAGCGAGGACCTGGGCAACGGCCTGACCGCCATGTTCCAGCTGGAATACGGTACCAACCCCAGCGATGCCGGCACCTTCAGCGGTCGTGACCAGTGGATCGGCCTGAAGGGCGGCTTCGGTGCCCTGCGCTTCGGTTCCATGAGCACCAACTACAAGATGAGTGGTGCCGTGCTGGATCCCTTCTGGCGCACCTCCCTGGACAGCCGCGACGCCGGTCGCCTGTCGGGCCTGCATGCCGGCAATGGCGAGAATGGCCAGGGCCGTGCCACCAGCACCGTGCGCTATGATTCCCCGAGCTTCAATGGCGCCAAGGTGGTGGCCAACTACACCCTGGACAGCGGTGCCGGTGTGGAGGACAACGACGCCTACGGGATCGGCGTGCACTACTCCGCCGGCGCGATCTTCGCCTCCTTCGACTACATCACCAACGACAACGGTGGTGACGACGACGCCTGGAAGCTGGGCGCCAAGTACAGCTGGGGCGACGCGGCCTTCTACGGCCACTATGAGCGTGGCGCGTTGCTGTTCCTCTCCAGCAACCAGCTGGATGCCGCTGCCGCGGGTGATGACAGCGCCAACCTCTGGCACCTGGGCGCCTCCTACACCCTGGGTGGCACCATGGCCTATGTCGCCTACGGTCGTGGCGATGCCAAGCTCGGCAACCCCAACGACGAGTACCGGAACTGGACCCTGGCCGTCAACCACGGCATGAGCAAGCGCACCTCCGTCTATGGCGGTTTCGAGCGCCTGGAACGGGACATCGACGGCAAGCGTGACCTGTTCACCGTCGGTATGGTGCACAACTTCTGATCCATCCCCGGATGGCAAGGAAGTGAAAACGGGGCCTGGAGGCCCCGTTTTTTTTTGATCACGGTGGCGGTTGGCTTGATAAGTGTATATATGTGGAGTATACATAATCCATGGATACGGATCTGTCCGGTTGTGAAGGCTTCCAGTGGGACGAGGGGAATGCCGAGAAAAGCTGGCGTAAGCACGGGGTCAGCCGCTCGGAATGTGAGCAGATCTTTTTCAATCGCCCGCTGCTGATCGCGGACGATGCTAAACATTCCGAACAGGAGCGCCGTTATTACGCCCTGGGGGTGACGGACGCCGGACGGCATCTGTTCGGGGTGTTCACCCTTCACGGCGTCCTGATTCGTGTGATTTCCGCACGCGATATGAGCCGGCGGGAGAGGCTGATTTATGAAGAGAAAGGCGATACCTGATTTCAGAAGCGAGGCCGAGGAACAGGCCTTCTGGGAATCCCATGACTCCGCGGACTATGTGGACTGGTCGCGGGCGGCTCCCGTGTCGATGCCGAATCTCAAGCCGTCGGTCAAGACCATTTCCCTGCGCCTGCCGGAAACCATGCTGCACAACCTTAAGATGCTCGCCAACAAGCGGGATGTCCCTTATCAGTCACTGCTCAAGCTGTATCTCGCGGAGCGGATCCAGAAGGAGCTGGACGGCCATTCCTGAATCAGGGGTTTCCACGCGCTGGATCGCGGCTGGCGTCGCTCCTACCGCTCACGGAGCCCAGAAGCCATGTAGGAGCGGCGCCAGCCGCGAGGATGGTGTGATTGGGACGCCCCGGGCGCCAGGTGGTAGACTAGGCCTTTGCCGTGCCCCGATCGAGACCGCCTGCTTCATGTCCGCCCGCATCCGCGAAATCCCCTACAACTACACCTCCTTTTCCGACCGGGAGATCATCATCCGCTTCCTCGGGGCGGACATGTGGCCGGTGATCGAGGAGCTGCGCGGCTCGCGGCGCACCGGGCGTTCGGCACGCATGCTGTTCGAGGTGCTGGGGGATCTGTGGGTGGTGACCCGCAACCCCTACATCCAGGACGACCTGCTGGAGAACCGCAAGCGCTTCGAGTCCCTGACCCACGCCCTGCATCACCGCCTCGACCAGGTGCTGGCACGGGCCGACGGCAATGCCCTGGCGCTGCAGCTGGAGGCGCGCGCCCGCGAGTCGGTGCGCCGCTTCGAGGACTGGTTCCCGCACACCCGCCAGCTGCGTGCCGCCGTGGCCCGCACACTGGGCAAGGTCACGCGCAGGGACAACATCGACTTCGGCGGCCTGGCGCGCGTGTCCCACGCCACCGACGCCACCGACTGGCGCATCGAGCTGCCCTTCGTGGTGGTGAGCCCCGACAGCGAGGAGGAGATGGCCGCCGTGGTGCGCGGCTGCATCGAACTGGGCCTGACCATCATCCCGCGCGGCGGCGGCACCGGCTACACGGGCAGCGCCGTGCCCCTGCACGGCGACACCGCCGTCATCAACACCGAGAAGCTGGAAGGCCTGGGCGCCGTGGAGCTGCGCCGTCTCGAAGGCGTGGAGGGCGAGGTGCCCTGCATCCGTGCCGAGGCCGGCGTGGTGACGCGGCGCGTGAGCGAGCGTGCCGAGGCGGCGGGCTACGTGTTCGCCGTCGACCCCACCTCCCAGGATGCCTCCACCATCGGCGGCAACGTATCCATGAACGCCGGCGGCAAGAAGGCGGTGCTCTGGGGCACCACGCTGGACAACTTGGTGTCCTGGCGCATGGTCACGCCGGAGGGCCAGTGGCTGGAGGTGGAGCGCCTGGAGCACAACCGCGGCAAGATCCACGAGCAGGAGCAGGTGCGTTTCCGTCTCCACCGCTTCGCCGCCGACGGCCGCACCCCGGTCGGCACCCCCGAACTGCTGGTCATGCCCGGCAAGGCCCTGCGCAAGGAGGGCCTGGGCAAGGACGTCACCGACAAATTCCTCGGCGGCCTGCCGGGCATCCAGAAGGAGGGCTGCGACGGCCTGATCACCTCGGCGGTATTCATCCTGCACCGCATGCCGGCGCACACCCGCACCCTGTGCCTGGAGTTCTTCGGCAACGATCTCAGCCGTGCCGTGCCCGCCATCGTGGAGACCAAGGACTACCTGGACGGTCGCCCCGACGTGGTGCTGTCGGGCCTGGAGCACCTGGACGAGCGCTACGTGCGCGCCGTCAACTACAGCACCAAGGCGCCGCGCCGCGAGCTGCCCAAGATGGTGCTGCTGATGGACATCTCCGGCGATGACGAGGACGCCGTCGCCGAGGCCGCCTCCCACGTGGTGCAGCTGGCCAACCGGCGCGACGCCGAGGGCTTCATCGCCGTCAGCCCCGAGGCGCGGCGCAGCTTCTGGGCCGACCGGGCCCGTACCGCCGCCATCGCCGCCCACACCAACGCCTTCAAGATCAACGAGGACGTGGTCATCCCCCTGGAGCGCCTGGCCGAGTACAACGAGGGCATCGAGCGCATCAACATCGAGCGCTCCACCCGCAACAAGCTGGCCATGATCGAGGCGGTGCTGGAGTATCTCGGCGGCGACCTGCCGGAGTTGCGCGCCGATCCCGACTTCGAGGACAGCGAGGAGACCCGCGCCATCGTCGCCGGCAAGCAGGCGGCGGCGCGCGCGCACCTGGAGCAGGTGCGCGCACGCTGGCAGGCCATCCTCCGCCACCGCGAGGACCCGGCGGCCGGGCACGCCGAGCTGCTGGAGGAGGGCCTGCGTGACGGGCTGGAGCCCGGCGTGAGCCTCATCCAGCTGCTGCTGCGCCGCGCCCTGCGCATCTCCTACCGTCGCGAGGTGGAGCAGCCCCTGAAGGAGATCTTCGGCGGCCGCGAGTTCCTGCCCCTGCACCAGCGCCTCGACGCCATTCACAGGAAACTGCGCTCCAGCCGCCTGTTCGTGGCCACCCACATGCATGCCGGCGACGGCAATGTGCACACCAACATCCCGGTGAACTCCAACGACTACGCCATGCTGCACGAGGCGGAGCGCATCGTCGACGAGGTGATGGCGCTGGCGCGCTCCCTGGGCGGGGTCATCTCCGGCGAGCATGGCATCGGCCTGACCAAGATGCAGTACCTGGAGCCGTCCGTGGTCGAGGCCTTCGCCGCCTACAAGCACAAGGTGGACCCCGAGGGGCGCTTCAACCGCGGCAAGCTGCTGGCCGGCTCCGGCCTGGACAATGCCTACACGCCGTCCCTGCGCCTGGTGCAGCAGGAGGCCCTGCTGCTGGAAGAGAGCGCCCTCGGCGACCTCAACGACGACATCCGCAACTGCCTGCGCTGTGGCAAGTGCAAGCCGGTGTGCAACACCCACATCCCGCGCGCCAACCTGCTCTATTCGCCGCGCAACAAGATCCTGGCCACCGGCCTGATCATCGAGGCCTTCCTCTACGAGGAACAGACCCGGCGCGGCCTCTCGGTGCACCATTTTGCAGAGATGAACGACGTGGCCGACCACTGCACCATCTGCCACAAGTGCCTCAACCCCTGCCCGGTGAACATTGACTTCGGCGATGTCACCATGCGCATGCGCAACATCCTGCGCGAACGTGGCCAGAAGCGCACCAACATCGGCACGAAGCTGTCCATGGCATTTCTCAATGTCACCGACCCGGCCACCATCAAGGTCATGCGCAAGACCATGCTCGAGTGGGGCTACAAGGGCCAGCGCCTGGGCTACCGGCTGGCGCGGCAGTGGCAGTGGTTCGGCGGCGAGAAGCGGCCGCTGTCCACCACCGGCAAGATGGCGGTGAAGGAACAGGTGGTGAACTTCATCAAGCGGCCCATGCCGGCCAGTCTGCCGCAGCAGACCACCCGCGCCCTGCTGGGGGTGGAGGACGCCAAGACCGTGCCCATCCTGCGTGACCCGGCCAAGGTCAACGACGATTCCGAGGCGGTGTTCTATTTCCCCGGCTGCGGCTCCGAGCGCCTGTTCAGCCAGGTGGGGCTGGCCACCCTGGCCATGCTCTACGAGCAGGGGGTGCAGACGGTGCTGCCACCCGGCTATCTCTGCTGCGGCTACCCGCAGCGCTCCGGCGGTGACGAACCCAAGGGACGCAAGATCGTTACCGACAACCGGGTGCTGTTCCACCGCGTGGCCAATACCCTCAACTACCTGGACATAAAAACCGTCATCGTGTCCTGCGGCACCTGCATGGACCAGCTGCAGAGCTACGAATTCAGGAAGATCTTCCCCGGCTGCCGCCTGCTGGACATCCACGAGTACCTGATGGAGAAGGGCGTGCAGCTGGAGGGGGTGCAGGGGGTGCAGTACCTGTACCACGATCCCTGCCACACCCCCATGAAGACCTATAACCCCACCGGCGTGGCCTCGAAGCTGATGGGGCAGGACGTGGCCCTGTCGGACCGCTGCTGTGGCGAGGCAGGGACCCTGGCCATCTCGCGCCCCGACATCTCCACCCAGATCCGCTTCCGCAAGGAGGAGGAGATCAGGCAGGGCATCCACGACTTCACCGGGGCGGACCGTGCCGTGGGCGGCAACGTGAAGATGCTGACCTCCTGTCCCGCCTGCCAGCAGGGCCTGATGCGCTACGCCGATGAGACGGGGCTGGAGACGGACTATATTGTGGTGGAGCTGGCCCGGCACCTGCTCGGCGAGCGGTGGCAGGAGGACTTCGTGGCCCGCGCCCGGGCCGGCGGCATCGAGCGGGTGCTGCTGTAGCCATCGGCCTGGTGACCCCACCCGGTAGGAGCGGGCTCTGCCCGCGAACGGCCTGTGGTGTCTTGAACGGTTCGCGGCCAGAGTCCGCTCCTACGGGGGCGTGGGCGTTCCTCAACGGAAAAGGGCGGCCAAGGCCGCCCTTTTCCGTTTTGCGGGTGAACAGGCTCAGCCGAAGCTGTCCTGGGTGATGCTCGCGTACCAGCCCTTCGCGTAGTTGGCCTCCTGGCTGCGCAGCAGGTCGCGTCCGTCGGCCGGGCTGAGCCCGCCGGCGCCCTTGATCCCCGCCAGCACGCCATCCTCGCCCAGCCGGTACACCGCCGCGACACTGATGCCGTATTCCGGCCCCACCAGGCTGTAGCAGGTGTTCACATGGGAGGGCACGGGGGTCTCGATGCCGCGGAAGTGGGCGGCAATGGCCGCGGCGGTCATCTTGGCGATGTTGTTGGCCGTGTGGCCGGACTTGGGCATGGCGCCCGCCGTGGCCGAATCGCCGATGACATGGATGTTCGGCACCTGCAGGGACTCGAAGGTGTGCTGGTTCACCGGGCACCAGCCGGCCTCGTTGGCCAGCCCGGTCGCCGCGGCGATGTCGCCGGCCTTCTGCGGCGGGATGATGTTGATCACGTCCGCCTTGTGGGCGGTCAGACCCTCGTCCGTGTAGACGTTGCGGTTGGCCGCGTCGACGCGGCTGATGATGCCGCCCTTGGAGCCGGGCACCCACTCGATCATCCCCGGATAGAGTTCCTTCCAGGCCGCCAGGAACAACCCCTGCTTGGAGAAGTTCTCCTTGGCATCCAGGATCAACACCTTGGAGCGGGGTTTGTGGGTCTTGAGGTAGTGGGCGATCATGCTGGCCCGCTCCGGCGGCCCGGGCGGGCAGCGGAAGGGCATGGGCGGCGGGGCGATGATCACCGTACCTCCGTTGGGCATGGCGCGCAGCTGCTTGAGCAGCAATTCGGTCTGGGGGCCGGCCTTCCAGGAATGAGGCAGGGTCCAGCTGGTTGCCTCGTCATAGCCCTCGATGGCCTCCCATCGGAACTCGATGCCCGGGGACATCACCAGCCGGTCGTAGCCGACGGTCTTGCCGCTGGCGAGGGTCACCAGCTGCTTGTCGGGATCGACGCGGGTCACCCGGTCCTGTACTACGTTGACACCGTACTTGCCGCGCAGGGCGTCGTAGTTGTGGCTGATGTCCGCCATGGTGCGCAGGCCGCCCAGTACCCAGTTGCTCCCGGGACAGGTGATGTAGCCGGCGTTCTGCTCGATCATGGTGACGTTCAGGGTGGGTTCGTAGATGCGCAGGTACTTGGCGCAGGTGGCGCCGCCAAAGCCACCACCGATGACCACCACCCGGGGCGCGGCCCTGGCCGGCGCGGTCGGGGTCGCGGCACAACCGGCCAGGCCCAGGGCCGAGACGGCGCTGCCGGCGCCGACCAGTTTGACGAAATGTCTGCGAGAGATTCCAGCCATGATCAGTTCCCCTTCTTCTGCATGCGGCCCAGGTACTCGGCCAGTTCCACGATCTCCTCGTCGGTATAGCCGCTGGCGTGCCGGCCCATGACCGAGGAGGCGCGTGTGCCTGCCCGGAAGCCCTGCAGGATATCGATCATGCGCTCCGGGGAGATCTCCTCGAAGCTGGGAATGGAGCCGGGGCTGACACCAAAGGTGCCGTGACAGGCGTAGCAGGTGCTGGCGACGATGGCGCCCCGGGAGATCTCCGGCGATTGCGCCAGGGCTCCTCCCGATATCGCCATCGAGCCGCACAGGGCGGCGAGGATGGTCGGTTTCTTCCCCCAGGTTATTACCATACGTATACCTCCAGTGTGGTGGGTGGTCGGCATGGCGGGCATGCCGTGGTATGGGCACAATTCTGCTCTGGCTGAAATACCCATACGCTGCTTATGGGCATATCAAAGGAAATGGGGGGTGGTCAAGGCGGGGGGGGAGGGGATCACGCCTTTCCGGGGAGTTTTTTGCAGATGTGTTGATCTGGATCAGGAAATTCCACGCCAGGGGGGGGCGGGCGAGGGGGTGTTGTACCAGCCAGATCGGCTTCGCTCTGTCCCCTGTGTAGGAGCGGGCTCTGCCCGCGAACATCATGGGGAGACCGGCATGCCTTCGCGGCCGAAGGCCGCTCCTACGGGGGCGTGATTCCCACCCGTAATACGGGCTCAGCTCAGGGTCTGCACGCCGTCCGGTGTACCCAGCAACAGCACGTCGGCCGGGCGGCGGGCGAACAGGCCGACGGTGACCACGCCGGTGAGCTGGTTCATCTCCGTCTCCATCTGCACCGGGTCGAGGATGTCCAGGTTGTGCACGTCGAGGATCAGGTTGCCGTTGTCGGTGGTGAAGCCCTCGCGCAGTACCGGCGTGCCGCCCATCTTTACCAGCTGGCGCGCCACGTAGCTGCGTGCCATGGGGATGACCTCGATGGGCAGGGGAAAGGCGCCCAGCACGTCCACCAGCTTGCTCTGGTCGGCGATGCAGACGAACTTGCGGCTGCAGGCGGCGACGATCTTCTCCCGCGTCAGTGCGCCGCCACCGCCCTTGATGAGGTGCATGTGCTTAGTCGACTCGTCGGCGCCGTCCACATAGACGGACAACTCGGACACGCTGTTGAGGTCCAGCACCGGGATGCCGTGACCCTTGAGGCGTTCGGCGGTGGCTTCGGAGCTGGCCACGGTGCCGTCGATCCTGCCCTTGATGCGCGCCAGGGCGTCGATGAACATGTTGGCGGTGGAACCGGTGCCCACGCCGATGATGGTGCCGGCCTCCACGTATTCCAGGGCCGCCTCGGCCACCTGCTTCTTCAGTTCATCCTGGTTCATTAATGTGTTCTCCCGTGACGCTAAATCCAATCATTGCAAAACCTTGACTGTAGGAGCGGGCTCTGCCCGCGAACATTCGCGGGCAGAGCCCGCTCCTACAGGATGCGTGCCCGGTCGCACCACCGGTGAATTCCAGCCGCGTCATCGGCCTCCCGGCGGCAACTACGCGGCCGGGCGGGGGTTGAGGCTTCGTCGATGACTGCGTTGTTAATGGCGGGATAATACCGCATATGCTACTTTTGCCGCCATGCCGGAACGCTACCTGAAGATGATCCTCACGTCCCGCGTCTACGACGTGGCCCGGGAAACCCCCCTCGACCCGGCTTGCAACCTCTCGCGCCGCCTGGGCAACCGGGTGTGGATGAAGCGCGAGGACCTGCAATCGGTGTTCTCCTTCAAGCTGCGCGGCGCCTACAACAAGATCTCCGGCCTGCCGGAGGAGGCCCGGGCGGCGGGCATAGTCGCCGCTTCGGCGGGCAACCATGCCCAGGGGGTGGCGCTGAGCGCCCAGCGCCTCGGCCTCAAGGCCACCATCGTCATGCCCCACACCACGCCGCCCATCAAGGTGGCGGCGGTGCGCCAGCTCGGCGCCCGGGTGGTGCTGCATGGCAATGCCTACGACGAGGCCTACGACCACGCCATGCAGCTGGTGGCGGACAAGGGCCTGACCTTCATCCACCCCTATGACGATCCCGAGGTGATCGCCGGCCAGGGCACCATCGCCATGGAGATCCTGCGCCAGCACCGCGACGACCTGCATGCCGTGTTCGTGCCCGTGGGCGGCGGCGGCCTGATCGCCGGTATCGCCTCCTACATCAAGCTGTTGCGCCCGGAGATCAAGGTGATCGGCGTGGAGCCCGAGGACGCGCCCTGCATGTACGAGGCGCTGCAGAAGGGCCGGCGCGTGGTGCTGAAACAGGTGGGGATCTTCGCCGACGGCGTGGCGGTGCGCCAGGCGGGCAAGGAGCCCTTCCGTATCGCCCGCAAGTATGTGGACGAGGTCATCCTGGTGACCACCGACGAGCTGTGCGCCGCCACCAAGGACATCTTCGACGATACCCGCTCCATGGTGGAACCGGCCGGGGCGCTGGCCATCGCCGGCATCAAGAAATACGTGGAGCGCACCGGCATCCGCGACGCTAGCCTGGTGGCCATCAACAGCGGCGCCAATATCAATTTCGACCGCCTGCGCCACGTGGCCGAGCGCGCCGAGATCGGCGAGCAGCGCGAGGCCCTGCTGGCGGTGACCATCCCCGAGGAACCGGGTAGCTTCCGGCGCTTCTGCCAGGCCATCGGCCAGCGCAGCATCACCGAGTTCAACTACCGCTATGCCGACGACAGCCGCGCCCACGTGTTCGCGGGCGTGCAGCTGGCCGATGGCGGCAAGGAGCGCGAGGCGCTGATCGAGAAGCTGCGCGGGCAGGGCTATCCCATCCTGGACCTCACCGACAACGAGATGGCCAAGCTGCACATCCGCTACATGGTGGGCGGGCGTGCACCGGCCCAGGTGGACGAGATCCTCTACCGCTTCGAGTTCCCCGAGCGTCCCGGTGCCCTGCTGAATTTCCTCACCCACATGGGCCGGCACTGGAACATCAGCCTGTTCCACTACCGCAACCATGGCGCCGCCTACGGCCGCGTGCTGGTGGGCATGCAGGTGCCGCACCAGGAGCGCAAGGCCTTCAAGGAATTCCTCGACACCCTGGGCTACCGCTACTGGATCGAGGACGACAACCCGGCCTACGACCTGTTCCTGGGGAAGGGGTAGGGGCTTTGCCCACAGACCGGGCGGGCGCCCGATGCAGCAGGACCTCCTGTAGGAGCGGGCTTTGCCCGCGAACCGGCGTACCACCATCATTCGCGGCCAGAGGCCGCTCCTACAGGTGTCTCATTCCAGGCTGAGGATAAAGTCCCACTGCTGCTTGGTGATCGGCATGATGGACAGCCGGTTGCCCTTGCGCACCAGCGGGCACTCCCCCAGTTCCGGTGCCTCCTTGAGTTCCGCCAGACTGATGGTGCGCTTCAGCTTGCGCTGAAACTTCACGTCCACCATGTACCAGCGGGGTTTCTCCGGGTCGCTCTTCGGATCGTAGTACTTGGCCTCCGGGTCGAAGGCGGTGTGGTCCGGGTAGCCTTCCTTCACCACCTTGGCGATGCCCACGATCCCCGGCACCTCGCAGTTGGAGTGGTAGAAGAACACCAGGTCGCCCTTCTTCATCTGGTCACGCATCATGTTGCGCGCCTGGTAGTTGCGCACCCCGTCCCAGTGCTCGGTCCTGCCCGGCATGGCCTTGAGGTGGTCGATGCCGAACACGTCCGGTTCGGACTTCATGAGCCAGTAGTTCATCAGTGCCTCTAGTGGTTGCGCCGCGGGGCGGACCGTTTTTGATTTTGGCCACGGAATCCACGGAAGAACACGGAAAAAACCTGACTTTTGTGCCTGACTGGGCACTGATATCGGCGCGGCCCTGTGGGGAAACCCGTAGGAGCGACGCCAGTCGCGATAGACGGATGGGCCAACCATCGCGACTGGCGTCGCTCCTACAGTTTTCCGTGTGCTTCCGTGGCCAATAACAATCCTGTCAGATTACCCGCACCCCATCCTCCGTGGCAATGGCGTGCAGGGGCACGTCCCAGGGCGCTCCATCCAGGCGTGGTACCTGCTGGCACGCATGGGCCATGCCGATCAGGCGCGGCTTCTTCCAGCAATGGCGCCGGTTGAGGAAGGCGAAGCTGCGGTCATAGAAGCCGCCGCCCATGCCGAGGCGGTTTCCCTGGGCGTCGAAGCCCACCAGCGGTGCCAGTACCAGGTCCAGTTCGATGGCATTGGCCCGTTCGCGATGGATGCGCAGGGGTTCGGCGATGCCGAAGCGGTTGCGCACCAGGGAATCACCCTCCCGGTAGGGCGCGAACCAGAGCCGGTTGTGGCCGTAGGGCACCAGCACCGGCAGGTACACCGTCTTGCCCAGTTCCCAGGCACGCCACACCAGCGGCATGGGGTCCATCTCGCCGTCCACCGGCAGGTAGGCGGCGATACGCCGGCTGTTGAGGAACAGGGGGTGGCGGGCGAGTCGCCAGGCCAGGGCATCGGCGTGGGCGGCGCGCTGCGCGGGACTCAGGGCCCGGCGCGCGTCACGCAGGCGTTTGCGAACATCGGATCGACTGGGCATGGATGGGGTGTTCTTGCGCAGGCCTCGATGTGCGTGTGGCGATCCCTGTAGGAGCGGGCTCTGCCCGCGAACAGTCTTGGCAGTCAAGGTGTTCGCGGGCAGAGCCCGCTCCTACAGGACGATGTCGTACCGGCCCTGTTCGCGGCCAGAGGCCGCTCCTACAGGGAAACGCATGCAGGCTATGGAATTAGGAGGCATCCTCCGCGCATGCCGTCGCGGGGCGTGGGCCTTGAACCAGTGGTTCAAGGGGGGACAACGCCGGCGTCGTTAGGCTTTCCGCACCAGGCGGACCTGCGCACGGACACCGAACGGACTCGTCCCCGGGGATCGTACTTAGGCTCAAGGGAGTGACGACCCGCTAACGAACACGGCAGGGGATGCCTGAATCAAACTTGGGACCAGTATACACCCAATCATTGCCAAACGGTGCCCGTAGGAGCGGCCTCTGGCCGCGAACGGTCGTGGCACCCGGGCAGGAGGGGCTACAGCTCCAGCTGGTTGCCGCTGTTCAGCGCCAATTCGATCTTGCTCTGCAGGGCGCGGATCCGGTTGCTGACCGTCTGCTGGTAATCGTCCTTCTGGTCCTGGCGTTCCAGCAGTTCGTGGGCGATATTGAGCGCCGCCATGACGGCGATCCGGTCGGCGCCCACCACCTTGCCCGAGGCGCGGATCTCGCGCATCTTCCCGTCCAGGTACTGGGCCGAGGCCACCAGCGCGGCGCGCTCATCCTCGGGGCAGGACACCAGGTAGTCCTTGTCGAGGATCTGTACCGTGACCGGCTTGGCGTCCTTGCTCATGCGCCCTGTTCCATGGCCTTGAGGCGGTTGATCATGGCTTCGACCCGGCTGCGCGCCAGCTCGTTCTTCTCGATCAGGCCGGCGCGCTCCGCTGCCATGTTGTCCTGCTGGGCTCGCAGCGAGCGGTTCTCCTCCTTCAGACGATGGATAGTCTGAATGAGTTCATCGAGACGGAACTCCAGCTTCTTGAGTTCCTGTTCCGTCACGGTCTGGGCAGACTTTTTCACCATGCCGGCCACTATAGTGCCGGCCGATTGAGGGGTCAACGGCCGGCAGCCCCGCACCCTGTGCGATAATGCCGGAAATCCTGTGGGAGCGGCGCTAGCCGCGAAATGGTTTCAGGTGAATCGCGGCTTGCGCCGCTCCCACAGGGGGGCTTTTTGTATGGTGATGGACAGATGACGGCTGATACCTTCGATACCCTGGACGAGCAGCTGCGGCAGGCCGCCGCGGCCACCGACGCGGCCGAGACCCACGGCTTCGTGACTGGGGTGCTGTGCGCCGCCGGGGGCATGGATCCCGCCACCTGGCTGCCACAGCTGTTCGGCGCGGTGGACTGGGAGAGCCAGGCGGTGCGGAACGCGGCGCGGGCGGTGGCCCGGCTGTTCCAGGCCCAGCGGGAGCAGATCAACAGCGCGGAGCTGGCCTTCCGCCTGCTGCTGCCCGACGACGAGCGGCCGCTGGCGGAGCGGGCGGAGGCCCTGGCCCACTGGTGCGAGGGCTTCAGCACCGGCCTGGGGCTGGGTGGCCTGGACAAGGAGCGCCCCCTGTCCGAGGACAGCCAGGGCTTCCTGCGCGACGTTTCCGACATCGCCCGCGTGGCCTTTGATTTCGAGACCGCGGCCGAGGATGATGAGCAGGCCTACATGGAACTGCAGGAATACCTGCGCATGGGGGTGCTGATGCTGCACGAGGAACTGCAGCCCCTGCCGGTCCCGCCGCCACTGCAGTAGGGTGGGGTTTTTTAGAAACATATTGGCCACGGAATCCACGGAAGAACACGGAAAAATATCAAACGATGAACAACGCGTCATTGCGAGCGCAGCGAAGCAATCTTCATCTATGGCAGAGCATTTAACTGGGGATTGCTTCGCTACGCTTGCAATGACGATGCATCGGCACGGGGTTTTCCCAGGCATTTTCCGTGTTTTTCCGTGGATTCCGTGGCCAGATACAAAGCCGTTTGGCCAAACGGATTGAGGTTCATAAATGATCGCCGCCACAGAATTCGCCCGCCGCCGCAAGCAGTTGATGCGCATGATGGGCCAGGATGCCATCGCCATCCTGCCCACGGCGCCGGAGCGGCTGCGCAACCGCGACGTGGAATATCCCTATCGCTGCGACAGCGACTTCTACTATCTCACCGGCTTTGCCGAGCCGGAGGCGGTGGCGGTACTGGTGCCCGGCCGCCCGCAGGGGGAATACATCCTGTTCTGCCGCGAGCGCGACCCGCTCATGGAGACCTGGAACGGCCGCCGCGCCGGCACCGAGGGCGCGGTGGAACGTTTTGGTGCCGACGACGCCTTCCCCATCACCGACATCGACGACATCCTGCCGGGCCTGCTGGAGAGTCGCGAACGGGTGTTCTACACCATGGGCGCCAGCGCGGAGTTTGATACCCGGGTGATCAACTGGGTGCGCGAGATCCGCAACCGGGCGCGCAGCGGCGTGCACGCCCCCGACGAGTTCGTGGCCCTGGATCACCTGGTGCATGACATGCGCCTGTACAAAAGCCGTAGCGAGATCAAGCAGATGCGCACGGCTGCCCAGGTCGCCGCCGCGGCTCACCAGCGTGCCATGCGGGCCTGCCGGCCGGGCATGATGGAATACGAGATCGAGGCGGAGTTCCTCCATGAATTCCGCCGCCACGGCTGCGAGCCCGCCTACGGCAGCATCGTCGGAGGTGGCGACAACGGCTGCATCCTGCACTACCGCGAGAACGATGCGGAACTGTGCGACGGCGACCTGCTGCTCATCGATGCCGGGGCCGAGTACCAGTACTATGCCTCCGATATCACCCGCACCTTCCCCGTCAACGGCCGCTTCAGCGAGCCGCAGCGGCTGCTCTACGAACTGGTGCTGGACGCCCAGCGGGCGGCGATCGCCGAGGTGCTGCCCGGCAACCACTGGAACGCGCCCCACGACGCGGCGGTGAAGGTGCTGACCAAGGGGCTGGTGAAGCTCGGTCTGCTCAAGGGGCGGCCGGCGCAGCTCATCAAGGACGGCGCCTACCGCCGTTTCTACATGCACCGCACCGGCCACTGGCTGGGCATGGACGTGCACGACGTGGGCGACTACAAGGTGGGCGAGGAATGGCGCGTGCTGGAGCCGGGCATGGTGCTGACGGTGGAGCCGGGCCTGTACATCCCCAAGGGCAGCAAGGGCGTGGCGAAGAAGTGGCAGGGTATCGGCATCCGCATCGAGGACGATGTGCTGGTGACCCGCGACGGACATGATGTGCTGAGCAGGGCGGCGCCCAAGACCGTGGAAGAGATCGAGGCCCTGATGGCGGTTGGATGACGGGAGTCGGATTCGCCCGGGGACCGGGCTCCTACAGGAGGCGGGTTCCCGCGGAGGTGGGTTCTTGTAGGAGCCCGGTCCCCCGGGCGAACGGCGAGGCACGCGGCGAAATGGTGACAATCGACATGTGGCAAGAGATTCAGGATTCATGACGCCGGACTTTGACGTACTCATCGTCGGCGGCGGCCTGGTGGGTGCCAGCCTGGCCTGCGCCCTGGGGGCGCGCGGCCTGCGCGTGGCCGTGGTGGAGGCGGTGCCCCTCCGGTCGGACCAGCAGCCCAGCTACGACGACCGTACCCTGGCCCTGGCCCAGGGCTCCAAGCGCATCTTCGCGGCCATGGGCCTGTGGGAGGCGCTGCAACCCGGGGTTACGCCCATCCACACCATCCACACCTCCGATCGCGGCCGCTTCGGCTTCACCCGCCTGCGTCGGGAGGAGGAGGGGGTGGAGGCGCTGGGCTACGTGGCACCGGCGCGGGTGCTGGGCGCCGTGCTGGCCCCCCGCCTGGAGGCCCTCGAGGGCGTGAACCTGGTCTGCCCGGCCCGGCTGCGGCACTTCGCGGTGGATGCGGCGGGGGTGAGCGTCACCCTGGACCTGGAGGACGGGACCCGGGTGCTGCGCGGCCGCCTGCTGGTGGCCGCCGACGGCAGCCAGTCGCGGGTGCGCGAGGCCCTGGACATCGACACGGTGCAGTGGACCTATGGCCAGACGGCGCTGATTGCCAACATCAGCCCCCAGTTACCGCACCGCAACATCGCCTACGAACGCTTCACTGATACCGGCCCGCTGGCCCTGCTGCCCATGAGCGAGGGGCGCTGCTCCCTGGTCTGGACCCTGCGTGACGAGCAGGTGGACGCGGTGCTGCAGCTGCCCGACGCGGCCTTCCTGGCGCGCCTGCAGGCGCGTTTCGGCCAGCGCCTGGGGCGCCTGGAGCGGGTGGGATCACGCCATGCCTATCCCCTGTCCCTGGTGCGCGCCCGCGAGTCGGTGCGGCCGCGGGTGGCGCTGATCGGCAATGCCCTGCACACCCTGCACCCCATCGCCGGCCAGGGCTTCAACCTGGGCCTGCGCGACGTGGCGGTGCTGGCGGAACTGCTGGTGGACGCCCAGGCCGCCGGCCAGGACATCGGTGAGGCGGCCCTGTTGCAGCGCTATGCCGACTGGCGCGGTGCCGACCACCGGCGCGTCATCGCCTTCACCGACGGCCTGGTGCGCCTGTTCAGCAACCCCCTGGCCCCCGTGGCCTGCCTGCGCGACGCCGGCATGCTGGCCCTGGACCTGCTGCCGCCCGCCAAGCGCCTGTTCGGGCGCCTGACCATGGGCCGGGCGGGCCGCCTGCCGCGCCTGGCGCGAGGCCTGCCCCTGTAGGAAAGTACTGTAGGTCGGGCTTCAGCCCGACAGCAACATGAATACCCCCAACCCTGTCGGGCTGAAGCCCGACCGACAGGTGGCACCGCAGGCAGGGATGGCGGTTTGCAGGTCGGACTTGTAGGTCGGACTTCAGTCCGACAAATGCATGAACACCACCAACCCCGTCGAGCAAGCCCGATAAGCGCCACAACCCGACGAATACCTTATGATGCAACCATGACCCAACCATACGACCTCATCATCATCGGTGGCAGCCACGTGGGCGCCACCCTGGCCTGCGCCCTGGGGGAAGCGGGGCTGCGGGTGGCGGTGGTGGAGGCGCGCGCGGCGGCCCGGGAATGGCCGGCGGATAGCGTCGACCTGCGGGTGTTCGCCATCACCCGCGCCTCGCAACACATCTTCCAGCACCTGGGCGCCTGGGAGGCGATGGCGGAGCTGGGCATCAGCCCCTTCCGGCGCATGGAGGTCTGGGACGCGGGCGGCAGCGGCCGCATCCAGTTCGACTGCGCCGACATCGGCGAGCCCGGCCTCGGCCACATCATCGAGAGCCGGGTGATCCAGGAGGCCCTGCACCGGCGGCTGGAGGGGCTGGATTCGGTGGACTGGCTCTGCCCCGCGCAGCTGGCGGAATTCCAGGCCAATGCCGCGGGCCCGGCACGGGTAACCCTGGCCGATGGCCGGGTACTGGAGGGCGCCCTGGTGGTGGGCGCCGACGGGGCCGAGTCGCGGCTGCGCGCACTGGCCGGCATCACCCTGGAGCGCCAGGAATACGACCAGCAGGCCCTGGTGGCGGTGATCACCACCGAACGGCCCCACCAGGAGACCGCGCGCCAGCGCTTCCTGCCCGACGGGCCGCTGGCCTTCCTGCCCCTGCGCGACGGGCGCTGTTCCATCGTCTGGTCCCTGCCGCCGGAGCGCTGCGAGGAGTTGCTGGCCCTGGAGGAGGGAGAATTCCTGGCGTGCCTCGGGGAGGCCTTCGACCACCGCCTGGGCCGTATGCTGGCCACGGGCGAGCGGGTGGCCTTTCCCCTGGTGCGCCGCCATGCCACGCGCTACATCGGCACCCGGGTGGCCCTGGTGGGCGACGCGGCCCACACCATCCACCCCCTGGCGGGGCAGGGGGTGAACCTGGGCCTGCTGGACGCGGCGGCCCTGGCGGAGTCCCTGCTGGCGGCCCGCGCCGCCGGCCGCGACCTGGGCGGCGAGCGCGCCCTGCGCCAGTACGAGCGCGGCCGGCGCGGCGCCAACCAGCTGATGATGCATGCCATGGACGGCTTCAAGGGCCTGTTCGGCAGCCCTTTGGCGCCGGTGCGCCAGCTGCGCAACCTGGGCCTGGATCTGGTGGACCGCGCCGGCCCCCTCAAGGGCGTCATCATCCGCCAGGCCATGGGCCTGGAGGGCGAGCTGCCGGCCCTGGCGCGGGCGCCGGGCACCGAATCTTCTTGATGGCCACGGAAGCACACGGAAATACACGGATAAATCCCAGAAAAAGCCAGATTCAGCCGTCATGCATGCACATGTCCCGGCATGACGAATAAGGAATGACACAGCAGTCAGGAATATCGGCTACAACCTTGAGTATCCCGTCATTCCCGCCTTCGCGGGAATGACGGGACTTGACTGCCGCGATAAATTCCAGCCCCTGCAGGGCATCCCTGATCGACAGGTTTTTCATTCCGTGTATTTCCGTGTGCTTCCGTGGCCCTTCACAAACCCCGAAGCTTGCAGGCTTGGCGACCATCGCCGGCCCGGGTATAGTGGCGGCTCGACATACCACCGCGGCGGGAGAGAG
>OBJA01001179.1_pt1 | contig 18922 bp, 16 predicted proteins | sample 1519751 | NCBI WGS metagenome assembly OBJA01 (sample SAMEA3881238, study PRJEB22517) | soil metagenome | biome: lake sediment; feature: soda lake sediment; material: sediment, water from around vicinity | place: India | collected 2013-12-23 | depth 3 m
GGGTAATCCCACCTCTTGGCAAGACCTGCTGTCAGATCAAATCTGAACTACTACAGTTAAACTGTCCATGAGCGCCTCCTGGATGCGATTGATTTGTTTGTGGAAACATAATCTTACGCAAAAAACCGGGCGCTCACTTCCTCTTTTCTTATCCCGAACTCAGGTTAAGTACAGTCGACCCCGATTAAGATTGTTTTCTCCTGGCTGCACATCCTGACCTATCAGCTCACACTTGTTTTTAGAAATAACCTCAAATCAATCCCCACGAATTCCAGCAATTTTATTTGTCATCTATCAAGACAGCCTCATACATGCCGTTGTTTTAATTTAGAACCAGTTCAATATCTCGCTGAAGGGCGCATTGTGGCGTTAAAATCGCACTCAAAATGCTCACATACTTCGAGTATGCTCCGCTTCTTCGTTCAATTTTGCCTTGCACTGCATCCCTTGATCGAGGCCTTGAACAGGTTCTTATAACAACATCCAAAAATTTTTACTGCCATGACCTCGGCAGCCTGAGCCATGAATCGATGTGTCATTGACTACAAAACAATAAAATCCACACAACCGGAAATCATTTCCAGAATCATCGAGATCAATGAAGAATCTCCAAACTGTTTCAGGGAAATGGATCATCTGTTACGTTCTGATCAGGTAGTTGCGTCATTTATTCTCAGGGTGGCAAATTCACCCATTTACAACCGCAGTCAACCGATCAGAACGCTACCCATCGCAATCAGCCTGCTAGGAATCAATATCATTCGTTCACTGGTCATACTGGCTTTTTCGCGCTCTGTATTTTCCAAAAGCAAAAACGCTCTGGTATGCAAACATATCTGGCACCACTCTCTGTTGACCGCCATTGCCAGTTACAACATCTGTTCTGAATTAGGAAAATCGGAGGATTGTGAAGAAGCCTTTGTTGCCGGACTAGTCCACGATATCGGCAAAGTGCTGCTTTTTACCCATGTGCGCAAAGATTATATGGATGCCCTTACCTACATGCTCGAGAATAGCTGCTCAAGCAAGGAAGCAGAACAGAAATTTCTGGGTACGGATCATTATCAGATCGGTGAACAGGCAGTCAGGGAATGGAAACTCCCGCCACAGTTTCAACTGTATGTCGCTACCGATCTGGATCAGTTATTACCCGGACAGACCTATAATGAAATTCTGCACTGGCTGGCAATTGCCAACAGCCTGATCAAAGGAGCTGGAATTGGCACCAACCCCGGTGATCCAGCCATTCGCAAGGAGAAGCTGATGTCTTACGGACTGAATGAGGAGTTTTCTGATTATCTGCTCGATGAAGCTTTCTTTCAAAAATTGATTAACGATGAAATCTTTCAGTTCTGCGCCCATGATCATAGTTGATCCCTCCTCTGGAACAAGTCCAGACAGGATTGAATCATTCTCTCTCGAATCTGATCACTCGATCATCGTTACCTCACTTGAGCATCATGTCTGGCAGGAACTGGAACAGGAAATCGTATGTTCGCTGAAACGTCTGCAATGCCCGCGCCTGCTGGATTCAACTGTACTTTTACTGCACAAACTGATCACAAACATAGTCAGAACCATGCATCGTCATGCATTCCAGCAGGCGATCGAAGATGATCTGAATATCGACATCGCCAGCAAGGATAATGCATTCGATGAACTTCTGCAGAATGAGCTGAACACACATGGCGATCGGAATATCGAGCAATTCTGCAGAAAGAATCATTTCCAGGTCACGCTGACCTTTCCTGAGAAAACGGATACTTTAATACGAATCGAATACCCGGAAAGCTGTGACAGCAGTGCATATCTGGATAGTAAACTTGCCAAAGCGATCGGATTCACACTGTTAAAACAGACCGACACCACTACACAGGCCTATTATTGCGCCACTGTAGTGAGAGACATTGCGCAACATCATCCTCATCTGGAACAGGCAGAGCACTCTGAATTACTGCTCCCTAATGATGAATCGGACAAAGTCCTGGCCGTTTTCTGCAAACTGAACTATGGCATCATCGTTTTTTCCAGTGCAGGCGATATCCTGTCCATTTCCCCCGCAATTCTCAATAACCTGAAACTGGAAATATCACCAACCTCGGCCCACACCCTGACAGGTATCATCCCCGGCCATTTTTATAACGATGTGCTGTGGGGGCTCGCTCTGCAGTCACAGGGTGGTCTGTTCGAGAACTACAGAATCCGCATCAGATTACCTCATGATGATAGCCTGTCGATACTTTTCAATATCAGCGGTTATCGCCATCATGACATGACCATTCACACGTTGTGGCAAATCGTATCGCTGGACCATAAAGCCACACACACCCTGGCCGAAGGTTCTATCCTCAATGAAGCTCGTGTTCATAACATCACCCGTAATTACGTACCTCAGCTAGTTGAGCAAAAAGCCCGGGAAATCGTCAGGTTGGGCGGTAATGCACTCCTCAATGAAGAATGCCGGCTCGCTGTCCTGTTCTGTGATATTGCCGGTTTTACCAGCTATGTGGAAAACAACGAAAAAGAAGAATCCGTCATTCATACGCTCAATATGATACTTGGCAGAATCACAAAAGCCGTCAGACAGCATGCGGGAATCATCGACAAATTTATGGGTGACTGTGTCATGGCGCTGTTCAGAGAACCCCACAAAGCCATACTGGCCGCATTGGAAATTCACAAACATTCCTATGACTTCAATAATCTGCGAATGCGTGCCGGTAAAGATTTGCTGCTCTTACGCATTGGCATCCACTGGGGCAAAGTGGTCATCGGTAATATCGGTTCTTCTGACAGACTCGACTGGACGACCATCGGGGATGTCGTCAATACGGCTGCCCGACTTGAAAAAAACTGCTGCCCGGGCGCGATACTGATCAGCGAAACCCTGTACGAAATCACTGCACACATGGACCACCCTGAAATCAGATTCAGTAAACCCTTTTATCTCAAGCTGAAAGGAAAACGCAACAAACAGGCCGTTCGCTATGTGCAAACCACCAGCCAGACTCTGCTGCACGATATTTTTACAACTCATCATGCAAAAGGCTGATCACATCTCTGCCTGATGCAGCGAACGATCGGCCGTTCCAGGCATGGCAATGACTCATCCTGTATTGATGGCAGAACCGAAAATCCAGCCAAAGATCTGTATATCACAACGCTTCGTAACGGATTTCCACTACTTCCAGCTCTTCCAGACCACCCGGTGTCTGCAATGACACCACATCGCCTTCACGTGCTTTCAGCAGTGCTTTGGCCAGCGGTGAAATCCAGCTGATCCAGCCCCGGCCCGGTTCAGCTTCATCGATACCGACGATACTGTAAGTCTGCTCCTCGCCCCGCTGATTACAAACCGTTACCGTCGCACCAAAAAACACCTGATCGCATTCGCCGCGCTGCTTCGGATCGATGATTTCAGCGTTGTCCAAACGCCTGGATAAAAACCGCAGACGGCGATCGATTTCACGTAAACGCCGTTTGCCGTAAATGTAATCACCATTCTCCGAGCGATCACCGTTCGAGGCCGCCCAGGAAATGATTTTGACCAGTTCCGGGCGCTCCACTTTCCATAACTGATCGAATTCATCCTTCAATCGCTGATATCCCCCGGGGGTGACATAGTTCTTCGTCCCTTGCTGCAACTGCGGTGCAGTATCGAGTTCTTCTTCGTCATCGCTTTCTTTAATGAACGCTTTACTCATAAATTATCAATAAAAATCACTCAACTATTAGAAACATAAGTCAGATTTGCCGATATTCATAACCGTTGGCTTTCTTTTCCATTGCGATGCCGGGTATCACCGTCCTCGAAATCCGGTAATACCGGATTAAGTGTTTACAAACAAAACACTTTGCTATACTCCGAAGCATGCAAATCATCATTATCAGCGGGTTATCCGGCTCCGGAAAGTCGATCGTACTCAATGTCCTGGAAGATTCAGGCTATTACTGTGTCGATAACCTTCCTGCGTCGCTGCTCGTTGTTCTCATCAATCACCTGCAAACGCAGCATCACACTCACGTTGCAGTCGCTATTGATATGCGCAGTGGCGAAAACATTACCGTTTTGCCCTGGCAACTCAAAATGATCGACAAAAGTATCCAGACAAAATTCATATTTCTGGATGCACGTACTGAAACGCTGATGCAGCGCTTTTCCGAGACCCGTCGCAGACACCCCCTGAGCAACAAGAATATCACCCTAGAAGAAGCTATCCGACGTGAACGTGAAGCACTGGCCACATTGATAGGGCTAGGGCATCATATCGATACCAGTTCTCTCAGGCCAAACGCGCTGCGGGCTTTCATCAAGGATTTCATCGCAGACAGCCGGAATCTATCCCAGTTGACACTATTGTTCCAGTCATTCGGATACAAACACGGTATCCCTCTCGATGCCGATCTGGTATTCGACATACGCTGTCTGCCCAATCCTTTTTACGATCCGCAACTGAAAGAATTGACGGGACACGATCCTGAAGTCATTCGTTTTATGGAATCTCAGCCGGATGCCTCAAAAATGCTTAGAGATATCAGCAATTTTCTGGGTACCTGGCTACCGGCTTACATACGGGATAATCGAGCCTATCTCACAGTTGCCATCGGTTGTACCGGCGGACAACATCGCTCGGTTTACTTTGCAGAAAAGCTCGCACTACACTTCCGCGACAGTGCCCATGTCCTGGTGCGTCATCGCGGCCTGGCAGAATACAACCTGCATTATGCACGCAGATAATCTTCTTTCCTTCCCAGCCAGCGCTGCATGTGGTGCTGCGCTGCAAGCGGATGATCACGCAGCATATCCTCGGCAACATTGCGCGCCATTTCAAGCAGATCGATATCTTCTTCCAGATTGGCAAATCGCAGCAAAGGCACACCACTCTGGCGAGTACCAAGAAATTCCCCGGGCCCGCGCAACAGCAGATCCTGACGCGCGATTTCGAATCCATCACTATGTTCGAAAATGATCTGTAACCGTTTACGCGCCACTTCGGATAATGGCTGCTGATACATCAGGACACACACACCGGTGGCCGATCCGCGGCCGATCCGCCCGCGCAGCTGATGCAATTGCGACAGCCCCATACGTTCAGCATGCTCGATCACCATCAGCGAAGCATTCGGCACATCTACACCGACTTCAATCACGGTTGTAGCAACCAGTAATTGCACTTCTCCCCGACTAAATCCTGCCATGATTGCAGATTTCTCATCACTGTCGAGCCGACCGTGAATGAGAGCGATTCTGAGATCAGGAAAAGTCTGGCTCAACGTTTCGTAAGTTTCCACTGCCGTTTTCAATTGCAACGCTTCGGATTCCTCGATCAACGGGCAAACCCAGTAAGCCTGGCGACCAGCGAGGCAGGCTTCACGGATACGCGCAACGATTTCCTCGCGTCGGCTGTTGTCGATCAACCGGGTCACCACCGGTGATCTGCCGGGAGGCAGCTGATCGATGACAGAAACATCCAGATCAGCGAAATAGCTCATTGAAAGTGTTCGTGGAATCGGTGTAGCACTCATCATCAGCTGATGCGGTATCACATCCTCATCTCCGCCTTTCATACGCAGTGCCAGCCGCTGGCCCACACCGAAACGGTGCTGTTCATCGATGATCACCAGTCCAAGCCGCTTGAACTGGACCGTATCCCGGAACAATGCATGTGTCCCGACAACAAGCATGGCCTCACCCGTTGCCATCCTTTCCAGTTCCTGGTTGCGCAGGCTTTTCCTCTGGCTGCCGGACAACCAGCCTACACCCACGCCAAGAGGAATCAGCCAGTCGGACAATTTGCGAAAATGTTGCTCGGCCAGAATCTCTGTCGGCGCCATGACCGCGACCTGATAATCGTTTCCGATCGACTGCAACGCAGCCAGTGCCGCCACGATCGTTTTGCCGCTGCCTACATCTCCCTGTAATAGCCGCTGCATGGGGTAAGGTTGCGCAAGATCCCTGCTGATTTCGGCCACTACTTTGCATTGCGCATCAGTCAGACCGAATGGCAGTACTTCCAGCAACGCCTGCTGCAAGCCGGTCTGCTGCTGCAGAACCGATGCTCGCTGACTGCGGCGCTGGTGATAATGACAACGCATGGAAAGTTGCTGCGCCAGTAATTCATCGAACTTGATCCGAAACCAGGCCGGATGGGAGCGTTGCTGCAAGGATGTGATCGACACCCCGGCAGGTGGACAATGCAGTATGGATAAACTGTCCTCGAATGCAGGGAACTGATAGGCGGATAATATCGTTGCCGGCAGAATTTCCTGCAGAAGCTGTTTTGCACGCAATCGTTCAAAAGCCTGCATGATCAGCCGGGCAAGTGTACGTTGCGGCAATCCGGCCATTACCGGGTAAACCGGTGTCAGCGTATTCGCCAGCGCCATACTGCCACGCACTACCCGACACTTCGGGTGCACCATTTCCACCCCTCGGAATCCGGCACGTACTTCACCCAGTACGCGCAGCCGTGTGCCAGGTGACCAGGCGGCTGTCTGGTTGGCATAAAAATTGAAAAATCGCAGATAAAGTGTACCGCTATCGTCATCTATCCGGCAAACAAGCTGCCGCCGCGGGCGGATCAGCACTTCCTGCTCGGCAACGACCCCTTCTAATTGTATCGTACTTCCAGGAACGGCCTCACTGATGGACGACAGCCGTGTTTCATCCTCATAACGCAGTGGCAGATGCAAAACCAGATCGAAATCACTGAACAAGCCAAGTTTTTCGAGTTTCTTGCGTAAAGTCTCATCCAGTGAATCGAAAATATGAGCAGCCAACGGGAAAATGATATAAATGGTGAATCAGGATCACTTATCCAGCACGACGACAGCATCCATCTCTACCAGCGCATCACGCGGCAATGCTGCCACACCAATGGCTGCACGTGCGGGATACGGTTGGCTGAAATGCTTACCCATGATTTCATTGACCCGGGAGAAATTGCCCAAGTCGGTCAGATAAACGTTCAGTTTGACCACATCACTCAGACTGCCGCCACTGGCAGCGATCACTGCCTTGAGATTGGCAATGACCTGCTCGATCTGCGCATCGATCCCCGATACCATTACCATACTGACCGGGTCGAGCCCGATCTGGCCGGAAAGGTAGACAGTCTCACCACCTGTCACGCGAACAGCCTGGGAATAGGTGCCGATTGCCTGCGGGGCATCGTTGGTTTGGATAATAAATTTGCTCATTCTGACTCCCTGGATAGTACGATAGAATAAAATGTCTGGCGCCCGCACAGGCAGGCAGCGGTCTCAATTCTCGATAAAGTATAAATTCATGCAGAAACTCGTCATTCACGGAGGAGCAAAGCTCCAGGGTGAAATCAGTATTTCCGGTGCCAAAAACGCAGCTCTGCCGGTATTGTGCGCATCGTTGCTGACTGCCGATACATTTACCATACAGAACCTCCCGCATCTGCGGGATATCACCACCATGCTGGCACTGCTCGAACAGATCGGTGTGCGCATTTTAACAAATGACCCGGGTACAACAGAACTGTCTGCTGCCAGCATTACCAATCCGACCGCTTCTTACGACATGGTCAAAACCATGCGTGCCGCCATCCTCGTACTGGGCCCATTGCTGGCACGAACCGGGCAGGCATATATTTCACTGCCGGGCGGCTGCGCAATCGGTATGCGTCCGGTAGATCAGCATATCAAGGGATTGCAGGCCATGGGAGCAGACATCAGTATCGAACAGGGCTATATCCGTGCCCAGGCCGGGCACCTCTCAGGCGCACGTATCGTCATGGATCTCGTTACCGTCACCGGCACCGAGAATCTGATGATGGCCGCCACACTCGCTGCCGGCACCACCATTCTGGAAAATGCCGCACGTGAGCCTGAAGTAGTCGATCTGGCGGATTGCCTCATCAGCATGGGAGCGAAAATAGAAGGAGCAGGCAGTGACATCATCGTCATCGAAGGAGTGGATCGCCTGCATGGCTGTTCACATACTGTCATGCCTGATCGCATCGAAACCGGTACATTCCTGACTGCTGTCGCTGCCTGCGGTGGCGACATCACCCTGACCCGGACACGCGCAGATACACTCGATGTCGTACTCGGCAAGCTGATCGAGGCTGGTGCGGCCATCGATACGGGTGAAGACTGGATCCGCCTGCGCATGCAACACCGGCCACAGCCGGTCAGTCTGCGTACCGCCCCCTATCCGGCCTTTCCCACCGATATGCAGGCGCAGTTCATGGCGATGAACAGTATTGCTGATGGTACTTCTGTCATGACAGAAACGATTTTCGAGAACCGCTTCATGCACGTACAGGAACTCAAACGTCTGAATGCGGATATTCAGGTCGAGGGCAATACCGCGATCGTACATGGCATTCCCCAACTCGATGGTGCCAGTGTGATGGCAACCGATCTGCGTGCCTCCGCCTGTCTGATCATCGCCGGTCTGGTTGCACAGGGAGAAACCATCGTCGATCGGATCTACCACCTGGACCGGGGCTATGAACAAATCGAACGAAAACTCGCGCAGGCAGGTGCACAAATCAAACGCATAAATTAAAAACCCCCGTAATACGGGGGTTTTTAAATAGGTAATCCGTCGTCGAATCAGTTCAACAGTGATGGCGGGTTGTAGCTGATCACGATGGTGGCCAGACGTTTGTTCAGGCCCATGACCGGTACGACCAGCAATTTCCTGTTATCCACATCCGATTTGACGGTGATGGTCTGCAGACCAAGAATATCTTTGGGATAAAGACTCGAAGCCTCTTCACTTTCCAGCCTTTTATCGGTGGATACCAGCAGTTTGCCCTCGTCACTGATCAATACGACACGCTCAGTATCCTTTGTTTTGACGAGTTCAGTCAGATACTGGTCGATCTGGTCCAGATTATTACGGATCAGCTCGCCACGCACTGCCCATGCCAGCACCTGACCAAAGCGTTCTTCTTCCTTTTTGTACTGACTGTCGGCATATTCACGCGCTTTTTTGACCAGCTCCTTACTCTTTTCCTCAAGCTGCTGCGCGATCTGAGCCTGCCCTTTTTCCAGCTGTGACTCAGCCTGGTTTACAGCAATCTGCTTCCAGATGAATACCAGCAGCAATACACCCAGAAAAACCAGTAATGACCATGACGGCAACTGTTTGTGCTGCAGGTCGGCAATTGGCGCAAACTTCTTGCCCAGAATATTGAGTAATGAAGCGGGCTTGGTCCATTCAACCTTGTCTTTGGACTGGTCGCTCTCGTTCTGCGTGTATTGATCCGACATGAATTGCTCCTTCGTTAATGAGTGACTCGATGAAAGGCGCTAATTATCCACCATTCCCTTTTCCAGGGAAAGCAGCGCTGCCAATAACCAGCCCCTATTATGCATACGTGTTGCAAAATCTGCCAGTCGATTCTTTCCGGGTTGCGGGTAAAATACAGGGTTTCAACAAACAACAGACATTTCCGTGGAAAAAAATAAAAAAACCTGGTCGGGACGTTTCAGCGAACCAGTTGCACAACTCGTGCAACGCTATACCGCATCGATCGGATTCGACTACCGATTGGCCGAGTATGACATCCAGGGTTCACTCGCACACGCTCGTATGCTGGCTGCCACTGGCATCATCCAGCCCACTGATCTGACTGCCATCGAACAGGGACTGGCACAGATCCGTGAAGAAATCAGCAAAGGTGAATTCGAATGGCAGCTCGAACAGGAAGACGTCCATCTGAATATCGAACGACGTTTGACTGCGCTGACCGGAGATGCCGGCAAAAAATTGCACACGGCCCGCTCGCGCAACGATCAGGTGGCCACCGATATCCGGCTCTATCTGCGTGCTGCGATTGACGACATCATCAACCTCATCCACACCCTGCAATATGTACTGCTGGATCTGGCAGAGCAGCACGCCGCCACAATTATGCCCGGATTCACTCATTTACAGGTGGCTCAACCCGTTTCGTTCGGACATCATCTGCTTGCCTATTACGAAATGCTGCAACGTGATGGGCAGCGCCTGCAGGATTGCAGAAAACGGGTCAATCAGCTGCCGTTGGGTGCCGCTGCCCTGGCTGGTACCAGCTACCCTGTCGACCGGGCAAGGGTCGCGCATGAATTGGGATTTGACGGTATCTGCCACAATTCGTTGGATGCTGTTTCTGATCGAGACTTCGCGGTCGAGTTCTGTGCCTGTGCCGCACTCATCATGATGCACCTCTCTCGCCTCTCAGAGGAGCTGATACTCTGGATGAATCCGGCATTCGGTTTCATCGGGCTGGCAGATCGGTTCTGCACCGGCTCGTCAATCATGCCGCAAAAGAAAAATCCTGACGTGCCTGAACTGGTACGCGGAAAAACCGGTCGCGTCAACGGCCATCTGGTCGCACTGCTGACATTGATGAAATCCCAGCCGCTTGCTTATAACAAGGATAACCAGGAAGATAAGGAACCTCTGTTCGATACGGTCGATACCCTGAAGGATACCCTGACCATTTACGCCGACATGTTGGCCGGGCTGCACGTCAACCCGGAAGCCATGCGCCAGGCTGCACTGCGCGGTTACGCAACGGCCACCGATCTGGCTGATTATCTGGTCAAAAAAGGGATACCGTTTCGCGATGCGCACGAAGCAGTTGCCCAGGCAGTTCGTTTTGCGGAAAGCAAGGCTTGTGATCTGAGTGAACTCTCGCTCGCGGATTTGCGGCAATTTTCCGAAATCATCGAACAGGACGTATTCGAGATACTAACACTGGAAGGTTCCCTGCAAAGTCGCAATCATCCTGGTGGCACCGCACCAGAGCAAGTGCGCGAAGCCATCTGCCGTGCCCGATCACAATTACCCGGCTAAGCTGGAAACAGAACGCGGAATGAAACGGGGATCTCTGCACACTACTACTCTTCCATGGGCAAGCATAGCCGTACAGATTTCACGGTATACCCAGCAAGTATTCACTCCGGAAAGCCTCACCTCGATCGGTGGAGGTTGTATCAATCAGGCCTTCTGCATCCGTGATCACGAACGGCAATACTTCGTCAAACTGAACAAAGCCAGGGACTTGGCTATGTTCGAAGCCGAGGCAGCAGGGTTGAAAGAAATACTCGATTCTGCCAGCCTGCGTGTTCCTCGACCGCTTTGCTGCGGAAGTAATCATAATCATGCCTGGCTGGTACTGGAATTCATCGATCTGCAGAACCAGGGAGATGCAGCTGCACTAGGTATCGGGCTGGCAAGCCTGCACCGGCACACCGCAGAAACATTCGGCTGGATATGCGACAACACAATCGGATCAACCCCTCAGAAGAACACCACCGACAGCGACTGGATTTCGTTCTGGCGACAATACCGACTGGGTTATCAGTTGAATCTTGCGCGCAAAAACGGTTACGCTGGCTCACTGCAATCATTGGGAGAACGTCTTCTGTCCGAATTTCACCATTTCTTTACCGATACCCTGCCGCTACCGTCACTGCTGCACGGCGATCTGTGGGGAGGCAATTATGCTTTCGATCCGGATGGACAGCCCGTCATTTTCGATCCGGCGGTTTACTATGGTGACAGAGAAACGGATCTGGCGATGACAGAACTGTTCGGCGGATTCCTGCCGGATTTCCATGCGGCCTATCGTGACGCCTGGCCGGTAGAAACCGGCTATGCCACCCGCAAACAGTTCTATAATCTTTACCATATCCTCAATCACCTCAATCTGTTCGGGCCGCAGTATCTGAGCCAAGCGGAAACCATCATAAAAAAATTACTGGCCGAACTTTATTAGCGTAAACAAATCTGCCCCTGTAATCACATTCATTGTCAAGCAGCAGCAGGCACAATAAAATGATCCGAGTAACAAGAAAGGAGATATCTGTCACCAACGCTCTGACCAGCACTTTTCAGCACGGGCAACCCTCTTTTACCAACCGTGGATCATGCCGCAATACCCGGGTTGCGGCAGACATTCATCAATCAAACAAGGATCATCAACTATGAGCACGACCAATATCCTCAAGCACCTTGCCAATCTGGAAAAACATCTCGCAGAGGAACACCCAGATAATCCGGTTCTGACTAAAGCCGTCCACAGTTTCAGAAAACTGGACGGTGTCGCCCAGGCGCTCGGATTACTGGAGCTGAACGAATCGTATGCCACCTATGTCACCTGGTGGCCGATGATTGCAGTGTTGGGCACTTTTTCGTCGGGCAAATCGACTTTCATCAATTCTTATCTGAATATGTCGCTACAGCGCACCGGTAATCAGGCGGTCGACGATAAATTTACCGTGATCTGCTACAGCCGCCATGATGAAATCAAGACACTCCCCGGTGTAGCACTCGATGCCGACCCCCGTTTCCCGTTCTATCAGATCAGCCACAGCATTGACGAAATTGCAGAAGCCGGACCGCAGCGCATAGATGCCTACATTCAGCTCAAGACCTGCCCGTCGGAACAGATTCGCGGCAAGATCCTGATCGATTCTCCCGGATTCGATGCAGATAGTCAGCGTACTTCCACTTTGCGCCTTACCCAGCACATCATCGATCTGTCCGACCTGGTACTCGTCTTCTTCGATGCACGCCACCCGGAACCCGGCGCCATGAAAGACACGCTCGAATATCTGGTCGCCGCCACCATCAATCGTCCGGATGCCAATAAGTTTCTGTACATACTCAACCAGATCGACGTGACGGCAAAGGAAGACAATCCCGAGGAAGTCATTTCCGCCTGGCAGCGTTCACTGGCCCAGGCTGGGCTTCTGGCCGGGCGTTTTTACCGGGTTTATGATAAAGATGCAGCCATCCCCATCGAAAATCCGCAAATCCGAGAACGTTTCGAACAAAAACGCGAGGAAGATCTGGCAGATATCAGCGCACGCATGCAACAAATCGAAATCGAGCGCTCGTACCGCATAGCCGCCATGCTTGAACAAACAGCCAACACCATCGAAAACCAGGTCATCGGTAAATTGGAAATTGCACTCGATCAGTGGAGAAGCCAGGTACTCACACTCGATGGCATACTGGTCGGCCTGCTGGCAGCATTGACAGGAATAGCACTGACCGTTACGGACAGCTGGCATCTGTTCAAGGAATGCATCGATGGAATTTCTGCCGGTGGCATATTGCCGATCATCACCATCATGCTTCTACTGGGAGTCATCGGCTATATTCACCTGGCCGTGCGTAAAAGTGTCGCCCGCAGCATTCTGAAACAACTCCCGAAGGAATTCGGGCACGACCACAATGCTGCCAAGCAATTCAGCCGAGCCTTCAGTAAAAGCACTGCTGGTTACCGCCCCATGTTCCTGAAAAAACCAGCTGGCTGGAATGGTACAAATCGCCGCATCCTGGCTGAAGTCAAGGAAGATGCCAACGATTACATCCAAATGCTGAACGACCAGTTCACCGACCCATCCGGTCATCAGGAGCAGAACCAACCTGCCGCTGAACAAGCCTGATCAGTCAATCACCCGACACCCCCTGCCCGCAGCAACAGTGGCAGGGGGGATCTTTTCATCCGGCCATGCTATTTCAGGGCGAAATCACCCATTTATCCCAGAAAGGACTGGGCGTCGTGCGACATCCCGAGAATGGGCTTTCCTACTTTGCTGCCGGCACTTGGCCAGGTGATATCGGCGAATTCGAAACGATCGATCGCACCCTGAACAACAGGAAATATGGTTATGCCCGTCTGATTCACCTCATTCAACCTTCCTGCCATCGCAAGATTCCTGAATGCCAGTTCCTGGGTTTCAGCGACAGTGATTGCTCCGGCTGCCCGTGGATGATCGCAGACTACGATAGCCAGCTGGAACAGAAAAAAAACCGGTTTCTCTACGCCATGCACAGAGTTGGCTTCGATCTCGCTGATCTGAACATCGGATCGGTACGACCTTCTCCGGATCTGTTCGGCTATCGCAACCGTTTTCAGGTCAAAACAGATGGTGAGAAACTGGGTTTCGTTGCCGAGGGATCGCACCATATCGTCCCAATCGAGGATTGCCTGATTCTCAATCAAACCTGCCGGCAACACCTGCAAAGCCTGCGCAAGCACCTGCCCAGCCACGAATGGATACCGACCCCGGGTTACGATTGGAACTTCATCGATCTGGACGATCAGTCACCGGTAGAACCGGTGCTGCTCAACCGGAAACAACCTTTCCGGCAAGGCAACGATGCACAGAATCAGTGGATGAAGGCGTGGCTGAAACACACGCTCGAACAGCATGGCAATCTGCGCAGAATCATCGAATTATTCTGTGGATCAGGCAATTTCACTGAAGTAATCGCACAAACCGGATGTCCCGAGATACTGGCTTATGAAGCCGATCCACAGGCAATCGCCATTCTCCGGCAAAAAAATCTGCCCGGTGTGGATGCCAGAACGGCTGACCTCTACCATCCCTTCATCTGGAAAATTCTCAAAAAAAACGTGAGAGATGCTGATACGCTGATACTCGATCCACCTCGTTCCGGACTGAAAACCCTGCACGGATTCTTCGAAACCTTCGTCATGCTTGAAACCATCTGCTACACCTCCTGCGATCCCGTAACCTTCGCGCGCGATGCCTGGATATTCTGCAAAAACGGGTGGAAATTCACTGATATTCAGCTCATAGATCTGTTTCCCCATACTCCGCATATCGAAATCATGGCCTTATTTCGCAAGCGCCGGGAAAATACTGAGAAAGAAGGAAGCAATAATCAGGCAAGACAGAAACAAACGAGAAAGCCCACTTTACAGAGTATTTAATTCCTGATATCAACACAGTATTGGTTGAATGCAGCAGTTCTTCAGAGTTTTCCTAAACTATTCCGTCAGTTTGCCGAAGAAATTTCAATACCCTCTCCAGAGTGCCGGCTCTGGAGTATGTCAAAACCAGCAACCAATCAGGACGAATACAAAAGATGACGATACAACCAGAAAATTTTCGCAAACTGACGGAATGGACCCGATTTCTCGGTGAAGTAGAAATTCCCGTATTGCGCAAAACTGCCAATGATCTGGCGGTGTTGAAAGAGCAGGAACCCAGTCCCAGTCCCAGTGCACGCAACGTCGCTCGCATCATCAGGCGTGACCCGCTCATGACGGTAAAGCTGTTGCGTCACCTGCAACAACACAAGCATAAGCGGCAACAGCAGGAAATCGTACAAGTCGAACAGGCGCTGATTATGCTGGGTGTAGAAAACACACTCGACCAGGTTACCACTGAACCCCTCGTGGAACATTTACTGCAACAACACCCCGTTGCACAGGTCCATCTGTTGCGACGAATATATCGCGCGCATATTGCCTCCAACTATGCATTTGAATGGGCCATACGCTTGTACGACACTCATTTCGAGGAAATTGGTATCGCTGCGCTACTGCACGACATCACCGAAATACTGCTGTGCTGCTTCGTTCCGGACAAAATGCTCGAAATCGATACATTGCAGCAACAGGACAGCACACTGGGCAGCAGTACCGTTCAAGAAACGGTATTGGGTTTCACGGTATACGATTTGCAAGCCACACTGATAGAAGCTTGGACACTGCCTAAACTGCTGATCATGCTGATGGATAAAAAGCATATCGCCCACTCCCGAGTCCGCAATGTCGCATTGGCAGTAAACCTTGCACGGCATAGCGCCCATGGCTGGGATGACGCCGCCCTGTCGGATGATTATGCTGCAATCGGTGAACTATTGTGCATTACGCCAGATGATGCCCGGACACTGGTGCACGCCCGCAGCTGACGCTGTTGAAGGACACTATCTTTAAGAGCGGGAACAAAGTACTTCATTCCGGTAAAACTGATACATTGAAAAATCCGGACCCCGACTTTCTGTCTCTTTGTAAATGCCGACAGGTATGAAACAATCCAATCCATCAATTACGAAGGTATCAGATCGCCGCTACTTGCCACACTCTATTCGCGGTGAAAGGGTCTGCGACCTCACGAGGTAATTCCTTACCCCGCACCTCTCATCACTCCTGGATGGAATAAAGAATTATCTTGGAAATGGCAGGAAGCAGGTCATATCGTGGCGATACAGCCATCGATAGGGAATCTCAGACGCGGACAGCCTGTTTACCTGCACCGACCAGTCTCGCCAATACTCGTCTGGCCATATCCTGCAACGGGACGATTTCATCGACAGCGCCGAGAGTAATAGCTTCTTTGGGCATACCGAACACCACGCAACTGGTTTCATCCTGTGCCAGATTATAGGCACCTGCATGATGCATATCGAGCATTCCCGCAGCACCATCCTTGCCCATCCCTGTCAGAATCACGCCGACAGCATTTTTCCCGGCGCAATGGGCCGCAGACTGGAACAGCACATCCACTGATGGACGGTGACGATTGACCGGATCTGCCTGACTCAGCTCGGTCATATAATTGGCGCCACTCTTTCTCAACAGAAGATGGGAATGACCTGGTGCGATATACGCATGACCTGGCAGCACACGCTCGCCTCCTTCGGCTTCCGTTACCCGGATTCTGCATAACCGGTCAAGCCGCTCGGCAAAGGAGCGAGTAAATCCTTCCGGCATATGCTGAGCAATCAGTATACCCGGACAATCCGGTGGCAAATGGATCAGCACATCCTTGATGGCTTCGGTACCACCAGTAGATGCTCCAATGATGATCAGCTTTTCGGTAGAAATACCGTGATGCCGCGGCATCTGTACAATATTTCCATTTACACCACCGTTGCTGGCAACTGGTTCCAGGCGGTGGATCCGTGCCGTGCTGGCAGTACGAATTTTGCCTGTAATTTCATCTGTGTAGGCTTCGAGGCCATTGCGAATATCCATCTTTGGTTTGGCAACAAAATCAACAGCCCCCAGTTCCAGTGCCCGAAATGTTACTTCTGATCCTCGTTCAGTCAGTGTCGATACCATCACCACTGGCATGGGCCGCAATCGCATCAGTTTCTCCAGAAATTCCAGGCCATCCATCTTCGGCATTTCTACATCCAGCGTCAGTACATCCGGATTCAATGTCCGGATCATTTCACGCGCCACGATCGGATCTGGGGCTGCACCAATCACCTCCATATCCGGCCGGGTATTGATGATCTCGGTCAGTAATTTGCGAATCAGGGCTGAATCATCGATAACGAGTACACTGATCTTTTTCATGAGCTGCCCCTCAATTTTCATGAGTACCTGACTGTATTTCCGATTGCGCTACAGACAGCAGCAATCGACTGTAATTCTGCTCGCGCTCGACAATGGTATCGTTACGCGATACATATAATTTCTTCTGTAACACTCGGCCGTTTTTGGGAAAAAAATGGATCTTGCGCGGATGATTACCTTCCAGATCTGCCGCCAAAATCGGAATCCCTCGTTCCGCCAAATATTTTTTGACAAACCGGGTATTCTGCGAACCGATCATTGATGTCACCATTGCACGCTGCACATTACCACCTCCAAATACCTTGGCAACTAGGTTCTCCTTGTGTGCACCGTTTTTGAGCAGCTCCCGAATCAGAATATCCATTGCATAGCCGCCAAAGCGCGCACATTCCACCTGAAGTCCCTGGTTATCTTCTCCTCTGGGCAGCATAAAATGATTCATTCCACCTACGCCGCTCTGACTGTCATAAATACAGGCTGAAACGCAGGAGCCCAGTACTGTACTCAGCACCATATCCCGAGTGGTCACAAAATATTCTCCAGGCAGCAGTTTGACCGCTTCCGCTTTCAAGCGTTGATCAAAATAGAAATTTGAAGCAAACTGAGGATCAACCATAGTAAGGCAGAGCTACCCAATAATTTATCAAATCCGTTTTTGGCACAGAGATTGGCATAGCCCTGATTCTGCCGCCTATTTCGTAACCGGCTTATAAACAGTGCGGTCGATGAGCCTGATTAGATCGGAAGCATGCTGAAATACTTCCGAATGGCCCATGAACAGCAGTCCATCACGATCGAGCAACGGTACAAATTTCTGTAAAATCCGGTACTGCGTAGGTTTATCAAAATAAATCATGACATTGCGGCAGAAAATCGCATCAAAAGGCCCACGCATCGGCCACTTGGGATGCAGCAGATTGAGCGGCCTGAATGTAATCAGATCACGCAATTCCTGCCGTACCCGTACATAGCCGGCAGTACTGTTTTTCCCTTTGAGAAAAAATCTTCTGATTCTCTCAGAGGACATGGATTCCAGCCTGTCGAGGGGATAAACGCCCTCACGCGCTGCTGCCAGCACTTCGGTATCAATGTCAGTGGCAAGAATACGGACAGGGGGTTTCATTGAATTAAAAGTTTCCACCATGGTCATGGCCATCGAATAAGGTTCTTCGCCGGTGGAAGATGCGCTGCACCAGAGTTTCAACGTATGACCAGTCTGACGTTTCTTCACATGCTCGGCCAGTATCGGAAAATGATGCGCTTCCCGGAAGAAAGAGGTCAGATTGGTGGTCAGCGCATTGACAAAGGATTCCCATTCCACATCATGATCATTTTTCTCCAGACGTTCCAGATATTCACTGAACCTCTTTAACTCCATCGCACGTAAACGCCGTGACAGGCGGGTATACACCATCTCCTGACGATTCTCGGCCAGTGCAATACCGGCACGTGCGTAAATCAACTTTTTCACACATTCGAAATCATGCGAGGAAAACGCGTACTCACGTGTATTTTGTTCACTTGGGGTAGATATATTCATGGCCGATGACCATTGGATGAATGAAACCTTCCATCTGCACTTGTCGAAAAGGTGAGGAATCCATCTCCATTCGCCCCATACCCACCTTCGTCTGTGCAAGTCACGTAATAATCTTCAGCCACGACTGCGAACAAAGAAGTATGGTGAGCGGCAAGTAGCGATCCAGTACTTTCGTTGCCGTTGATACTGGATTGCTTTACGCCCGAGGCATTCGCAATGAACTGTGCTTTGTGTCAAGCAAATTCTGGCGAAAATGTCGCATTTTTTGTAGCGATTGCGAAAG
>OBJA01001180.1_pt1 | contig 18911 bp, 12 predicted proteins | sample 1519751 | NCBI WGS metagenome assembly OBJA01 (sample SAMEA3881238, study PRJEB22517) | soil metagenome | biome: lake sediment; feature: soda lake sediment; material: sediment, water from around vicinity | place: India | collected 2013-12-23 | depth 3 m
CCCTAGTAATTGAATTTCGCAGAAGGGTTAAAAAAGCAGCCGGTTTAAGGGATAAATTGCCAATGCCCCGGTGGCAGTTGTGTAACAGGCTGGGTTGTTGAACCGGGTCTTATTCGGTAGGGTGCATTTCATGTTTCCAGGATCAGTACCTTTTTTTTATAATCGACAACAGCATTGTAACCCATCAAAAAATCGCTTCCCAGCAAACCGCAAATAGTAAGGCCGGCAGCCTGAGAATAAAGCCTGTTGATGTGCGACAGGTCGAGCAGCGCCACCCGGAGGCCCTGAACAGTTAATTTTCCCAGCGAAAACGTCCCGAGCCATCCAATAGCAGTGTGGATGGGTTTTTCTCCTACACCGGCAGTATGCACCTTGTCGGTTTCTTCTCCGGCTGATTCATAAAACTCTTTGAGATTCAGATCGAAAACCGTTTTGGAGGCACCCGTGTCGACGATCCAGTAACCGCTTACCCCTTGTTTGAAAACCGATGTGGCCACCAGGTGGAAATTACCATCTTCCAGTTCAACGACCTGAAGATTTGTTTTAAATTTCATTTCAGTAAAATAGGGTTAATATATTTAATTAATTCAGACAAGACGCTGGAAAATAAATTATTTTCAATTATCTGGGTATCCTTCGATGAATAAGGCAATTGCCGTGTAACATGTGTGGAGCTTCAACCGGTCAATTTGATTATCGCGCGGCAGTCAGGGTTTTGTTGAGCTTTTACAATAATCAAACGGCTGGTTTTTGAGAACCAGCCGTTTAAAAAACGATTTAAAAATATTTTTCTTCCCGTTGACATCTTAAAGGGAAAAGCAAATCAATTACAGGATGTTCATTCCATCGAGTATATCCATTATCCCTTTAACGGCATTTGCCGAATCGTGCAGCAATTGTCTTTCATCGTCATTCAGTGCCACTTCAATAACCTGTTCTACACCATTTTTGCCAAGTTTAACAGGAGTTCCCACAAACATATTGTTTAATCCGTATTCCCCTTCCAGTTTAACACAGCATGGGAAAATCCGTTTCTGGTCAAGTACAATAGCTTCCACCATCTGGGCTGCAGCCGATCCCGGCGCATACCATGCAGAAGTACCCATCAGGTTTACAAGTTCGCCGCCACCTTTTTTGGTGCGATCAACAATGGCATCCAGCGTTTTTTCATCAATCAGTTCGGTAACAGGAATACCTGAGACAGTAGTGTAGCGGGGAAGCGGAACCATTGTGTCGCCATGACCTCCCATCAGCAATGCCTGTATATCGAGCGGCGAAACATCGAGTGCTTCAGCCAGGAAGGCACGGTAACGGGCTGTATCCAGGATGCCTGCCATCCCCATAATTTCGTTTTTAGGTTTATTGGCAGTCGCATATGCAGCATACGTCATTACATCCAGCGGGTTGGAAACAATAATTATTTTTGCTTTTGGTGAGTATTTAATTACATTTTCAGTAACACTTTTCACAATGCCTGCATTAATTGAAATAAGATCATCGCGGCTCATTCCAGGCTTGCGGGGAACTCCCGATGTAATAACTACTACTTCCGAACCGGCAGTCTTGGAATAGTCGTTGGTTGATCCAATCAACCGTGTATTGTAATAATTAACCGGGGCAGTCTGCCATAAATCAAGGGCTTTACCTTCAGAAATACCTTCTTTGATATCAACCAGAACTACTTCCTTAACAATGTTTTTCTGGGCAACTACCTGTGCGCACGTTGCTCCAACATTTCCGGCACCAACTACTGTTACTTTCATTTTGAATATGAATTTGTTACAAATTATTAATTATCCAATTATACTCTATTTTTTTTACGAATCGCAAAGGTAATGGAATTAATCAATGTTTAAAAATTAAAATCCTGTGGGAAACCAGTTTAACATTTTAATAAAACGTTAATCAGTTCAGCCAATATGTAATTTTCAAAACCAGTGCCCTGTTTCTTAAAAGCCAGCTCCCAGGCATGTAATTGTCGGTGTATACCAGGAATATGTCTGAAACAGGCTGATACCTCCACTGGAAACGCATATTTACATTCATATTTTCCATTTGTTCATTGTACTGGATAAAAGTTGTCCAGAATAGGTTTTCTGAAAAAGTAACATCCATACGTGGCCCCAGCAACCAAAAACCGGTACGGTCGAAAGGCTGCGGCAAATCAATTTCGGTATAGTTGAAATTAAGGGCAAAATTGATGTAGGGCTGGTAACGGTAACCGAACTGGCCCTGTATGTATTGGATTTCGCCATTATAAAAGGTTCCTTTGGCAGCTTCCGCATTCCATTTGAACATTTTTTTGGGTGTGGAAGAATAATTTACAAATGGTACCCCAAATTTATGCCTGCTGCCTGCTGGAAGAAACCGGCCGCTCACATGGGTAGGATCAAAATCCCTTTCCAGTTCAATGAAAAAATCCTTGTATCCCAGATTCAATTCTGACCCATCCTGAAACCCGAACATGTAACTGTATGTATATTCATGTTCGTATTTCTGATAGCTGTGTGAGTAGTAATTATCAAGCTGAACAGCTGGGCCATGGCTGACTACCGTTTTGTTTGGCACAAAACGATAAGCAATTTCAGCGCCCAAAAAATTGTAATCTTTCCGGCGGACAAATCCTGTTTCAGCCAGGTAGTTTTCACCAACAGAAGCCTGAGATACACGTGTCTGGATATTTTTTCTGTTGTACCCAAACATAGCACCCTGGGCATATTGCCCCTGGGGATTACCCGGTTGAAAGGAACGGTGATAAAAGAATTTCCCGTTCCAGAAGTTGTTGCTGCTTGCCAGGTTGTAATCGATCCCCGCTACCCGGTTAAACAGTTCAATACTGTCGGGTTGGTTCAGGTACTCCTTGTTAACGAATATAAAACCAATATTTGATCGGGCAAACACCTTTTTCTGAACCGAGGCAACCGAATAATTTCGTGCCATAAAGGTACTGGTTTGCTGTGTGGTCATATTCATAAAACCTATACGCCAGTCGTTGCCGATTTTCCCGCTTAATCGGGCTCCTGCCAGAACCGGGGCATCCAATCCAATGCGCCGCGAGAAAAATGGAGTAACTGTATTGTACCCAAATCCGGAAAACAGGTCGCTGTTCTCGAGAAAGAACTGACGCTTTTCGGGAAAAAACAGCTCGAACCGATCGATGTTTGTTACCTGCCGGTCAACTTCAACCTGTGCAAAATCGGGATTGTATGTAAGGTCAAGGTTCATCGATGAGGATATACCCACTTTGGCATCAAAACCAAAATCCTTATCATACCTGGAACCGCCAGGGCCCTGATGGTCTTCAACAAGGCTGCCATAGATGTAGGGTATGAGCGAAAACTGAATCAACGATTCAGGTAAAGGTGCATCGAACTGCATTACTCCGGCATAAGCAAGTGCTGCAGTGGGAAATTGCCTTGGGACAGGTGCCCAGCTTGATTTTTCGTTGGTTTTAATGTCAAGCCTGCCGAAGTTCACATTCCAGTGCCGCCCACCTGAGGGGTACCTTACCGATTTAAATGGAATGCGCATTTCCGAGACCCAGCGGTCATCGTAATGTCTTGTTTTCGATTCCCACTTGGCATCCCAGTTAAGATTGAGGGATGAGCCACTGCTCATTGTGGCATCCCATTTGGCCCCTGAGGCCGATATCCCAAATGAAAAGCCGTTTGTCTGGTCAAGAAACGTATCAAAAAAGGAGAGAAAGTTGTCGTTATTGCCAAAACTAAAATCACGCCGGAATGATTCCATAATGCGTTTGCCGGGAACCGTGTCGTAAAAAACAAAAGCCATGTAAATCGCCTTGTCATCATAGGTTAACTTAACTTCCGACTGTTGTTGTGCATAACCTGTGTCCACCGGAAGAACAAGAAAAAAGGGGGTGGCCGTTTGTGCTGCCTGCCAGTCTGCCTCATTTAATAACCCGTCGATATGAATTGACCCGGTCGATTTTTTTATATAATAAACAAAATCTTTATTGAATGTTTTTCTGATTGTATCGTCCTTTAATTTATTCTCAGGCTGGGCCTGAAGGCACAATGCTGAAAAAACAAGCATATACAGCAGAATGAACCTCTTCATTTGAATGGTTTAATTGGTTTACCCAAAGATATTTATTCTGTTCTTATTGTTTATTGAATTTAAAACAAAATAAAACATTTATTCCGAAAAAAAACGTTTCAATACATATTCGGGTTGATGTGGACCGGGAATCTGTTTTAACCTGGTAAAATCGTATTCCAAAGGCAGTACTTCTACAGGGTAGAGCGTTGCTGTATCCTCATTGGCCTCGTGCAGTTCAATTACAAGCCGGGTCATTCTTTTTAACTGTTCCGCATTTTCAGGAATACCTGCAAGATTTCTCAGCTCATGGGGATCTGTATCCAGGTTAAAAAGCTGGACGTGTTTTCTTCGCAAATACCAGATCAGTTTCCAGTTCTCCGTTCTTGCCGACCTGACAGTATTCCGGTAGGCAGTGTAAACTGAACTTCTAACCTCTTCCGCCTTACGGGTTAAAATTGGGGTTAAATCTTTCCCGTCGATTTCTTCAGGTTCAGGCAAACCACACAGTGCCGCAAGTGTAGGATAAAGATCAAACAGGTAAACCAGGGCCTGGCGTTCCTCTCCTTTGGGTATGCCGGGTCCGGCGATAATCAGAGGTACCCTGGTGCTGTGCTCATAAAGGTTCTGTTTTCCCAGTAAACCATGGCTTCCCAGGGCAAGGCCATTGTCGGAAGTAAATATAATAACAGTGTTGTTATAAAGATTAAGTTTCTTCAGTTGATCCACGAGGTCCCCGATCCGCTTATCGATATGGCTGATCTGTGCGTAATAGTCGGCAATTGATTTTTTTATGTGTTCCGGCTTCCGGGGCCATGGCGCCAGGGTTTCGTCCCTGATGCCCAGATCATCGAATTCAAAAGGATGAAGTTCCATAAAATTCGGAGGTAAGGGCATTTCATCGTCGCTGTACATGCCTATATAGTCTTCGCGCGGTGAGCGCGGATCGTGCGGGGCCGTGAACGAAAGGTAACAAAAAAAAGGATACTCCTGATTTCCCTTTGCATAACTTTCAATGAATTCTGCCGCTGCCTCGGCAAATAAATCGGTTGAAAAACCTTTGTTCATGGGTTCGGTTAATTTGCCGTTTTCACCCAAATCGCGGCAGGGGACATTAAAATGATCGCTCATTGTTTCCAAAAGTACATTGTTTCCTTTATGGAAGGATGCCTCAAAGCTTTCTGCTGAATTGTTCCATTTACCGGTGCCGAATGTCTGGTAGCCATGCAATGCAAAATAACCGGGCAAAGTTTGCACGTTGTGCAGGTTATCGTACACATGAAACAGGCTCCTTCCACTCAGCAACATAGCCCTGCCTGGGGCGCAAATGTCAACCTGGTGGCCTCCCATTGTATAACAGTTTGTAAAGCGGGTTCCGTTGTCCCTCAGTTCGTCGATGCTGGGGGTTTTAATTACCTGGTTGGGTGTGTAACCTAAAGCGTCGGCCCTGAGATCATCGGCAATTATGAATAATACATTGGATTGGCCGGAATCTGGGGTGGAAATCCCGGTATGTCGTTCAGTCTGGCAGCTGTAAATAACTGCTGCTGCCAGGACGCCGGCAATAACAAAAAGTCGGTTCATACTTTCTGATTTTGAATAAAGGGCTGCATCCCTGTTTGGTGGTTAAACCGGATTTTAATGCAATCGGGGCCACTAAGCTGAGCTGTTTATCCTGTTTTTCATTTTTACAATCATCTTCATCTTCGCATGAAAAAAATAGTTCGAAGCCTTCTGCAATTTACAAATAAGCATTAAACAAATTGCATTTTAATAGTTAATTTCCCCGTAATGCATTCCAGCCAGCGATAGAGATTTATTCCTTCGGGGTACAGCTGCATAAGGAGGGTTAACAATTAAAAATGAAAACCCCGGTTTTTTATGCATTTAGGGACAGGGCGGCATCGGAAGTCCTTGCGAAGCTTCTGCAACAGTCCAAATTCAATGTTTTTTCAATATTAATTCAGTGTAAATTCAATTTACACTGAATTAATATTGAGTTATAATTGAATTAACATTGAGTTTAATCAGTCGAAGGTATTGTTAAAAACTTATCTGCTTCACGGCTAGCGGGGGGGATCCAAAATTTTTGATGTGTCATTAAATTTCAAGGGTTGTTATACCTGGAACCGCAGCACGGCATTTAAGGGAGAACCGCTTTCGGGCATATTTCCGACTTCCTCGATAAAAACATTTCCGCCTTTTAAAAACACAGTTTGTGCTGTAAAGTCGGCAAGACACCGGTCCACTGGCTTTTTATCCTCATGAATTGTAGCTTCACCGGTTTGTTCATCGAACTCGCCCCACAGGTTCCTGCCTTTTTCAACAAAAAGCGTTTCTACCTGGCCCATGTATGCTGCTTTAATCACATCCCGGGTGTCAGAAACAATCTGGCTGTCGGGAGCTTCAATGTATTTGTTCTTGTTTTCATTTTTTCGTTTATCGAAGTAGGGCTTCAACAGTTCATTTGCTTTATTGTGGATTAATAAAATGTCGTCGTTGTCGTAATTTCCCGGGACACACTTGGGGTAGAGATTTTTGAATGTTGAAGCTTCCTTCAGCTGTGAAAAGATGCTTTCCACTGCAGCAACAACTACCGGAACGTGATACCCTTCGAGCAGTTCCTTTAATCCGTCATCGATGTCTACCATGTATTTCAATACTTCCGTTTCCTTATAATCTTTTCCTTCGCCTTTACCATGAAAGGGGGCAAATTCCCTTCCCGGCATTCTGCTCCTGAATTCAAGCGATTTTTGCACATAGTCGTGCCCTCTTGAATCGTTTATAGTTTCCGGGAAAACATCGTCCGATTCTATTTCAATAATTTCATGCTGGTTGGCTTCATACAGCTTGTTCTTTTTCAGGCTTAAAAGGAATATGAAGTAGGAATTGTCCTGGTTGAACAAATCGAGCAAAGGAAGCAGGTGATACTTATTTGAAATAAGATGGAATTCGTTGGTTTGGATTGGCAGGTTTCTCACCCAAAAATGGTCTTTGTTTCTGAAAATTACCATTGTATCGGAAAGCAGCCGCCAGATTGAAGTATCGTCAATAACCTTTTTAATGGGTTCCAGGTAAACTTCAGCTTCGGTTCTTTTTAGCCCCAGTCCCAGGAGCTGCTTCTCGACAGCTGAGACTGTATTTTTGAGCGTAAGCCTGCTTTCCTTGTTTTCTCCTACCCGTTGGGTGGGAATATAAATTGATATACAATACTGTGTTTCTATTGCAGCTAATTCTTCAAATTCTTTTTTCTGAAATAGTGTCATTACTTTAATATTTTAGTTTGATGTATCTTTCAAATGGGATTAAAAATGTATGAAGCCGGTGCATGGGTTTATGAGTTTTATTATAAATCACACGATATAAAAGAAACAACACCTGTACCTAAAAGGTTTTTTAACTAAAGGGGTTGATGTGAAAGGGCCTGAATTAAAGGGGACAGGATATCAAATGCTGTTGTTTGAACAGAACTGCTGCTGTGCCAGCCAGTGGAAATAAGAGGAAAACTGTGGAATAATTTCACACAGTAAGTTCAGGGAATCATTTATTTATTATTTGAAATCAACACCTGGCTGGTTTACAGTTCTACCTCAATTGTTTGGTTATTCTCTTCCGTTTGTGTTACAAGGTCGTTGATTTCAATTGTGTTTTGACCTTCACCTATTATTACGCTATAGGTTCCGCTTTCAAACAATAAAGGCTGAATTTCATTTCCATGGATCCGGTAGATATTTACGATTTCCGAAGTTTGCTGATCGATAATGCGTATGAGCTGGTTCGCTTTGTTTACTTTCAAAAGCGGAAGCATGTTTTGGGCGCCGTTTCCTAAATTATCGAACTGCGATATTTTCACAGGCCATCCTGGAAACTGATCCCGGCCAGGATTTGGGTTTTTAACATCGGCCAGGAACCGCCATGAATCCATTTCAATCGTGCGGTCGCGTTTGTCGAATGTAACAATGCCGAAACCCGAAACCCGCAGCTGGGCATTGTTGTAGCGGTTGCCGGAGTCGGCGGTTATATCTCCGGGGTTGCCTACTGCATAAACAAAATTTTTATTTCCAAAGGCATCGGTATATTTACCCGTATTTGGGTATTCATGTTCAGGCCGGTCGGTAGCAGGAACATCCAGTTGATCGGGTAAGAACCAACGCATGTAAAGGTTACTTATTGCCGGTGAGTTAAAGCTCCAGCCGGCATCCCGGTAATCGTTGAGCCCATACTGTACCAGGGTTGGGAGGTGCTGGTCGCCACTGATGTGAAAGGCGGCTCCTTTACGCATCAGGTGTATTACCTTGTCGCGCCCCGATTTTGGCCAGCCTCCCGAATTCAGATCGCCGTGAAGAGGGTTAGCCGGGCTTCCGTGGTGGGTAACCGGATTTGCAAACACGGTCTGCGAAAGCAACACTTTCATGTCGGTATCTTTCCAGTCCAGAATCCACTCCTGCAGGAACAGGTTTTGGCGTTCACCTGTCAGCTCCACACCGGGCTTATCGAGAAACGACATATCCTGACGGGGTTCTTTCAGATGGTCTTTGCGTCCCTTCCAGTCGGAAACGGCCTCCGGCCCGGTTTTATAGATCCGGTCGCTTATAATTGCAAAATTCACTTTTCCGTAGGTCAGGGCGGTGTACCAGGTATTGATTCCCTGTTTGATGGGGGTGGGGTCGTATGGGTCGGGCAACTGGCCACATTGGGTTTTTGTTACCACATTAACCATCGCGGGCGACTGGATGAATCCCCGTGTATCGTTGCTGCCTGCTCCGGCCGGTTTTTTAACTCCTCCTTGCCCCCAAAGGTTTTCGTGAAAAAAATCACTGGCATCGGGGGTGCAAATTGTAGGCCTGTCGCGCATCAGGTCGCCAAAGGCCCATCCAAACATGTAATATTTCCCAAGGTAACTTAAGATGGATGCATCGTCGGGGGTTCTTTTGGCCGGGTAGCCGCCATTTGTATCGTATACCTGATCGCCCGAGAAATACAACAGATCGGGATTTATTTCAGCCAGATTTTTCACCAAAGGAGAGTAGGGAAACGCTGATGTATACTGGCTGGAAAGGGCGGCTAGTTTTAAAGGCCTGTCGGCAGGGTCTCTTCTTATGGCCCCGTTGTAATAAGTTACCGTTTCGGTTCCTTTTGCACCAGGTTCCCTGTAACCCACCCGATAGTCCACATTTCTGGAACTATCCCAGTTGTCGATCCTAAAAACAACGGTCCTTGAGTCGGGTTCTATCGTTTCAGATGCCACCTGCCTCCAGGTGAACCCCTGCCTTAGCTCCAGATGTACTTCCTTATTATCGTTTTCACCCAGGGGTGGCAGCAAAGCCATGAGTTTTACCTGGTTGTTGTTGAGTGTATACATTGTCCAAAGAATGGGGCCAAATGCGTTTTCGCTTCGTTTTTCAACTTTTGATCCCGCCAGTTTGAGGTTGTCGAAAGAAAAGTTTGAATTGCCTGGTTTTTCATTTTCCCCTGTAATAAGGTTTGCGGCTATAGCAACAAGGCCGCGAATCTGCTGGGTGTTCACCGATAAATCTTTTACGCGCAGGCCGTTTTTATCGGTAATTTCCATTTTCATTCGTTTATCGCTCCCTTTCAGGGTGATGTTAAATTCGTCGAAATCAAATTTTTCGGGCAGGTCAATTTTCTTGTCCATCAAAAAAGCATACCCCTTTTCACTTACCCCGGCAGCAATGCCTTTTCCAAAATAGCAGGCTGCCCGCACATCGGGGTCCTCTTCGTCTTCAATTCCAATAAGAAAGCCGGCAGAGCCGGGCTGGCTCCCCTTGCCGGTGAGGCTTATAATTACCGAAGCTTCAAATTCACCTTCCGATTCGGATAATACATGGGTCAACAGGTTTACCCTTGCCTGGGGCTCATGACCAGCACAATGCAATTTCCCATCTTCTACTTTCCAATCTTCCAGAGGAATCGCCCAATAATCTTTGCCAATCCATATCCGGTCGTTTGTATTGTTGAAATTTTCAAAAAAAATGGTTTGGTTGGTACAGGAGGTTATTGACAGCAAGATCACAAGAAATATCACAACCTGTGCTTTCATTCAATTCAATTTTGGTTCTTTTTAAATCATTCGGATTAACTGCCTGATAATGTAGTTGATCCGGGTTTTTTGTTCCAGCTTTCTCTCTAATTTTTGGTGTTGCAAGATATAATTAGTTATGCGAATGTCAAAATCCCCTGAGCAAGCCTCACCAAAATCCATCACGTCTGTTTAGGTATAGGAAAAAGAAACCTGTGGGTTATCAGTATTTGTTTGCTTCGGTTTTAAAATTGGTTTTTCAAATGCCATTGGTTGTTCATTGGCTGAATAATTGCACTGCTGCTGAATTTATTTTTTTGCCTGGCTGGATTTTTCAATTGCGGGTTAACAGGTGATTTATTCAATAAAAAGGACACAAGACATACAGCATGCACGGAAACGATTAAATACTGGTTGTGTATTGTATCTGATCTTCTGTTTTGGGGTGAAATGTCAATATTGTAACATATGATACATGCCTCTGTTTCACCACCTGTTATTTTCGTGGCCGTAAAAAATAGGCACGAATTCTACAAAAATTTAAAGAATAAGATTTATGAGCATGTTTTGTTTTCAATGCCAGGAGGCGGCTAAAGGCACAGGTTGCACAATAAGGGGAGTATGCGGTAAAACAAGTGATGTGGCTAATTTGCAGGATACCCTGTTGTTTGTAGTAAAAGGAATCAGTTGGTATAACCAGAAGCTCCGCACTCAAAAACTGAATCCTGAAAGGGTTGACAAGTTTGTGTTCGATGCCTTGTTCAGCACCATTACAAACGCCAATTTCGACAAGCAGGATTTCAGCCGGCGCATAAAACAGGCACTTGAATTACGCGGTGAATTGCATTCCCGGTGTCTGGCAGCAAATATTCCATTACCAAAGGAACTGCCGGATTTTGCTGTCTGGAATGGTTCTTCAACAGAGGAGTTTGAAGCAAAAGCAGCAGAAGTTGGAGTTCTTGGTACTGAAAATGAAGATATCAGGTCGTTAAGGGAACTTATTGTTTATGGAGTTAAGGGATTGGCAGCCTACGCCGAGCATGCCTGGAACCTGGGGGAAAAGAGTGACGAAATATTTGCCTTCATGCAACGTGCTCTTGTGGCTACTACCGAAGATTTAAGTGTTGATGAACTGGTGCAGTTAACCCTTGAGACGGGGAAATACGGTGTGGATGTTATGGCGCTGCTCGACAAGGCAAATACCACGGCGTATGGGAATCCGGAGGCTACACAGGTAAATATTGGAGTACGGAACAATCCGGCCATTTTGATATCGGGTCATGATCTGAAAGATATGGAAGATCTGTTGAAACAAACCGAAGGTACAGGAGTGGATGTATATACCCACAGCGAGATGCTGCCTGCCCATTATTACCCGGCTTTCAAAAAGTACAAACACCTGGCAGGGAATTACGGTAATGCCTGGTGGAAGCAAACCCGCGAATTTGAAAGCTTTAACGGCCCCATCTTGTTTACCACCAACTGCATTGTTCCGCCTGCGGGCAATGCCACTTATGCCGGCCGTATTTATACAACAGGGGCATCGGGCCTGGAAGGGGCAATTCATATACCCGATCGCAACCGCGGGGGAATGAAAGATTTTTCTGTGATTATCGAACATGCCAAAACATGTGCTCCGCCCAGGCAGATCGAAACGGGTACCATTACCGGCGGATTTGCCCATGCACAGGTATTTGCCCTGGCCGATAAAATTGTGGAGGCCGTTAAATCGGGAGCCATACGCAAGTTTTTTGTAATGGCAGGTTGCGATGGCCGTATGATGAGCCGCGATTACTACACCCAATTTGCCGGGCAGCTGCCAGAGGATACTGTTATTTTAACGGCAGGATGTGCCAAGTACCGCTACAATAAACTGCCGCTTGGAGATATAGGTGGAATACCAAGAGTAATTGATGCCGGACAATGCAACGATTCCTATTCGCTGGCAGTAATAGCTCTGAAACTGAAAGAAGTGTTCGAACTGAACGACATCAATGAACTTCCGATTGCCTACAACATAGCCTGGTATGAGCAAAAGGCAGTAATTGTGCTGCTGGCACTGCTGTCGCTGGGTGTGAAAAACATTCATCTCGGTCCCACACTTCCGGCATTCCTTTCTCCCAACGTGGCCAATGTATTGGTTGAAAATTTTGGAATCGGCGGAATCACATCTGTGGAGGCAGACCTGGAAATGTTCCTCGAAACCCCGGGAGTATAATGCGAACCAATTTTAAGAGAGAGACGTGTTGATTGTTTCTATACACCGGCAAGGGTTTTCCCCGCCGGTGTATTCGTTTTGGCAGTGTGTTGGCAGATGGCAGGGACTAGCATTCCCGCGCTTAAAAAAGGGGCACCGGTTTACTTTTAAATAAACCGGTGCCCCTTTTGTTACTGCTGCACGTTATTAATTCGTGCTATTCTTCAAAATGTTTCTGTAGTTTTTCTAGCAGTTCAGGATTTGCCTGGATCGACATTGCTATTTCCTGGTAGCGCGATATTGTCAGTTCATTATCAGTGATTGCTTTTTCCATCTCCTGTTGAGCTTCATTTTGAATTTCTTCAATCTCCTGATAGGCAGAGGCAAACTGTTCAAGTTCTTCCTCACTGGCATTTATCTCCTGAGTTGGATCCTGCTGTGCAAACAGGTATTCATTAAACCGTTGTACGTCGATTCCCTCTTCCTGGACGGCGTTCATCATTTCCTGCTGAACCTGCTGGTCGATGACCTGTATTTCGCGGAATGCCATGGCAAACTGCTCCAGTTCATTGTCGGAAACTTCGGTAGATTGCTGCTGTGGCAATTGCTGTGGTATCTGTGCAAAGGCACTTGCTGTTCCGATTGATATGACAATCATGAAAGCAAACATTTTTTTCAAATTCATACAATTAATTTTAATTTTTCAACTTTAAAAATCTTATTCTGTTCCAAAAGAACAAATCAAGATCAGCATATTCCAAAAAATAATGTGAAAGAAGCTTAAATGGGAATCCTGCAGCAACACATAGAATGACATATATCTACTAAAAAATCTGCACGGCAAATGCCCCTGATTTTTATTGGTAATATATATTCGCTTTAACGATAAGCTTTTCAGCCACATTTTATTAAATTTGTGAAGTGGTCCACTATTAAATTTTAGTTTTTTAACATTTTTAAAAATGCAGAAGATAAGATATTCTCCCCTTTTACTGATTTTCACCTTATTTTTTTTGATTTCCTGTAAGCAGTTTATTGAGCCGGAGATGACAATCAATCCTTCGGTAACACTATGGTACGACGAGCCTGCCAATGCATGGACCGAGGCTCTGCCCATAGGAAACGGGCGTCTGGGTGCAATGGTGTATGGAGGTATTGAAAAGGAAATCATTCAGTTCAACGAGGAAACATTGTGGAGTGGTCAGCCACACAATTATACAAACAGGGGAGCTTTCAGGTACCTGGACGATTTGCGGGAACTGCTTTGGGAAGGCAGGCAGGAGGAGGCTCATGAGCTTGCAAACAATCAGTTTATGTCGCAGCCCTTTGGGCAGATGAGTTACCTGCCCTTTGGGAATATAATTTTAAATTTCCCGGGGCACACCGAAGCAAAATCGTACCGCCGCCGCCTTAACCTCCGGGATGCTGTTTCAACTGTTTACTACCGCAACGATGGCATCCAGTATCGCAGGGAAGTGTTTGCTTCAGCTCCTGCCCGGGCAATAGTAATACGAATGGAGGCTTCGGAAAATAAAGCCCTTAACTTTACTGCAGCCTTAAACTCTCTTCATTCCGACTATGAAGTATCTGTCGACGGCGATCAGATTATTCTTAGAGGGAAAGCCAACGATTATCACCGGGAGAGAGGAAGAAACGGATACCCCTACCCGAAGAGCCGACTCACCTTCGAAGCCCGGTTAAAAATTGAGACCGATGGCGGAGGCCTGGTGCATTTTGATGATTCGATAGGTGTTGTTAATGCCCGCAATGCCACTCTTTACCTGGTTGCCGCTACCAGCTTCGTTAATTTCAACGACATCAGTGCCAGCCCAGCCAAGCGTTGCCAGGAATATCTGGCAACCCTTGAGGGAAAACCTTACCAGACCCTTAAGGAAGAACACATTTATGATTACCGCTCCTTGTTTAATCGCGTTGCCCTTGATCTGGGAAGTTCGGATATTTCAAACAGGCCTACCGACGAAAGGTTACTTTCTTTTTCTGAAGACGAGGATCCAAGCCTGGTTTCACTGCTGTTCCAGTACGGCAGGTACCTGCTTATCGCTTCATCGAGGCCCGGTTCGCAGCCAGCCAACCTTCAGGGCATCTGGAACGACAAGCTGGTTCCACCGTGGGACAGTAAATACACAATCAATATAAATACCCAGATGAACTATTGGCCTGCTGAAATGACAAGCCTTTCGGAATGCGCTGAGCCTTTGTTTCAATTGGTGGAGGACCTTGCTAAAACGGGTCAGAATGTAGCCCGGGAACACTACAACCTGGATGGATGGGTTGCACACCACAACACCGATCTGTGGAGAGGGGCAGCGCCTATAAATGATGCCAATCATGGCATCTGGCCTACCGGCGGTGCCTGGCTCAGTCAGCATCTCTGGTGGCATTACCAGTACAATGGCAATACAGGGTTTTTGAAAAACAGGGCATATCCGGTTCTTCGGGAAGCTTCGCGTTTCTTTGCCGGCTATCTTGTTCCCTGGCCTGAGGACCCACAATGGCTGGTGAGCGGCCCAAGTAACAGCCCCGAATTAGGAGGCCTGGTCATGGGCCCCACAATGGATCATCAAATTATACGTGAACTTTTTTCAAATACAATTGAAGCTGCTGAAATATTGAAAGTGGATGAGGAATTTACGGAGATGTTAAAAATGAAACGCGACAGCATTGTTCCCAACCAGGTTGGACAGCACGGACAATTGCAGGAGTGGATTGTGGATGTGGATGACCCAAATGAGAGGCACCGGCACGTATCCCATTTATGGGGGCTGCATCCGGGAAGTGAAATTCATCCCCTAACCACGCCCGAGTTGGCCGAAGCAAGCAGGGTTACCCTATCGCACCGGGGCGACGGAGGTACAGGCTGGTCAATGGCATGGAAAATAAACTTCTGGGCACGCCTTCTCAATGGGAATCATGCCTTCCGTTTGCTTAAAAACCTTATGGTGCCCTCTATTAGTGAAAAAACAAATTACCGCGATAGCGGAGGACTGTATTATAACCTGTTCGATTCGCACCCACCCTTTCAGATTGACGGGAACTTCGGAGCAACCTCAGGCATTGTGGAAATGCTGTTGCAATCGCACTTGCGCGATGAAGACGGCATCTACTACCAGGATATCCTGCCTGCACTCCCTTCACGCCTGCGGGAAGGAAAACTTTCAGGCATTAAGGGACGGGGTGGATTCAGGCATTCGATTACCTGGGAAAACGGGAGGCTTGTATCGTTGAAAGTGGAATCCACCTTGGGTAACAGAATGAAGCTTCGCTATAATAATAAAACAATTACAAGAGACACCCGGGCTGGAGAGACTTATTTGTTCGGGGCAGGTGACTTTCAGTAATCGGTATTAAAACGGCTTCAGGGGCATTTGAGAAAAATTAAACCTGTAGTGTATTAAAATCATTTATCGGCTTTGAATAGTGGCATATTATCGAATTATTCATTAACTTTTAATAGGAATTGATACGAAATATCAGCCAGGTATAACTGCTGAAAATTATATCGATCACTAATACAGCTGAAGCATCATTAAGGCAGAAAAAATTAAAGTCATCAAAATGAAAATTGCAAAACAAAAAAACGAACAGGAACAACTGTTTGATGAGCTTATTTCAGTTAAACTTCTTTATAAATCAAAAGAAAAGCTTTGGAAACAGCTGCCTTTGGAAAACAACGATAAGGCTGATATTAAAAAAGAGCTGATGGCTATGAAAAACCGCATTGGGATCATTGAGCAAAATATCAGGTGTTTTGGTGAAAGCTTTTTTGATGTTTACGATTGGGAACTCAGCAATCCGTTAAGCGAAACCGACATCCTGGGGTTGCGCGATGAAATTCAACAGGTACGCCACTCTCTTGAAACGATAGTAGAATAATTTTTTTTGCAGGGAACTTTTGCGATCGTGTGATATAAACCGTTCGCTTAATGCTGATTATAAAAGGAAAAACTCACAATTAAGAACCCTTCGTGTTTTTATTGCGGAATCAAAATATTGTACTGACCCTGTTTATTGCTTCTTTTTAGCTGATAATCATTGATTTATTCCCGGTCGCCATGATTTCCTTGCTGTTGGATCAGCATTCATTATTTATTCCTGGACTTAGCTGCCACGGGTAAGTTGATGAAAGATGCCTTCAAGGTTTTGTTGTTTCTGAATCAGGGTTAATAAGGTCAGGCCATTATCTACGGCAAAGCGGAAAATTGCCGGGCGAATGTCACTATGTTGGTTTGATTCCAATTCCCAAACTTCACCCTCAAAGCGGGCAGAAGTTACGCCCTTTATTGCCAGCAGCTGTTCAGCCTGTACGGGTTGATCGAAAGCAGCAATAATCTGCTGGTTTTGAGCCAGCAAGCCGCTTTTTATCTGGGAAATACTGCCATCGGCTACAAGCTTTCCCTTATTTATTATCACAACGCGTGAGCATATCGCTTCTACTTCCTGCATTATGTGGGATGAAAGAATAACTGTTTTTTCACGGCTGATCGAACGTATCAGCCGCCTGACATCTTCCAGCTGGTTAGGGTCGAGTCCTGATGTGGGTTCGTCGAGTATAAGCATTTGGGGATCGTGGATGAGCGCCTGGGCAAGCCCAACCCGCTGCCGGTATCCTTTAGAAAGCGATCCGATTTTCTTATGCTGCTCATCGCCAAGGCCGGTAAGCTCAACCATTTGATCTACCCGTTGTTTTGTATTTTTAAGCCGGTAAAAGCCTGCAGTAATTTCAAGCGATTCCTTTACATACAAATCGGTATAAAGCGGGTTGTGCTCAGGCAGGTATCCGATCTGCATTCTCAACCCGGTATTGTCTGATGTTATTTTCTGGTTGTTGAACCACACTTCGCCCGAAGTGGCAGGGAGGTATCCGGTAATTATTTTCATCAATGTCGACTTGCCTGCACCGTTAGGTCCCAAAAAGCCAAGTAATTCTCCCGGGGAAACCGAAAAACTCATTTGGTCAAGGGCCTTTTGCCTTCCAAATAATTTAGTTATTTTGTTGATTAATAAATTCATATATTTATATCTATGAACAAAAATAAGGGAATCTTTTTAAATTAAAACCAATAACGTAAATTTGCAACGCTAGCATAAGAAATAAAAATGGAAGATCTACACTTTAATTATATCAACGATATAACACGTTTCGAGCGTCAAAAAACCAGGGAGGTCAACATAGGTGGTGTTGGGGTGGGGGGCAACAATCCCATTCGTATTCAGTCGATGACCGACACCAGTACAAAGGATACCGATGCTACTGTTGAACAAATCATTGCTCTTGCAAAAGCAGGTGCCGATTATGTCCGGCTTACTGTTAAAGGTATTTATGATGCCGAGAACCTGAAAAGTATTGTTACAGCCCTGCGCGACAGAGGTTATACTACCCCGCTGGTTGCCGACATACATTTTAATCCCCGGCTGGCTGATATTGCGGCCAAGTTTTTCGATAAGGTACGTATAAATCCGGGGAATTTTTACGATAAGCGTGCCCGATTCGAGCACAAGGTATATTCGGATGAAGAATACAAAGAGGAACTAAAAAAAATAGAAGAACAGTTCATCCCGTTCCTCGAAATGCTTAAAAGTACGAATACAGCGTTGCGAATCGGGGCCAACCACGGTTCCCTTTCCGACAGGGTAATGAGCCGCTTTGGAGACTCTCCCTCAGGTATGTCTGAATCGGTTCTCGAGTTTTTGCGCATCTGCAAAAAGGTTGATTTCAATGATGTAGTTGTTTCAATAAAATCGAGCAACACCCGCATGATGGTTTACACCGTACGTTTGCTGAACTACAAGATGCGGCTCGAAGACATGCAGTACCCCATTCATCTGGGGGTTACCGAAGCAGGTGAAGGCGAAGACGGCCGCATAAAATCAGCAGTAGGAATTGGGGCATTGCTTGCCGATGGTATCGGTGATACCATCCGTGTATCGCTTACTGAAAGTCCTGTGAATGAAATACCTGTTGCCCGCAAGCTGGTTGACCATTTTAAGTCTTACCGTAATCATGAGCCGGTAAAGGCATCGCTTATCGCCCAGACCAATCCATTTGAATACGAACGGAGGTCGACCCGCTCGGTTTTAAATATGGGAGGAGAGAAACTGCCCGTGGTGGTTGCCGATCTCGAAGATCGCAGCCTCAAGGAAATGCTCCCGATTCGCGGTAAAATGGTACCCGATTATTTCCTTTCCGGTAATAAAATAATGGATATAAAAGGTGAAAGCTATCCGATTATTTCACTTGAAGAGTATTTGTTTGAGAGTACCCGGTGGGGAAGAATGAAATTCATTCGGACCAATAAAATGGAATTCGACCGTTTTATGGCAAAGAATCCTGAAATTATAATGAAGCTGAAACAAACCCGTAAAACGGTGCTTATTCTTGAAAGCTTCAATAAGAATCCTATGGCTGAGCTTAGGGCTTTCTTTACAACTCTCGAATCACACATCTGGAAAGTGCCTGTAATTCTTTACCGCAAATACAACGAGGGCAACCTGGAGGATCTCCAGATTAAAGCATCGGCAGATCTGGGCGGGCTGCTCATCGATGGATATGGCGATGGCATCTGCATATCAAACGATAACGAAAGAATCACTTTT
>OBJA01001181.1_pt1 | contig 18906 bp, 15 predicted proteins | sample 1519751 | NCBI WGS metagenome assembly OBJA01 (sample SAMEA3881238, study PRJEB22517) | soil metagenome | biome: lake sediment; feature: soda lake sediment; material: sediment, water from around vicinity | place: India | collected 2013-12-23 | depth 3 m
AAATGGTGGTCAACCCGCGGTTTTCCGTTTTGTACAAACCGGTGCAGGAAACGCAATTCCGCCTTTCGTGGTCAACCGGCTTCCGGGCGCCGCAGGCTTTCGATACCGATATGCACATTGCATTTTCGGGAGGCGGCATCCAACAGGTACAGTTGGCCGATAACCTGGAAGAAGAACGCTCGCAAAGCGTCAGCGCCTCGTTCAACTGGGACAAAGCCACTGAAACACACATTTATGGCTTCACCATCGAAGGTTTTTATACTTTGCTGAACGATGCTTTCATTCTGGAAGAACTGGACAATACACCCGAAGGCAATTCCATCCTCGAAAAACGAAACGGCGGCAATTCACAGGTTGTTGGCGGCACCTTTGAAGCCCGCGCCAATTTTGACCGGAAGCTCCAGCTCGAAGGTGGCCTTACCTTGCAAAAAAGCCGCTACGAAAATGTAGTCGCCTGGTCGGCCGATATTCCCGGCACCAAAGATTACCTGCGTACGCCCGACTCATATGGTTATTTTACCGTCGCCTTCACCCCCGAAAAACCTTTTGTGGCCACTTTGTCGGGCATTTACACCGGCAAAATGCTGATCCCGCACTACGGCCTGCCCGGCGATCCCGGCACGCCCGAACAGGATTTGCTGATCAACTCGCCAACCTTTTGGGAGATCAACGCGAAACTGTCTTACGACTTTAAGCTGCCCCGGCTGGATTCGAAGTTGCAGCTATTTGGCGGCGTTGCCAATCTTTTCAACCAATACCAGGACGACTTCGACAAAGGCAAGTACCGCGACAGCAACTACGTGTACGGCCCCGCAAAACCAAGGACCATCTATTTTGGAATCAAGATTTTTAATTGAATTAGAGCCTGCTCCAGCCCCCTGCAGTAGCCGGGCGCGCCCTAAGGAGGGTATGAAGTGGCTGTCACCTTTTCCAAAGTTTTTCAAACCACGAACTGGGAAACACGATACCGTTGGGACCTGAAAACCGAACCCTGAGCCCACGCAGAAAACATTTCAATCAGAATTAAACGCCAAGGCGCGAAGGCGCAAAAAAAAATAACTCAATAGCTATCAATAATCCTCAGCGTTTTAGCTTCTTTGCGTTGAAAATTGATTTTTCGGAGTGAAGCCATTCACTGTTGAACCCTGGAACCCGAAACTTAAAACCCGAAACTTGAAACTGGAAACTTGGGAAGGATTAGAAAGTCTGATTATCGAACCAACTCCGTTGTTTGTCGACTTTGAGGTCTTTTAGCAGTGCAGACGAGGCGTTGATAGTAAAGCTGTAACTTTTCCGTTGTCCGAACGGCACAAAGTTGAACGACATGTTCCAGCAATGCAGCGAACGGTTGACATTGAAGGTGGTGAACGAAAACTTGGCAGCCTGCACGTCGAAGTTGGTATTCATCGACATATTCCACTCTTTGGTGAGGGCCAGCCGCCCGCTAAAATTTAAGCTCTGGTTGATGGTGGCTTTATTAAAAGGATTTGTTTTCGAATAACTGAAACTGTAATCGAAACGAAAGTCCCAGGGCATGTTAAAATCGGCATATTCCACAAAACCGTCGGGATGGACCACCGGTTCCGGCGAAGTCTGCCCCTCCCCTTTTTTGTCTTCGTCTTTTTTCGATTTAAAAGACATCCCGAACGACAGGTTGGCATTGGTTAACCTCCCAAGTTTAGACAAGCCCGAACCTTCGTTCCACATGTATTTATGAACCCGGTTTCTGCCGGTAGCATCGGTCGCGTAAGGATCCAACGTTCCGCCAAAGTTCAAGCTCACCCCTTTGATCGTGGTACGCCCGCGAATACTGATATTGCTTAAATTCAGCGAATCAGCCACCAGGTTGTATGAACCACTCAGGCTTAAATTATCAATGATCTTGACTTTTGTAAATTTTTCCGCGTTTGCGGTAGTATCATTTTTATTGGCTACCTTGGCTTCCAGGTTATTAGCTAAGCTAAAACTGATTGCTCCGCTTTCGCCTTGCCCCGCCGAACCGAAGATGCCTTTTTCAAACCGGTTGTAATAATGAACGTTTCCGTCCTTGTCAGTATAACTGTCCCAAAATCCGTATTTGGGGTCGCTGAAATCGGGGTTGTAATTAAAACTGATCGACGGTGACATCTTGTGCCGGATGGCTCTCAGCCGGGATTTGGGGTTTTTGATCTGGTACATCCCGTAGATGTTGGTTTGCGAACTCAGGCTGAAAGAATAGTTGTAGTTTCGTTTAAACCCGTAAATGGTATCTTCCCATATCTTCGCCTTATCCGTTATATAATCATAAGTATAAGTACGCTGGAGGAAGTTGGTGTACCACCGTTCGGAATAACTGATACTAGGGCTGACGTTAATGTACTTAAATACGTTAAAGTTGGGCAATGTATTTTGAATTGTATGTTTCCAGCCGTTGCTCCAGTCGGTGATCAGCGATTTTTCAAACAGTTCGCTTTCTTTCGATGTTATTGAATTCCGGATGTTGCCGGTGTAGCTGACACCAATTTTTTCGTACCATTTTGCCTGCCCCACCCGGTCTTTCTGCCTGAAGGGATAAATTTTTGCCATGGAGAAAGTCAACTCGGGCAAACTAAGCGAAATGGTTGAATCCCTTGAATTTTGTGAATGCCGAAAGTTTGCCGACATGTTAAACGGGGTGTTTTCCCATTTTTTTGAATAAGAAATACTCGATGATTTTGTTGTGCTCAGGTAATTCTGAATGCTGTTGGAGTTTTGCTGGTCGTAGCCCGCTGTTGACAAATTAACGCTGGCCGAAAACGTTTGAAAAGGATTGGCTTTGGCATCCTGCGAATGAGTCCAGTTCACCGAAAAACCCTTTAATTTTCTTGCGTCCGGCAAATCCGGGTCTCCATACTGGTTCACATTGTAGCTAAAATTAAAGTTGCCCGAAAACTTATATCTTTTCCGGTAGTTGGTCAACACGTTGGTCGCCCACGAACCTTTCGAATAAATATCGCCCCGCAATGTCAAATCAAAATACTGGCTGGCCGCCCAGTAGTAACCTCCCTGTTTTAAAAAGAAGCCCCTGTTTTGTTCTTCGCCATAAGTGGGCATAATGATACCCGACGAGTAGCTGGGCGAATTGGGGAAAAAGCCGAACGGGATCATCGGAAAATAAATGGGAAAATCTTCCAGCACCAGGTAAGCCGGCCCTGTAATGATCTTTTTATTAGAGATAACTTTGGCTTTGGTCATCCTCAGGTAAAAATGCGGATGGTCGTAATCGCAGGTGGTATACACACCTTTTTTCAAAATGAATGAATTGGCGTCGATCTTTTTGGTGCGTTCGCTGTGCACATAACCGTCGCCTTGCTGGGTTTTCACATCGGTAATGATACCTTTCTGGGTCTGAAAATTGTACCTCATCGTTTTACTTTCAAACTCGTCGTTACCATCTTTAAAAACCGGTGTGCCTTGCATCACATCAGCCGAATCAGGAAGCCCTTCGGCATAAACTTCCTTGGTATTTAAGTCGAGTTGGATGTAATCGGCCTTCAACTCAATGCTCTGGTAAGTAACCACGGCTTCTTTATAAAGAAAAACCTTTTGTTCGTCCAGAGAAATAACGATGGAATCTTTTGCATTGTAGTTGATTGGGGCTTCCAGTACTGTTTTATCAGAAGAGCCTTTCGCAGCGATGGTATCTGCCGTATCAATGGTATCTGTCACCTGCAACGGCCCGTCAATCAATACACTGTCTTCAGGTAAAAACAACCGGGGCATTTCAGCATCATTATCCACAGGATCCACCTGTGAATACGAGGCAATGGACAATAAAAGAAGGATATATGTAAGTAATTTCTTTATCAACTCAGGTAAATGTTAGCCGTTACGGTCACATTGGTTTGCAAAAATATAAATTCGGTGCAGACAAACCGGTCAACAAATGCAAAATAATTCTAATATTTCTATTTTTGTTCCGTTCAACAATTTATGAATATGAACATCAGCCTGAAGATAATTATTGTTTCCGCTTTTGCCTTTTTTCTGATTTCGCCGCACGTTGTCGCAAAAAGTGCGCCAAATCAACCTTTCACGGTCATCATCGATCCCGGGCACGGAGGAAAAGACCCGGGTGCAGTTTACAAAAACATCCGGGAAAAAGAAATTGTCCTGAACATCGGACTGAAGCTGGGCGAATACATCCGCACCAACCTGCCCGATGTAAAAGTGGTTTACACGCGTGACAAAGATATTTTTGTACCGCTCCACCAGCGGGCCGATATTGCCAACCGCAATAAAGCCGATCTTTTTATCTCGCTGCACGCCAATTATTGCGGGACGCCATCGATTACCGGCACTGAAACTTTTGTACTCGGGCTTCACCGTACCGAAGAAAACCTGGATGTGGCCAAAAAAGAAAACTCGGTGATCCTGATGGAAGAAAATTATTCGTCGAGATATGAAGGCTTTGATCCCAATTCTTCCGAATCCTACATCATGTTCGAAATGGTGCAGGATGCACATTTGGGACAAAGCATCAACCTGGCGTCCGAAATACAGAGCCAGTTTAAAAATCGCGCCGAAAGGAAAGACCGCGGCGTAAAACAGGCCGGATTCCTGGTTTTGCGGCGCACCAGCATGCCAAGTGTGCTGGTTGAAGTTGGCTTTTTGAGTAACCTCGGCGAGGCTAATTACCTTAACGGCAGTGAAGGACAAACTTTGCTGGCCTCGGCAATTTACCGGGCAGTGAGGGATTACAAGTCAGTTTTTGACAACAAAAGCGATTACAAACTGGCAGCCCCGGCACAAGCAAAATCGCCGGCGCCAAAGCCAGCCATTAATAATGAGCCGCTTCCCGACCTGAGCCCGGGCAGTGTTGTTTTCAGACTGCAACTGGCTGCAACTTCGAAAAAGATTGAGCCGAACTCGCCAACCTTTAAAGGACTTCCCAATATTGAGCGCGTGCAGGCCAGTCCGGTTTATAAATATTTCTATGGAAAAACCAATTCCTACGAAGAAATACAACAACTTAAAAACCAAATAAAAACACTTTTTCCCGATGCTTTTGTTGTTGCTTTTGAAGACGGAGAAGCCGTTCCGTTAAAGAAGGCACTCCGGAAAATAAAACCATAGTTCCCCTGTCGATGTTTGTATTCTACGGGAATGCTTACTAATATTGTATCAATAAGCTGAAAACACATGAAACTGTCCGGATACGCCAAATTAGGCATGTTGATTATCTTTACCCTGGCCATTTTAATTTGGGGAATTAATTATCTGAAAGGGATTGATTTTTTCAAAAAAAACACTTCTTACTATGTCGTTTACGACCGCATTGACGGGCTGGTAGAGTCCAGCGAAGTCACTATGAGCGGCTACAAAGTTGGACAAGTCAAGGACATCCGGTTTTCTGATAAGATGGACGGCAGCCTCATTGTTACCTTTTTTATGGAAGGCGATTTCAAATTGCCGAAAGGCACCGTGGCAAGAATTATTTCGAGCGACATCATGGGAACAAAATCGATCAAGCTGCAAATCAACCCCTCCGGCGAGTTTTATCAGCCGGGCGACACCATTCCGGGAAGTATTGAGGAAGATTTAAAAGAGCAGGTGAGCATGCAAGTGCTGCCGTTAAAAAATAAAGCCGAAGAACTTCTGGCAACACTCGATTCGGCCGTCACAGTGGTCACGGTCATTTTTAATGAAGAAGCCCGAAAAAACCTGTCGGAAAGTTTTGTCAACATCAACCAAACAATATTAAACCTTGAATCGGCTTCGCATGAACTCGACCTTTTGTTAACTTCGGAAAGGGCGAATATGCAAGGCATCATAAAAAATGTAAACGGCATCACCAAAACCCTTAACGACAACTCGGGCGAATTTTCAAACATTATGGGCAATCTTTCTTCGATCAGCGACAGTCTGGCCGCTGTTGGCGTAACCGAACTGATCAACGATCTGGCGACTTCGGTGGAAAGCATCAACCAGATCATTGCCAAAATCAACAGCGGTGAAGGTTCGGCCGGCAAATTGTTAACCGACGAGGTGCTTTACAACAACCTCACGTCGATGAGCCAAAGCCTCGATTACCTGCTCAAAGACATCCGCAACAACCCGAAAAGATACTTGCATTTTTCAGCATTCGATCTGGGTAAAGACGTCTATATTTCGCCCCGGAAAGAAAAGCAGGCGCAAAAAAACAACGACTATACTTTCAAAGTGCACCTTATTTCAAGTCCCAGCCGCCTTTCAACCGAAAATGTAATATTTGAAAGTTTTAAACAGGTTGAAGAAATTGAAATTCCGGGTGGATACAGCTACCTCACAGGCAACACAACCGACATCGATGAAATTATGAACATACATTCCAATGCTAAGTTGGTTTTTCCCGATGCCAGCATTGTAGCATTCAAAAATGGGCGAAAAGTGCGGCTCGAAAAGGCCCTGAAAGCAGTTGGCGAATGAACCTGCTTGTGCGTTAAAAAATCCTGAATTCACACAACATCCTCTAAACACGCTACTTCTGAAACGTCTACAGATTATGACATTGATTTTCAGAATGTTATAAAGCATAAAAATTTATTATTTTTTAACTACCTGACTAATAACTAGGTTATATTTGTTTTAAAAAAGTCAATACCAAATTAATTTTTTTAATAGCTTTTTTTTCACAAAATTTGTTTCCGGGAAATCAAAAGGGAAAAGTTTTTGTCGAATTTTTATAATCCTGCTGTTCAAAATGAGTAACAATCATCTTGCTGTATGGAACCGCTGTCTTTCTATCATAAGAGATAATGTTCCTACGATTAGTTTTAAAACATGGTTTGAGCCAATTGTTCCGGTAAAAATTAACAATCAGGTATTGACAATCCAGGTGCCGAGTCCGTTCTTCTACGAATATCTGGAAGAACAGTACATCGACCTGTTAAGAAAAACCTTACGCAAAGAAGTGGGGGTTGACGCCAAACTGGAATATGTTGTGGTCATGGGAAACAATCAAAACAATTCACAACCCTACACGGTTAAATATCCTACGACCAATAACAGTAAGATACAGAACAAACCATTAAGTATTCCATTGAAAACAGAGGGAAAATCATCTATAAAAAACCCTTTTATCATACCGGGAATCCAAAAGATTCAGGTTGATCCGCAATTAAAGGCAGATAACACTTTTGAAAACTTTGTCGAAGGCGAATGTAACCGCCTTGCCAGGAGCGCAGGCTACGCGGTGGCGCAAAATCCCGGCGGCACTGCTTTCAACCCGCTGATGATTTACGGCAACTCGGGCCTGGGAAAAACACACCTGGCACACGCCATCGGAATCGAGGTCAAAGAAAAATATCCTGACAAAATTGTGCTGTACGTCAATGCAAACAAGTTCCAGACCCAGTTTACCGAAGCCATCCGCAACAACAACAAAAATGATTTTCTTCATTTTTACCAGATGATTGATGTGCTGATTCTGGATGATGTACATGAATTTGCAGGAAAAGAAAAAACACAGGAAACTTTTTTCCACATTTTCAACCATTTGCACCAAAGTGGCAAACAGTTGATCTTAACATCCGACAAACCCCCGATTGAGCTGAAAGGCATGGAGCAACGTTTGCTTTCGCGGTTTAAATGGGGTCTGACGGCCGATTTGCAGGTGCCCGATTTTGAAACCCGGATGGAAATTCTGAAACGTAAAACATACAAAGACGGCATTGAAATCAACGACGAAGTTTTGGAATACATTGCTTCGCATATCGGGAACAACGTCCGCGAGCTGGAAGGCGCTTTGGTTTCGCTGCTGGCCCAATCAACTTTAAACCGGAAAGAAGTGACCATCGAACTGGCTTGCGACATGGTTAACAAGCTGGTGAAAAGTTCAAAAAGAGAACTTTCAATCGATTATATTTCAAAGGTAGTTTGCGATTATTTTCATATGCCCGTCGATTCACTCCAGGCCCGCACACGTAAACGCGAAATAGTTCAGGCCCGGCAGTTAGCCATGTATTTTTCAAAAAGCCTGACCAAATCATCACTGGCATCAATCGGCTCCCAAATCGGAAACAAAGACCACGCGACTGTGCTTCATGCTTGCAAAACAGTTAATAATCTGAAAGATACCGATAAAAATTTCCGCTCGTTTGTTGATGAAATAGAAAAAAAATTGAAGATGTAAATAAAGCAGGCAGATCAATACGATCTGCCTTTTTTATGAAAACAAAATGACTGACTCGTTCCTGACAATAGAAAAAGCCGCCGAAGGTTTGTACAAAGACAAAGGAAGTAAATTCCTCGCCTACGCTTTTCCCGTTGAAACAGAAGATGAGGTGAAAGAACTGGTCCAATTGCTGAAGAAGGAGCATTATTCCGCCCGCCACCACTGCTATGCATGGCGGCTCGGCGCCGATAAAACCCGCTTCCGCACCAACGACGACGGCGAACCTTCATCAACAGCCGGCAAACCAATACTGGGGCAAATAATCCGCTTCGATCTGACCAATATTCTGATCGTTGTTGTACGCTATTTTGGCGGCACTTTACTGGGAGTAAGCGGTTTGATAAATGCCTACCGCGAGGCCGCAGCCGATGTCCTGGCCAATGCGGTGATTGTTGAAAGGCTTGTTGAGCTCGGTTTTCAGATTGAATTTGATTACAGCCTGATGAATCAGGTTATGAAAATTTTTAAAGAAGAAAACCTGATACAGAAAGAAACCTGCTTTGAGCTGGTATGCCGTGTAAAAACATCGGTTCGGAAAAAAGAAGCAGAGCGGGTCATGGACAAATTCACAAAAATTGAAGGCGTGAAGGTTAAGCCTGCAGGTGAAAACGACAGTTGTTAATAAATCAGTGATAAATCATGCCCATTGTCATTCATTTTAAAGTAACCGATTGATTAATTTTGAATTTTAATGAAGCGTTTATACGTTCTATATTATTTCCAAAACGGTGGTTATAATCACCTGACAAATTTTTTCCCATTATTTAAACGCATCATTATTGACAGCATGAGAGTTCATTTAACTCAACAATTTAGTTTTTACCGGCTTATTTATTGTCCGGCCTTGAAAAACCAACAGTGATTTTTAATCCTGTTGGTTTTTTTTTGCCATTTTATGAAATTTACGAGTATGAAGAATAAAAAAGATTTGATTTCAATCACCGATTATTCAAAGGAAGAATACCTTCGGATAATGGGCCTGGCGGCTGAGTTCGAGAACAACCCTAACCAAAAGCTGCTGGAAGGGAAAGTAGTGGCATCGCTTTTTTTTGAACCGTCGACCCGGACACGGCTGAGTTTTGAAACGGCCATCAGCAGGATGGGCGGGCGCATCGTAGGTTTTTCAGATGCCAATTCTTCGAGTGTATCGAAAGGCGAAACCCTGCACGACACCATCAAAATGGTTTCACAATATGCCGATCTCATCGTCATGCGGCACCCGATGGAAGGCAGTGCACGTTATGCCGCCGAAGTTTCAGATGTACCGGTGATTAACGCGGGCGATGGCGCCAACCAGCACCCTACCCAAACCCTTTTGGACATGTATTCGATACTGAAAACCCAGAAGACTTTCGACAACCTCAACCTGTTTATGGTTGGCGATTTACGCTATGGCCGCACAGTACACTCGTTGCTGATGGCCATGTCGCAATTCGAAAACCCGATTTTCAATTTTATCGCCCCCGAAGAACTTCAAATGCCCGACGAATACAAGATGTTTCTCCGCGAAAAAGGAATCAGGTACTTTGAACACCGCGAATTTACCGACATCATTTCCGAGGCCGATATTGTTTATATGACGCGGGTGCAAAAAGAACGTTTCTCCGATCCGATCGAATACGAGCAGGTAAAAAACGTTTACATCCTGAAAAACAGCATGCTGAAAAATACCAAACCAAACATGCGTATTTTACACCCGTTGCCACGTGTCAACGAGATTGCCACCGATGTTGACAAAAACGAAAAAGCTTATTATTTCACCCAGGCACGAAATGGCGTTTATGCCCGGCAGGCCATTATTGCCCACGCCTTAAACTTAAAATAGCAGGCCATGAAAGAGCAAAAAAAGAAATTAAAACTGAAAGTAAGTGCCATCAGCGAAGGCACCGTGATTGACCATATTCCTTCGGAAAACCTGTTTAAAGTGATTTCCATCCTTGAATTGGACAAAACAACCAACATGATCACCTTTGGTGCTAACCTCGACAGCGATAAGCTAAAAAATAAAGCCATCATTAAGGTTTCGAACCAGTTTTTTGAAAACGATGATATTAACCGCATTGCGCTGATCGCGCCGCATGCCAAATTGAACATTATCCGCGACTACGAAGTTGTTGAGAAAAAAGTAGTTGAAATTCCCGACCGGGTCGTGGGCATTGTTAAATGTTTCAATCCCAAATGTATCACCAACAACGAACCTGTAACAACTAATTTTTCAGTCATTTCAAAAGATCCAATTGCACTGAAATGTAAATATTGCGAAAAAATCACCCATGGCCATCAGATGGTAATCAAATGATAATTGAAGAATAGTGAATGAGTGAGTTTAAACCCACAAAAGAAGTTGAAAAATGAAGGAAGTTTTCAAAAGCGTATATTCAAAAATTGAAAAGCTGGTGCAGGAAAACCCGGACAACATGCTCCTGCAGGTTTGTCAGATTCTAAAACAGGAAATATACCATTATGACTGGGTTGGTTTTTATATTTTGGATGAAGGCATCCTGAAACTGGGACCCTATGCCGGAAAAGCAACCGAACACACGGTCATTGCAATTGGAAAGGGTGTTTGCGGACAAGTTGCCGAAAAGAAGGAAACCATTATTGTGCAGGATGTCAGTCAGGAAGAAAACTACATTTCGTGCAGCATCGATGTCCAATCGGAAATTGTGGTGCCGGTTATAAAAGAAGGTGAATTTGTAGCCGAACTTGATATTGACAGCCATTCGCCGGCCCCATTCTCTGGAGACGACAAGGTGTTTCTGGAAAAAATTTGCGTCTTACTTGCACCTTCATTCTAAAAAAAAGGTTCGCCGGGAAAGCCCGACGAACCAATCAATACTTTTTAACAAGAACAAAAGCTGAAGCTTAATAACGCTCCCTTCTCTGCGGCCTGTGCGACCTTTCCGGACGATCCGGTTTTGGCCGTGCCATGTTCACTTTAATGTTCCTGCCATTCACTTCGGCTCCATCCAATTCTTCGACAGCTTTTTTGCCTTCGCTATCAACGGCCATTTCAACAAAACCAAAACCTTTGGCTTTGCCGGTGTCACGGTCCATAACAATTTTCACGGATACAACTTCTCCGTATTCAGCAAAAATCTCACTCAGTTCTGCTTCTTTAATGTTGTAGTCCAGGTTACCAACATAAATGTTCATAATTCAAAAATAAGTTTAGAAAAAGTTAAAATACAAAGAGGAGCAAAACATGCGGACCTGAAGTTTTAACTGGGATAAAACAGAAACAGAAACCTTTCAAATTCAGCCCCTCGGATAATAAATAAAATAACGTTCAAAGATGGAGACGAAATAAATTCATTTCACGGGAAAAGGCCGGTTTCTTACTGAAAATCTTCCTGTTCTCAACCATACTATACAAAAATAAGTATTGTTTTGAATCTGCAAATATTTTTGGAAGCTTTTTTTGGTGAAGGCTTTACAAAACGGACCGGTTTATCACTCAGTTAATCAACGTATAAAACCAGACCCTTCAGGTATTCGCCTTCGGGATGATAGATATTGACCGGATGATCGGGCGGCTGCTGCAACTGATGGAGAATGCGGACGTTGCGACCCGAAATAGCAGCTCCTGAAAAAACCGCCTCCCGAAATTTCTCTTTTGAAACCACCTGCGAACAGCTGAAAGTGAAAATAACTCCGCCCGGCCTGACCTGCTCGAATGCTTTTGCATTCAGTCTTTTATAAGCCTGCAACGCCTGGTTCAGAGCGCCGCGGTGTTTGGCAAATGCCGGCGGATCGAGTATAATCAGGTTGTATTTGTCTTTCATATCCCGCATAAAATCAAAAGCATCTGCCACAAACGCCTGGTGGCGGTTATCGCCTGCGAAATTAAGCAGCACGTTTTTGTTGGCCAATTCAATGGCTTTTGACGAAGAATCGACAGAATGAACCATTCCTGCACCACCTTGCAATGCATAAAACGAAAAACCACCGCTGTAACAAAACATATTCAGCACATCACGGCCTTTCGAATATTGCTCAACCAATTGGCGGTTTTCACGTTGGTCGATAAAAAATCCGGTTTTCTGCCCTTCCACCCAATCAACATGAAACGACAGTCCATTCTCTTTGACCAAACCCGGGGCATGTTCGCCGGTTAAATAGCCGTTTACCGGGTTAATTTCAGCCTTGAATGGCAAGGTTTTGTCGCTTTTGTCATACACTGCCTGCAAATCATGGCCCAGCAGTTCGTGAAGTAAATTTGCCAGTTCGTGTCTGATTTGATACATACCCACGGTGTGTGCCTGAAAGACAGCGGTTCCATTATAAAAATCCACGATCAGACCGGGCATGCCGTCGCCTTCGCCATGAATTAACCTGAAAACATTTGTCTGAACACCCGGCAAACCTAATGCTTTTCGCACAGAGACAGCCGCTTCCAGTTTTTTCCTCCAGAACCCGCGGTCGATCGCTGTATCTTCAAACGACACCATGCGCACCGCAATGGAGCCGATCTGGTAATGACCAATGCCTAAAAATTCATTTTTGGAGGAAACGACCCGCACCAGCTCACCTTCGGCAACCTTTGGGCTCATCTGCCTGATCGCGCCGGAAAATACCCACGGATGAAACCTTTTCAGCGATTGATCTTTGCCGGGATTTAGGGTTACCACAGGTATTGTCATGAGCGGTTCCCGATCAAAGAGTTATAAATTCCGAAGGAAACCCAGGCGTCGGTGGCGGCGTACACTTGTTGACCTTCAGCCAGTTCGTCAGCTTCCCAATTAGACAGCCGCTGCGATTTTGATATCCGGAATCCTAAAACAATGCCGGTAATTTTTTTCAGGCTGAAGTCTTGTATACCATATTCCCGCACTTCGTCCTGTAATTCAACAAAACCTCTGGGAATAAATGGATTAATTTTCTGAAGCGCTTTGATATCGTCACGAATGGCCACGCCCACTTTTACAACAGATTCGTCGGCTAAAACCGCTTTTAATGAATCGGGCAAACCTATTTTGTTGATTCTGAACAGAAAGGCTTTTTCGTTCGTGGCCAATTGTAACAAAGCTACGCGGTGCACCTGTCCGCGTTTAAAGGATGGTTTGGTTTCGGTGTCGAACCCAATCACTTGCTGCTTTTTCAGGTAATTTATTGCTGATTTAATCTGATCTTCACTTTCTATCACCTCAATCTCCCCGTCAAATGCATGTAAAGGCAAATCTGCCAAAGCTTCTTTTGTTATACTTTCAATAAACATATTTAATAATCACCCTTATTCTTAAATAACCGGTTTAACCATTCAGGTTTGTCGCCCGTTTCGTCTTCATCTTCATTGGCTCTGGTCAAATCAACTGAATTTTCGAGATCGGCATCGCTGTAAATCACCGCATGAACCGCCCTTAAACAGTTGACCAATTTTTGCCCCCAGTAATTTTTGAAATTATCGGTACAAACCCACAAGGCTTCCAACATAATCGTTTCATCACCAATCCGGTACGACATCAAAAAATCCTTCAGGTCTTGATAGACGTCGGCCAGGCATTCTGAAATACTTGAAGTGAGCGGCGCGTCGCTAAATTGCATTCCCGGATCAAAAACCTCCTGAAAATCATCATGTTCACCCAACAAGTTCATCACCTTTTGCTGGAGAAAATTGTAGTCAACCTCGCTGACATATTTTTCCAGTCCCATCTCCTCAAAACTTTCAGTTTGTGGCAGAACAGCCGTTTTCAGATAAAGCAACGGAAGAATTTTTTGGATTTTTTCAAGAAAACCGCGCGTGGTTTGCGCACCCGAATTTTCAAGAAAACTGCAGTATTCATTGGCAACAGTTACAAATTCAATGACATTTTTCGAATAAACAACCGGATTAAAATTTTCTCCCGTCATACCTTATGGTTAATTATGCAAAAATAATAAGTTTTTCGGTTTCACTTCAATTTTAAAAGGCGAAGTTGGCTTATTCCTTCTTCCATTCCAGCTTTTTATCAACCCGGTGAATGATTTTTCCGTTATCCATCAACCACCTGATCACCTTGATTTTTAAGCCTTCGTTTCCCTTCAGTTTCATGAGAAGTTCTTCAAAAAAACAAGCCTCTTCCAGCTTTGCCCTGATGTCTTCTGCAATTTGGTCAAATTCAAGTTTACTCAGCCCCAGGTCATTCATTTCCAAACATACATCACACTTTCCGCAACGCACCGAATCTTTTTCGCCAAAATAGCGCAGCAAAACCTGGCTCCGGCATTTCAGTTTTTGTGTCGAATAATGGATCATGGCTTCCACCCGCGCCTGGTAATCGCGTTTGCGGTTAGTATAATGTTCTTTGGAAATCCTTAACCGCTCCAGGTCAACGCGTTCTTTTGGAAAAAAGATATATGGCGTTTGTTTTCGCGGGATATAGTGAATGATTTTATTTGAATTGAGGTGGTTCAAAAAACGGTAAACCACTTCCAGATCAATGCCGGCACGTTTAGCAAGCAGTTCTTCGTTAATCTGCACATAATCGGTGAACAGTCCGGAATACGAGCGCAGCAGCAACTTGATAAAACCGTCGAAGCTCGAATTGGCTACCTGAAATTTATACAGGTCGTCGCGGTTGACAATAAAAAACACCCTTGAGGGGTTGTCCGATTCCTCGGTCAATTCCAGGTAACCTTCACGCTGAAGGATTTTTATGCTGTTAAAGGCAGTGGCAATGGGAATTTTGTAGTTTGAAGCAAACAGGCCAACATTAAAATCGAGGGTCTGATTTTTCCCAAAACCAACGGCTATCTGAAGCGAATTACAAACAGCCTGGTAAACTTTTTTGATGGTCTCGGGATCGGGAAACGCCTTTTCTACATTCTTTTTTAAAGACAAAATATCAGATTTGCCGTAAATCAGTACTGCATACGCTTTGGCACCATCGCGGCCTCCCCGGCCCGCTTCCTGAAAATAAGCCTCAGGAGAGTCGGCTGGCCCGTAATGAATCACAAACCGAACATTGGCTTTGTCAATCCCCATTCCAAAAGCGTTGGTGGCCACAATCACCCGGGTTTTCCCCGAATGCCAGTCGTCCTGCTTTTTTTCCCGGCTCAAACCACTCAGCCCGGCATGATAATAGTCAGCTGATATCCGGTTTTTCTGAAGAAACTCGCTGATTTCCCGGGTCATCTTCCTGCTCCGCACATAAACAATCCCAGTCCCTTTCACCTTTTGTACCGACTGCAGCAAATACTGCAATTTATCTTCCCGCTCGCGGACAATATACACCAGGTTATCGCGGAAAAAACTATGCCGGAGGACATTTTCTGCCGGAAATCGTAACTGTTGCTGAATATCTTTAACAACTTCCGGCGTTGCAGTGGCCGTCAGCGCCAAAACGGGTATCTTGGGCAACAAGTCCCGCAATTCAGCGATCTTCCGGTACGAAGGCCGGAAATCGTGCCCCCACTGCGAAATACAGTGCGCTTCATCAACCGTGATCAGGTTCACCGTCATTTTTGCCAGGTTGTCGCGAAACCGTTCGGTGTTGATCCGTTCGGGCGACAGGTATAAAAACTTGTAATCGCCCCACGCTGCCTTGTCGAATGCCATTTTTGTTTCCTGCTGGCTCAAACCCGAGTGAATCGCCAAAGCTTTGATACCTTTTTTGTTGAGGTTTCCGACCTGGTCTTTCATAAGCGAAATGAGCGGCGTAACAACAAGACAAATACCGGGTCTTGACAAAGAAAATACCTGGAAAGTGATTGATTTGCCCCCACCGGTAGGCATCAATCCAAGCGTGTCTTTTCCTGATGCCACCGACTGGATGATCTCTTCCTGTAACGGCCTGAAGGCAGAGTAGCCCCAGTAACGTGTCAATATGGAGGTAAATTCGCTCAATTGGTTATTTTCTGCAATGATTAAGAAATCAGGAGCAACTTAACAAATTTTAATGAAATTTAATTTTTTTAGTGGAACCCCACAAGACCAAAACAAAAACTAAATCCGGTAATTTTTTGTAGTTTTGGCAAGTATTAAAACAAAAAATCCATCCATGTCTTTTTACGCAGATAAAGTAATCTCAGAGGGCCTGACATTCGACGATGTTTTGTTAATTCCTTCCTACTCTGACGTATTGCCACGGGATGTCGATGTAAGCTCTTTTTTCACCCGTTCCATTAAATTAAACACACCTGTTGTAACCGCTGCGATGGACACGGTGACCGACTCGACCATGGCCATTGCCATTGCCCGGGAAGGCGGCATTGGAGTGATTCACAAAAACATGAGCATTGAAGCTCAGGCAAAACAGGTCATCTCTGTGAAGCGGGCCGAAAACGGGATGATTTTCGATCCAATTACCATCTCCAAAGAAAAAAAAGTTGGCGATGCTTTGGAAATCATGAAAACTTATAAAATCGGCGGTATTCCGGTGGTCGATTCCAACAAAATACTGGTGGGAATTGTCACCAACCGTGACCTTCGGTTCGAACTCGACCTGAATCGTCCGATTGCAGAAGTTATGACTTCGGAAAACCTGGTTTACACCACCGAATCGACCGATCTGGAAAAAGCAGCCGAAATTCTTCAGAAACACAAAATTGAAAAATTACCGGTAGTTGATCAAAACAAAAAACTGATCGGTCTGGTCACATATAAAGATATTACCAAGGCGAAAGACAAACCCCTGGCCTGCAAAGACGACAAAGGACGTTTGCGGGTAGCCGCAGGCGTTGGTGTCACTGCCGATTCAATTGAGCGCATTGACGAACTGGTGAAGGCGCAGGTTGACGCGATCGTAATTGACACTGCGCATGGGCATTCCAAAGGGGTGCTGGACACTTTGCGGCGGGCAAAAGCCAAATATCCCGAGATAGATTTTGTTGCGGGCAATATTGCAACCGCCGAAGCGGCCACCGACCTGGTTTTGGCTGGCGCCGACGCGGTGAAAGTCGGTATCGGCCCCGGATCAATTTGCACCACGCGGGTAGTTGCCGGCGTTGGCATCCCACAGTTGTCGGCCATTTACGAGGTGGCAAAAAGTTTGAAAAAAAGCGACATCCCCGTTATTGCTGATGGCGGCATCCGCTATTCAGGCGATATTGTCAAAGCCATTGCAGCCGGAGCCAATTCCATCATGGCCGGCTCGTTGTTTGCCGGCGTAGAAGAGTCACCCGGCGAAACCATCATTTTCCAGGGACGAAAATTTAAATCGTACCGGGGCATGGGATCGCTGGAAGCAATGCAGGTCGGCTCGAAAGACCGCTACTTTCAGGATACCGAAGACGATATACATAAACTGGTACCCGAAGGCATTACAGCCCGTGTTCCTTACAAAGGCACATTATACGAAGTCCTTTTCCAGCTGATTGGCGGGTTACGCGCCGGAATGGGTTACTGCGGAGCCCGGGATATCCGGGAACTAATGCAGGCCAGGTTTATAAAAATAACAGCTTCAGGTATCCGTGAAAGCCACCCGCACGACGTATCAATCACCAGCGAAGCTCCTAACTACAGCACGCGTTGAAAAATTACCGCAGCAATTTTTTAATGACTGAATTAAAACATACAGCAATTGATATGTACCGTTTCCTTTTATTCATGATGATATTTTCGGGCAGCATAGTCGTTTTTGGGCAGGAAAAGCATGAAACGGTCATGACCATTGATGGACAACCGGTTTCCAAAGGCGAGTTTGTAAGATTGTACAAAAAAAACAATGACTACTTGATTGAAGGTTCAGAAAAAAAATCACCAAAAGCATATCTTGGGCTGTTTATCAATTTCAAACTAAAAGCATACGAAGCTATTCAGCTGAAATACGACACCGCTTCAAGCTTCATCAATGAACTAAAAACCTACCGCGAAGAACTTTCAAAACCATACCTGACTGACGTGGCCTATTCTGCTTTAATGATTGAAAATGCTTATGACCGGATGCAGCAAGAAATAAAAGCCAGCCATATTTTATTGCGAATGGACGAACGGGCAGCTGCCGAAGATACTTTGAAAACCTGGAACCGGGTCAACCAAATCAGGGATGAACTCCTTAGTGGCGCCGATTTTGGGGAAACTGCCCTGAAATATTCCGAAGACCCTTCCGTAAAGAACAACAAAGGTTCATTGGGATATTTTACTGCTTTTCAAATGGTATACCCGTTTGAAGAGGCCGCTTACAACACGCCGGTTGGCGAAGTTTCACGCCCGGTAAGAACTTCCTTCGGGTATCACCTGATCAAAGTAGAAGACACTCGCCCCGCAAAAGGCCAGATTAAAGTGGCACATATCATGAAAAGGGTGGATCAAAATGCAGGAGAAGAAACCATCAACAAACAAAAACAGGCAATCGACAGCCTGGCGGCCTCGTTAACAAAAGGCGCTGATTTTGGCAAACTGGCCGGCGCCCATTCTGATGACAGACAATCGGCCGCAAAAGGTGGCGAACTGCCATGGTTTTCAACAACAGGCATGATACCTGAATTTGCCGGCCCTGCATTTGCGTTGGAAAATAATGGTGATGTTTCGCCGGTGGTCCGCACGCCGTATGGCTGGCACATTATCAAAAGGCTTGGATATCAGGCTCCTCCTTCGTTTAATGAAACCAAAGACCTGCTGACCGAAAAGATTCGCCAAAACCCGCAAATCAGCAAACACAGCAACGAACTGTTTATCAGCAGGCTGAAAAAAGAATACCAATTTTCGCAAAACGAAACCCTTCTGCAAAAAATAAAAGATAACCTGCCGAACAACTTGTCTGATGCCGATGATGACGATGTGCTTTTCAGCTTTGCCGGTCATCAGATCACAG
>OBJA01001182.1_pt1 | contig 18882 bp, 17 predicted proteins | sample 1519751 | NCBI WGS metagenome assembly OBJA01 (sample SAMEA3881238, study PRJEB22517) | soil metagenome | biome: lake sediment; feature: soda lake sediment; material: sediment, water from around vicinity | place: India | collected 2013-12-23 | depth 3 m
CCGGAAGTTCATCGGGTTAATGTCAGGTAGAACCTGGGATAATTACTTGTTCCAGGGGGCAGCCTCAATGGCGACCTTCATTCCTTGTGCCTCGTAGGCGGCTTTTTCCCACGGCCAGATTGCGAGCCAGTCAGCTTCTACATTGGCTCTGCCGTCTTTTTTGAGGGCCCAGTGGTATTTTTCTGGTGGTAGACCGAAGGAGCGTCCCTCGTCATCCAGATTAAAAATGTGTTGTTTGTTAGCAACACGGCCACCTTCGTTATCCCAGTTACCGTAGCTGTAACGGGGCCAGCCACTGCGACCATCAAAAGCCTTGAGAACAGCTTCAGCCTGGTTGCCGTGACATTGGGCACAGACTTCCACTGGTGATTTGTCAAACAGCCAGGGGCTTTCAGGGTTGTTGCCGACATTGTGGGTAGCATGGCAGTCGAAACAAGCCATCTGGGCGTGAGTGCTATGGGAGCCGACAATGGTGCCACTGAGCATCAGATCCATATCCTGCTGATGATCACGACGCCCTTTGCCATCGATGGAGGTCTGGCGGTTGCCCTTGCCCCAGGCTGGTCGGGTGTACTGCATCACGTCTTCGTAGCTGTGTTGACCCTGAATGAAGCCGCGGTTATCGTTGGAACCCTTGCCGTACTTGGTGTTGGTCTGGGCGCGGGTATGGCAGTTGTTACAGGAAACCATACGGGCGGCCGGATCGGTCAGGCTGGCAGGGTTGACAATGTTGTCCTTGGACGGTCTACGGGCGTGGGCTTCACCCGGTCCGTGACAGGCTTCACAGGAAATGTTGGTGGTGACGGTGAAGGTATCGCGCAGGTGCTCGCGGTTGCCGGCGACAAAGTCGTCCTTGGCTTTGTACCAGGCGTCGGCATCAAAACCGGTTGTGTGGCAACCAATACACTGTTCCTGCCATGAGCGCCAGGTGCCGTAGTTATTGGTATTAATGCCGCCATCCTTGGGGGTGACTTCGATGAAGAGGAAATGGTAGCCGGCGCGCTCCTTGTTGCCGGGGAAATCAACAACCACCGACTTGTCAAGGGTCCAGGAAATACCGCCATCCTGGGTGGTGGCCAACCACGCTTTGCGCGGACCGCCATCATAATACACAGCGTAGCGCTGTTTGCGCTGGCTGCCAATGACAAGCTCAACATCCTTGAGGGCAACTTTGTCGATGCCGACATAGTTGGTGTTACGATCTTTCTGATCAAGGATTACGTAGGTGTCAAGCTTATCCCAGTCGCGCACGATCCAGGGGTAGATTTTCTCTTTACCCCAGGGGTAACGGTCGTCGGAATAGCTGTTGTAGACTTCGGGGAAGGCCGGACCCCACTCAGATTTCATCGTATGCCAGCTACTTGACCAGTCAGCATGTTGCTGGGGGTGACACATTTTGCAGCTATCAGGACCAACGTAGCCTGCAGTTTTCCAACCTTCGTAGGGATTAGCCATGGCGCTTGCCGTGATTCCCACAAAGATCAGGGTTAGAAACAACACCATTGTTCTCATTCTGTACCTCCATGTGGCAGTGGTTAGGGTGTTTAATTAAACATCCAGCGGTGATGATGGCCATTCTAGGAGGGGGGGGATAGTTAAACCAGATAAAAGATATCAACAATAAGGAGGTGCTTTGTGAACTAAACTTCACAAGCTGGTTGTTGGCGTGAATAGCTTGACAAGGCAGGTTTTATCACAGTCAAAGGAAAATACCTGAAAATATTAAACTTCCAGGCTTTTGCAGATGTAAGATAAACAGGTCGCTGCGCGTTGACCATTGGTGGTCAATGCGTAGAATTTATCCGGAGTCTGATCAATAAAACCTGATTCGCGCAGCACTTTGAGGTGGAAGTTGACCTTGGTATGGTCTTCGACTTCCAGGGCACGAACCAGATCCATAAAGCGCATCTGCCCCTGGCGATTCAGGAGTTGCAGCGTCTGGCGGCGCAAACCATTGGCGAGACCATTGAAAATTCTATCGAGATCAGCGGCTTCTGTTTCTTCACAAAATCGCGCTTTTTGCAGATTCAGACGCACCGTCAAGATGAAGGCGTCGATTTTGAACGGCTTGACGATGTAATCATCCGCGCCCTGTTGCAAGGTCTGGACAGCGTTCTGGACTGAGGCATAAGCCGTCATGATAATGATACGGGTGCGTGGAGCCTGTTTTCTGATCAGCGGAACAGCCGTGATGCCATCAGTTCCCGGCATGACCAGATCAAGGAGTACCAGGTCGAATGACTCCTGTTGCAGTATGTTCAGGGCTTCGTCGGCACTTTTCGCAGCAGTGGCGGCAAAACCCTCTTGTTCCAGGATTTCCAGCAACGTGGTGCGTAACTCGTGGTCATCATCAACAACAAGAATATGATTCATGCAGTATGTGCTCTTTCCTGGTTTTTTGCGCCATCCAGGGGGAACTTCAAGGTGACACATGCGCCATTGGTGTTTTTGCGTGGGGCGATGTTAATCGATCCGCCATGCAGTTTCATGATGCCGTAACAGATGGACAGTCCCAGCCCGGTACCCTGGCCAACCTCTTTGGTGGTGAAAAAGGGTTCCATCACCAGATCCAGGTTTTCAACAGCAATGCTGCTGCCTGTGTCCAGTACCTGAATGATAACCTGATCGGCTTCCTCCCGGCCATTTATTTCGATGGTTCCTTGATCCGGCATGGCGTCAATGGCGTTCAGAAACAGGTTCAGAAACAATTCTTCAAGTTTAATCCGATTGCCTTTCACCGACAGGTCAGACAGTAGATTGTTGTGGAGTTGATGTTGTTTGGATTTGTAGGAAGCCATCTGCCAGGCTGAATCGATAACGCCACTAATTGCTATCGTACTAAATGGTGTGTCCGGGGTTTTGCCTCCGGCAAACAGGAGCAATTCTCTGGCGATATGCGACGACTTGTCGATACTCTTTTCGATGGCTTGAAGTCGGGCGGTTATCTTCTCAGGAAGAATACTGATCTCGCTATGTTGCCGCAGCATTTCCAGTTGCAGGGAGGCATTGGCCAGGGGGTTGTTGATTTCGTGGGCAACGCCGGCAGCCAGGCGGCCAATTGCGCTGAGCTTTTCACTGTTGGCGGCCAGTTGAAGCTGATCCGTGATCATTTCTTCACGCTGGTCCATAAAACTGTCCAGAGCATACATCAGAAAATGCAGGATGACGAAGGCACTCAGGCCGCGCCAGGCTTCAACCGGCAGCAGTAACACTGTTCCGGAAGGGATGGCACCGGTAAAAATTCCGTAAGCAAGAAAAGCGCAGCCGGCACCAAAAAAACTGTTAGCTCCACGAACTTTTTTATTGGTGAGTTGCCGGGCATAAATAAAAAAAGCGGTAGCGGTTAAGAGGGTCGCCGGCAGGGCAATCAGCAGGCGCATGTCGTACTCCCTGACAAAGTAGTCAGCCCAGAAGAAATTGGTCAGCAGCCGTGCCGCGAAAAGCCCTAGAATCAGTAAGAAAACAAGAAGAAACCAACGTCTGACCGTGGGGAGCAGGGCACTGATCAGGGAGACGCCAAACATGAAGAGAAAAAGAAAGGACGTCAGGGCCATCACCAGACTCACATACCTGACATTCATCAGCAATGCCGTATTGTCTGTCAGCTGTAAATGGCGGTACATTTCCAGCCATTCATGCAAAGAATGTGAAAAGGCAAACATTGCCAGAAGCCAGAATAGACCGGCGATCTTGAGATGAATGAAGATTTTCCGGCGCGAGGTGATAGCAACCCCGATGGCAAAAAACACAGCCCCGTAGGGGAGAAAAACCAGAAAAATCTCAGTTTGAGTCAGTTCCATGCCGTCCTCATGTCTTTTGCAGCAGTACCGTGCTGAAATCTTCCAGAAAAAGATTTTTCAGCAGGGTACAGCCGAGGCGTTGATAACCTTCACGAATATCATAGTTATATTCCCAGAGGATGCCGGAGAGCAGGATGATCGCTCCCGAGGCAGCACTTTGTACAAGATTTGCAGCTACATCGAGTAGAATATCACCATAAATGTTGGCCAGGATCAGGTCAAAACCTGTTTCCGTGAGGGTATCAAGGGGACCGCAGTGGTGAACCACGCTGTTTGTCCGGTTCAGTTCGCAATTATGGCGGGCGCTGGCGATGGCAGCCTCTTCGATGTCGAGACACCAGGCATTGCCGCCAAAAAGTTTCAGGGCAGCAATGGCGAGGATGCCGGTGCCGCTGCCAAAATCAAGAATTTTTGGTGGCTGTGGAAAATTCAAATTCTCCATGATTTCCAGGCAGCTGCGGGTAGTTTCGTGGTCACCTGACCCGAAGGCCCCACGAGCCATTTTTATCTGGATGCGGCCTTCTTCTGCTGCAGAACTTTCGGGAGGAGTGATCATGAAGCGGTTGCCGATCTGCAACGGTGTAAAGTTGGTACGGCCATGGCAAGGGGAATTTGTTTTCATCATGGCAAAAGACCGGTACTTTTGAATATGAGCAAGATGATCGTGTAGCTGAAGGCCGACAGAAGAGTCGACAGCATGACGATAGATCCGGCCAGATCAGCGTCACCCTTCATCTGGTGAGCCATGATATAGGTAGCCGTCGCGGCAGGTGTGGCTGCCATCAGAATGCCGACACCGAGATCTTGACCGCTGACGCCAAGGGGCAACAGGATAGCCGTGGCGATCAGGGGTAGCAGGGCCAGTTTGATCAAGGTTGCCAGTCCGGCGATTTTCAGATCGCCTTTAAGTTGCCCCAGAGAGAAGGTGCCGCCAATGGCCAACAGCGCCAGGGGCAAGGACACCCCGGTAGAGATGTCGAGGGCGCGATCGATGATAACAGGCAACGGCAACTCGAAAAAACTCCACAGCAGACCTAAAAATGATGCAATAATCAGGGGATTGAGGGCCAGTTGGCGCAGCCAGTTGGTCTTCTCGCCCCCGCTGTGCCTCTGGTGGGGGAGCAGAAGGGCCATGATGGCGAAGAAATTGAGTACCGGTACCAAAAACCCCATCAGAATGCCGGCGCTGGTCAGCCCCAGTTCACCATAGGCATTCATGCAGATGGCCAGACCGACGTAGGCCAGATTGCCACGGAAAGAACCCTGGCTGAAGCTGCCTTTTATTGGCCCGGGGTAGCGTCGCAGACCGGCATAGCCGTAAGAGATGAAAAACGCGGCGGCAATGGTAAGAGATGAGCCGATGACCAGTCCGGGGTTGAAAAACACACTAAAGTCGGCTTGACCGATGCGATGAAACAGCAGCAGAGGGAGAAACACCACATAAACCAGTTTGTTGGTTTGTCTGAGAAAGTTGTCATCCATCAACCCCAGACGTCGCAGCAAAAAGCCCAGAGCGATCACCAGAAACACCGGCATGACAATGATGATTGTTTCAACAAAAGGCTGCATCTCACCTCCTTGGAGCACAGCAGAATAGATCAAAGCTGTTTTTGTGTCCATTGCCGATATGTCGCCGTGGTCTGAAGGTTGGCGAGACTGATTGCGATTGACCCTTTGCAGACCTTCACCTATAATCAAATATTCGACTTTTAATATGTTGCTGATGTTTTCGTGAGTTAAATGTGGGAATGCACATTGATCGTGCCGTTTCCAAACACTAGACTGATGCCTCCATTTTGCCAGGCACGCCGATCGTGACATGAGGATGTAAACCGTGTTAACAGCAAAAAAAGTGCTTTCGTTTCGCCAGTTCATTCCGATGTTGCTTGTGGTCTTCCTCCTCGTCGGTTGTCAGAGTGGCCCCCCGCGTTCGTCTGTCACGGTGGGAGAGGCTGCGCCGGACTTCACCCTGGTCAACATGGAAGGTGACATGGTGTCGTTGTCCGATTACCTTGGCCAGGTTGTGATCATCAATTTCTGGGCTACCTGGTGTCCGCCTTGTCGTGAAGAAAAACCGACCATGGAGCGTCTGTATCAGAAGTACAAGGATGAAGGGTTGGTTTTCCTTGCCGTGAATGTTGAAGCCGACGGTCATCAGGTTGTCAGTCAGTACTTACTGCGGCACCCCTATTCATTCCCTATTCTGCTGGATGCCAGAGCCAACGTACAGGGCCTCTATGGAGTCTTTCGTTATCCGGAATCCTATATAATTGATCGTGATGGCATTGTGGTTGAGCATGTCATCGGTGGTAGAGACTGGATGCAGAATCCGACCTATCGCACGGTCGAATCGTTGCTGAAAAAATGATAAGGCTCCCTCTGTAGTGGATATCGGCAGTGACATTACAATCTGGATCGCTCTGACGGCAGGAGTCCTTTCTTTTGCCTCTCCATGCGTGATTCCCCTTGTGCCTTCCTATCTTACCTACATTACCGGCATGTCCTTCGGACAACTGGATGAGGCGCAAAGTGATGCCCGGGTCAGACTCCGGGTAGCGATCCACAGTTTGATTTTTATTGCCGGTTTCTCGGTCGTATTCATTACCCTCGGGGCGATGGCCGGGTTGGCCTCAGCGTCGGTTCAATACTATCTGCGCGAAGGTTTGGGGGCCATCCAGAAGGTTGGCGGCGTCGTCATCTTCCTGCTCGGCATTCATTTAAGCGGACTGTTTCGTTTTACCTCTTTGCTGGGCGAAAAGCGTTTGCATTTACGTCACAAACCTGCCGGATTTCTCGGTACGTTCGTGGTGGGTGTCGCCTTTGCCGCTGGTTGGACTCCTTGCATCGGGCCGATCCTGGGAGCCATTCTCGCCATTGCTGCCGGAAGTGGCGGCGGTCCCTGGCAGGGCGTGGTGCTGTTAAGCTTCTATTCTGCCGGGTTAGGGCTTCCCCTTTTGTTGTCCGGTCTTCTCTTTCATTCCTTTTTGAATTTCTTTGATCGATTCAAGCGCTATATCCGGATTGTTGAAATTGCGACCGGGGTGCTGCTGATGGTTGCCGGTGTTCTGTTGTTTTTTGATCAATTCAGCCGTATCGCCATCTTTCTGTATCAGGTTTTCCCTTCCGAACTTGGATAGCTTTTTGCTTGATCTTTATCCGCTGTTGCCATAGCTTTGAAACTCAATTTCAACCCGGGGAAGGAGGAACCGTATGGTGGATCCTGTGTCAGTTTTCAATAAGTACCTGCGTACCCAGGGGCTTAAAAGCACCCGTCAGAGGCTAATTATCCTCGAAACCTTTCTTGATTCAAAATCCCACTATTCGACCGAAGAACTTTACCAGGTGTTGCGTAAAGATCATCCGCGTATCGGCTATGCCACTGTCCACCGGACCCTGAAATTGTTTGCCGAATGCGGCATTGCTACAGAACTGAACTTTGGTGACGGTCAGGCCCGATTTGAGCCTCATTATTCAGAACATCATCATGACCACCTGGTTTGTACCCGCTGCGGTAAAATTATCGAATTTGTTGAACCGCGGATCGAGCAACTCCAGCGTGAGATTGCTGAACGCTATGATTTTAGCGTTGAAAGCCACCGGCACGAGCTTTACGGTCATTGTATCCGTTGCAGCCAAAATTCCTGAATATTGCCATTCCAGACGTTGCCCTGAAAGTTTGCACCGGTATGCCTGACTCTGCTTCTGTATTGCCCAAGGTTATTCTGGTTGGTCATCCCAATGTCGGTAAAAGCGTTCTTTTCAACGCTCTAACCGGAGCCTATGCCACTGTTTCCAATTATCCCGGCACCTCGGTTGAGGTGTCTGCGGGTCATTGTGTTATTAACGAGCGACGCTACGAAATTCTTGATACTCCCGGCATGTACTCACTCATGCCGATCACGGAAGAAGAGCGGGTCGGTCGACAGATTCTACTTCATGAAAATCCTCAAGTTGTGGTGCATGTGATAGATGCCCGCAATATCGAACGCATGCTTCCCATGACCCTGCAACTGGTCGAGGCCGGTCTACCGATTGTTCTGGTGGTCAATATTCTTGACGAAGCCGAACGTCTGGGGATGAAGCTTGATCTCGAACTGCTGCAACAACGCCTTGGTGTCCCGGTCATTGGTGCGGTCATGAAGCGCAAGGTCGGCCTTGATGAACTCTTTGCCGCCATCAATGATTATCATGTCTGTCCGCATAAAGTCTTTGTTTACCGTGATGACCTTGAACAGGATATTGGTGCCGTCGCCGGACATCTGCATGGCGAATATCGTCTGAGCAAACGGTCTCTGGCGGTGCTGCTGATTCAGGGCGACGAGGATATCAGGCAATTAGTGCAGCAACAGGAAGGCACAACAGATCAAAACGAACTGCTGGAGGTGCTGCGCGAAATCAGATTTCGTCGTCGCGCCGATCTGCATCTGCAGATCGGCATGGAGCGGCGCCATGTCGGCAGGCAGATGCTTGATGGGGTGGTGACCCAAACGCAGGCCGCAGAAGAGTCCTTCGGCGAAAAGCTGTCTGCCTGGATGATGAGCCCCCTTACCGGTATTCCGATACTGTTGCTGGTAATCTATTTCGGTCTTTTTCAGTTTGTCGGTGTCTTTGGTGCCGGTACGGTGGTTGATTTTCTCGAAGGCTTTTTGTTTGAGGAATACATCAATCCGGCGGTTATTTCTTTTTCCGAAACCTATCTGACCGCCGAGTGGCTGTTCGAGCTGATTGCCGGGGAATACGGGGTCTGGACCCTCGGTGTCCGTTACGCTGTGGCGCTGGTATTGCCGATTGTCGGCTCCTTTTTTCTGGTGTTTTCGATTCTGGAAGACAGTGGTTACCTGCCGCGCCTGGCGATGATGCTGGATCGAGTCTTTAAAAAGATCGGTTTGTCCGGTCGGGCAGTCATTCCCATGGTGCTGGGCTTTGGCTGTGACACCATGGCCACCCTGGTGACCAGGACTCTGGAAACCAGCCGTGAACGGATTATATCAACCCTGCTGCTGGCTTTGGCTATCCCCTGCAGTGCTCAGCTTGGTGTTATCCTCGGGCTTCTGTCCTCTGCACCGCCGGCATTGGCGGTCTGGACAATCTTTCTGCTGAGTGCCTTTCTGTTGGTGGGGGTGCTGGCTGATCGTCTGTTGCCGGGGGAAAAACCGGTTTTTTATATGGAAATTCCGCCCCTACGAAGGCCGCAGTTCTATAATGTTGCCGTGAAGACCTTGACGCGGATGAAAAGTTACTTTCTTGAAATTTTTCCATTATTCATCCTGGCGTCAGTGATTCTGTGGGCCGGAAAAATGACCAACACCCTGGATGCAGTGATTGCCGCTTTGTCACCGGTGGTCAGGGCCATCGGTCTGCCGACGGAAGCAACGACCGCTTTTGTTTTCGGGTTTTTCCGTCGTGACTTTGGTGCTGCCGGTCTCTACGATCTGCAGATGGCCGGTGTATTGAACCTGACCCAGCTAACCGTCGCTGCAGTTACTCTGACCCTGTTTGTTCCCTGTGTCGCGCAGTTGCTGGTGATGTTCAAGGAGCGTGGTTTTCGTATTGCGATTGCAATTTTTGTCTTTGTAACGGCCTTTGCTTTCAGTGCCGGGTGGTTCCTCAACCGGATTCTGGTTGCTAGCGGGATATTGTCATGACCTGTGGCTTTTGCCACCGCGAGATCCCGGATGACCTGGAAATAGATCCTGAACGGCCATCGTGTGGCAGTTGTTTTGGCGGTTGTCGAAAAATTCATTGTCCCTGGTGTGGCTATGGAAATCCCATGCCCGGTAAAATGATGCGACGCTTGCTGTCTTCCACCAGGAAAAGAGGTTGAACAGATGCAACCATTATCAGAAAAAGCTGAAGAAATACTGGAGTCCCTGTGGGTTTTGACCGTGGAAGGTGATCAGGTCGGATGCCTGCTCACTGACCTGCAACTTGACAGGGATACTGCCGAATTAAAAGATCTGCTCCAGCGGGCCTTTGTTGAAATTCGTGACAATCGGGTGTTTCTGCGTCGTGAAGGGGAGGCCGAAGCGCGTATGGCGGTGCGCAGGCATCGCCTGGCAGAACGTCTGACCATGGATATCCTCGGCATTGAAGGGGAAGAGGGCAACGAGCAGGCTTGTATTTTTGAACATCTGCTGCGTCAGGGGGTTGATACCAAACTTTGTACGCTTCTCAATCACCCCAGCACCTGCCCTCATGGCAATCCGATTCCGCCAGGTAATTGCTGTACGGATGCTCGCCGCTCCGGCTCTCCGGGGATCGTGCCCTTGACCGAACTCAAAGCCGGAGAACGGGGTGATATCGCGTATCTGGCGGCCAGTGATGACAAGAAAATGCAGAAGCTGATGAGTATGGGGGTGTTGCCCGGTAGTGATATTGCGCTGATGCAGAAATTTCCCAGTTATATCTTCAAGGTCGGGCATTCCCAGTTTGCCGTTGATGAATCCCTGGCACGACAGATTCATATCAGACGTTGAAGGTTGCCGTCTGTTGTCACTTGTGGTTTCAAAATAGGTCTTGACCTGCAGTCCGGGATGGTTAATTGTCCTTTCCAACCGACCGTAGCGCAGGACCGATTTTTTTCAAGGAGTAAGTCACATGTTTCGCGAACCAAAAGAGATCGTTGGAGAACTGCAGGCAAAATTTGAGGAACTCTGGAGGTTTCTTTGACGTCCCTGCCAAGCAGGAGCGTGTAGCCGAGCTCGAAGCGGATATCGCCCGTCCCGACTTCTGGAATCAGGGGGAGCAAGCCCAGGAGTTGTTACGGGAGCGTACGCGCTTACAGAAGGTTGTTGAAGACTGTCTTGATGTCAAACAGCAGCTTGAAGATGCAACCGTACTGATTGAAATGGGAGAAGAGGGGGAAGACCAGGCTACCCTAGATGAAGTGAATGCCATGCTGCCCGCCCTGCAGAAGCAGGTCAGTGCCATGGAATTTGCGCGGATGCTGTCTGGTCCCCATGACGCCGGCAGCGCCACCTTGAGTATCAATGCCGGTGCCGGTGGTACCGAAGCCCAGGATTGGGCCGACATGCTGTTGCGCATGTACCTGCGCTATTGCGAAGACAAGGGCTTCAAAACCGAGTTTACTGAATATCAGCCCGGCGACGATGCCGGACTGAAAAGCGCCACCATCAGCGTGACCGGTGATTACGCTTATGGGTATCTGCGCTCCGAAAGCGGTATCCATCGTCTGGTGCGTATTTCGCCTTTTGACTCCAATTCCCGGCGTCATACCTCCTTCTGCTCGGTTTTTGTTTTTCCGGAGCTGGATGACTCCATTGAGGTTGTCGTTGAAGACAAGGACATCAAGGTGGATACCTACCGGGCCAGTGGTGCCGGTGGTCAGCACATCAACAAGACCGATTCCGCCATTCGTATCACCCACTTGCCGACGGGGGTTGTTGTCTCCTGTCAGAACCAACGCTCCCAGCACGCCAACCGGGCCACCGCTCTACAGCAGCTGAAAGCACGGCTTTATGAATTGGAAATGCGGAAAAAAGAAGAAGAAGCCGCAGCTTTTTCCGAGGACAAAAAAGAGATCGGCTGGGGTAGCCAGATCCGTTCTTATGTGCTGCATCCTTACCGGATGGTCAAGGATCACCGCACCGGCTACGAAACCGGAAATACCGATGCCGTACTTGACGGTGAGCTCGAAGCATTTATCGAAGCCTATCTGTTGCGCCAGTCAAGCTGATGACATAACCGGGGGCTTGAAAGGCAGGCGGAGAAGGATCTTTTCTTTTTCAAGGTGTTTAAACTGAGTTGCTGACTACAGTACAGTGACGACAGGCTCTGATTTTGCGACGCTAACAGTCGGCGATCAGGGCCTTTTCAACAGCTTCAAAAAGTATCCTTTTTTCCCTGCTGTTACGACTTGAAACAATTGACTCGTGCCGCCGCTTTCATTACATTTAGCAGCCACAAAGTTCACCCCCAGCTTCAAGGAGCAGTCATGTACAAGCCCGATATCCCCACCGCCTTAACCTTCGATGATGTTCTGCTGCTGCCTGCCCATTCACAGGTGCTTCCAAAAGATGTGGATCTGTCGTCGCAACTGACACGGACCATCAGGCTCAACATTCCCCTGCTGTCAGCGGCAATGGATACGGTAACGGAATCGCGGACGGCCATCTGTATGGCCCGCGAAGGCGGGTTGGGGATCGTCCACAAAAACATGACCCCCGAAGCCCAGGCGATTGAGGTGGATCAGGTGAAAAAATCGGAAAGCGGCATGATCGTTGATCCGATCACCATGGCCCCCGACCAGAAAATTTCCGATGCTTTGGCCGTCATGAACAAATATCGGATTTCCGGGGTCCCGATTACCGAAAATGGCAAACTGGTTGGCATCATGACCAACCGCGACCTGCGTTTTGAAACCAACCTCGAGCAGCCCATCGCCAATGTCATGACCAAGGAAAAACTGGTTACCGTTCCACCCGGAACAACCCTCGAGGAAGCCAAGTTTCATCTTCATAAACATCGTATAGAGAAGCTGCTGGTGGTGGATGACAGCTACGCTCTCAAGGGGTTGATCACCATTAAAGATATCGAAAAAGTGCGCAAATATCCCAACGCCTGCAAGGATGAATTCGGTCGCTTGCGGGTCGGGGCTGCTGTCGGTGTCGGCGATGACCTGGACGAGCGTTCTGCCGCGCTGATTCAGGCCGGTGTCGATGTTCTGGTGGTGGATACTGCCCATGGCCATAGCCAGAAGGTTCTGGACGCGGTGAAGTGGTTGCGCAGTAAATATCCTGAGGTCCAGTTGATGGCCGGCAATATTGCCACTGCTGCTGCCGCCAAAGCCCTGATTGATGCCGGAGTTGATGCCGTCAAGGTCGGCATCGGACCCGGTTCCATCTGTACCACCCGTGTTGTTGCCGGTGTCGGTGTTCCCCAGATTACCGCAATCCAGAGTGTTGCTGCCGTCACTCTCGATGCTGGTATCCCCCTGATTGCCGATGGCGGGATCAAATTCTCCGGTGATCTGCCCAAGGCGATTGCTGCCGGTGCCGATATTGTCATGATCGGGTCCCTGTTTGCCGGCACCGAAGAGTCTCCTGGTGAAACCATCCTCTATCAGGGGCGTACTTATAAAGCTTATCGCGGCATGGGCAGCCTTGGTGCCATGAAGCAGGGGAGTAAAGACCGTTATTTCCAGGCTGAGGAGACCGATGTCAAGCTGGTACCGGAAGGGATCGAGGGACGGGTTCCCTACCGGGGTTCCTTATCGAGCAATATTCATCAGTTGATTGGTGGTTTGCGGTCGGGGATGGGCTATACCGGTTGCCTTACCATCAAAGATCTGCAGCGTAATGGTGAATTTGTCCAGATCACCAACGCCGGACTCAAGGAGTCCCACGTGCATGATGTGACCATCACCCAGGAAGCACCCAATTACCGTATTGAGGGGAATGGCAGATAAAATGGCTGATATTCACAGTGAACGGATTCTGATTCTTGATTTTGGTTCCCAGTATACCCAGTTGATTGCCCGGCGGGTCCGTGAATGTCACGTGTACTGTGAACTTCATCCCTACGACATGACGCTGGATGACATCAGAGCCTTCAAACCCAGTGGTATTATTCTCTCAGGCGGGCCGAAATCTGTCTACGAAGAGGGTGCCCCTCCTGTCGACGAGGCCCTGTTTGACCTTGGCGTACCGATTCTGGGTATCTGTTACGGCATGCAGCTGATGAGTCAGCACTTTGGCGGTAAGGTAGTAGCTGCCGGCAAGCGAGAATATGGCCATGCTGTCCTTGAAAGTGTCGGGCAGCCGGGTGAACTCTTTGACGGCTTTTTTACCGCAGGTACCAGTTCGGTGTGGATGAGCCATGGTGATCATGTCGAGGTAGTGCCCTCGGGCTTTGAGGTGGTGGCCCGGACCGGTAATGCGCCGGTTTGCGCTATCCAGAATCTCGAACGTAAATTCTACGGTGTTCAGTTTCACCCCGAGGTCAATCATACTCCCCAGGGCGAGCTGTTGCTGAGTATCTTTGTGCGCAAAATCTGCCGTTGCAGCGGCCAGTGGACGCCAGGAAAAATTGTTGACAATGCCATTGCCAGAATCCGTGAACAGGTCGGCTCCGAGCAGGTTATTCTCGGTTTGTCCGGCGGGGTAGACTCTTCCGTCGCGGCGGCCCTGATTCATCGCGCCATCGGTGATCAACTCCACTGCGTGTTTGTCGATAACGGCCTGCTGCGCCTCGATGAGGGGGACCAGGTCATGGCCACCTTCGCCGGTAATCTCGGCGTCAAGGTGATCCGTGTCAATGCGCAGCAGCGTTTTTATGAGGCTCTGAAAGGGGAGGTCGACCCGGAGAAAAAACGCAAAATCATCGGCAATCTGTTTGTCGATATTTTTGAAGAGCAGGCCGCCCAGGTGGAAGATGCCCAGTGGCTGGCCCAAGGCACCATCTATCCCGATGTCATTGAATCAGCCGGTGCTAAAACCGGTAAAGCGCAAAATATCAAGAGTCATCACAATGTCGGCGGTTTGCCCGACTACATGAAGCTTAAACTGCTCGAACCCTTGCGTGAACTGTTCAAGGATGAAGTTCGCGCCATCGGTGAGGAACTGGGGCTGCCTAAACAGATGGTCTGGCGTCACCCCTTCCCCGGTCCCGGTCTGGGAGTACGGGTTCTGGGGGAAGTGAAAGAGGAGTACTGTGATATCCTGCGCCGCGCCGATGCCATTTATATCGATGAACTCTACGAGAGTGGCCACTATCACAAAATCAGTCAGGCTTTTGCCGTGTTTCTGCCGGTCAAATCCGTCGGGGTCATGGGGGATGGACGCACCTACGAATATGTCATTGCTCTGCGGGCCGTCGAAACCAAAGACTTCATGACCGCCGGCTGGTATCCCATGCCTTATGAGGATCTGGCGCGGATCAGTAACCGTATCATCAACGAGGTCAAGGGCATCAATCGGGTGGTTTACGACATTTCCAGCAAGCCGCCCGCGACAATAGAGTGGGAATAAAACAGTAAAGAACAATTTTCACCACTGAGCCACGGAGGAGTTGATGACAGTCAGTTTTTTCTGGCTTTACGGAACCTTCAGTAAGCATAGAGAATGGGCGGTGAAAAGATTTTGGTAATAAAAGGCCACGGGTATTAACCGTGGCCTTTTTGCATCTAATGTTTTTCTGAGTCAGAAAAGGGTTTCTTCGTAATCAGGCACTTCGTTAAACCAGTGTGGATGGCGGCGGGCCTGCTGCAGGGCAGCCTCAGCCTGGGCGATGATGGCTTCGCGGTCGCGGGGGTAGCGACCGGCCAGGTTCAGACTGTTGGACACATGGTTGGAGCGCAAAATCGTCCCGTGGGGATGCAGATCGTGGACGACAGCCAGCGCTTCCTCCAGCACCTGACCGTGACTTAACGCCTCAATCTTCTTGAAATAAGCATCATTATGGCGGCGGAACATGGTCAGCAAGGAGAAATATTCCGGCGCCAGGGCGTTGATCCAGGCTGCTGTAGCACGGGCGTGTTCGCTGCTGCGCTGCCGACCGGCCAGGCCGAGAATCGCCGTGATCGATAATTTAAGATCGGCATTCTGGGCCTTCCGGCACAGAGCCAGCATCTCATCGGGGGCAAAACCCTTGTTGGCCAGCAACAGGGTTTCAGGGTCGCCACTTTCCAGCCCAAAATAGAGAATCCGCAATTTGCGTTGTCGTAATTCTGTCAACTCGGCAACGGATTTGGTGGTCAGGCTGTTGGGTGAAGCATAGACCCCCACCCGCGCCAGATTCGGAAAGGTACGGGCCAGGTGATCAAGGACTGCCAGCAGATCGTGTTGAGGGTAAATCAGTCCGTCGCCATCACCTAAAAAGACCCGTTGGATTTGCGGACGATAAAAGACAGGAATACTGTCGATTTCAGCGCGTATATCCTCAAGGGGACGGCTGGAAAAGCGCTTCATCTTGTACATGCCGCAAAAGGTGCAGCTGTTCTGGGAACAGCCGATGGTCACCTGGAAGATCAGGGATCGCGCCTCCGATGGCGGGCGGAATAAGGGTTCACTGTAGGTGATGGGGAAAAAGGTCATCAGGAGTCTACTCCGTAAAAGGTCAGTGTCATCCCGACAGAAGCTGCAAGCGTCGGGACTCGGTAAGGTCGAGGTTCAGGTGTTCCAGCAAACGACACGATTGCGCCCTGATTTCTTGGCCCGATACAAGGCCTGGTCGGCGTAGTTGATCAGTTTTTCGGTATCACCCGTGTCGCCGGGAAAAGCTGCGACGCCAATGGAGATAGTCACCGGCCAGGGGTGTCCCTGATGATAGATTTTCTTCTTCTCGACCCGGTCACGCAACCGCTCAGCGACCTCCGCTGCCCCCTTTTTATCGGTATCTTCCAGTAATACCGCAAACTCCTCTCCGCCAATCCGGGCGGCCAGATCGCCGCTGCGGACCAGGGTTTTCATCTCTGTAGCCACCTGTTGAATAACATGATCACCAAAAGGGTGGCCGCAACTGTCGTTGATTTTTTTGAACAGATCGATATCGCAGATGATCAGGGAAAACGCACTGTCACGACGCAGAGCACGTGTATGCATCACTTCCAATGCTCGTTCGAAGGCCCGGCGATTGGCGATTCCGGTTAAACCGTCCGTGACCGTAAGCTGATTGATCTGCTCGTGGGAGTGGGCCAACTCCAGCCTGATGGTGACCTGGGCCGAAATCATCTCAATCAGATCGCGGCAGCGTCGGGAGAAAAGACCCGGTTTGCGACCAGCAACGAGGAGGACCCCGCTGATGGGCGATCTGTCCTGCCCCAGGGGAACCACCAGTAAGGAGGGGAAGCCGTCAAACAGGGTCAGGCCGTTCACTACCGGGGTTCGGCCGCTGTTATTGCCGCCGTCGGGCAGGATACAGCGGTACTTGACCGCCTGTCCGACCAGTGAATCAGCCAGGGGATAGGGCGTTGCGGCGGGGGGCGCCAGTGCGGAGTCCAGATGCTGCAAGGTAACACTGTCCACGGTTATCTTGCCGAAGGCGATCAGGTCAGCCGCAACAATCATCTGTAATGCCGCCACCGCTGCACTGTAAACCGACTCCAGGGTCAGGGACGAATTAAGAAGTTTCAGCCCTTCGAATGATTGCTGCAGGATCTTTCGCTCGAAATCAGCCAGCAGCAATTCCCCGTGGAGATTGAGGCTGGTAGAAATCTGTTCCGCCGCGCATTTGATCATCACCATTTCGCTTCCCGACCAGGGCTTTGTCTCGGGGCGATCAACGCACAGAAGAGGCAGAGGGCTTGCACTGTTCTCGGAATTGGCACGAATGCCGACGCGACAGGCGTAAAAGCTGCCCGGTCGCGGAGCCTGCGGATAGTAGGGCAAGGCTGGAGCCGAAGCCGGATAAGGGGCCAGGAGAAATTCCGGCCGCTCTTTCAGTGCCCCCAGCAAGCCACTGCCGGCCGGGAACGATTTGACCTGAAGCCGGGGGGTGCTATCGCTGCAGGCATAGACATGCAGGATCTCCCGCCCTGAAGGCCAGAGCAGCACCACCGAGGCAGCTTCCAGGTAGGTTGCCAGCATGTTGAGTTGATTCAGTGTTTCCTGATGAAATTGACGGATCAGGAGAAAGTGATCGGGGCTGACCAGCAGATCACAGCGGTGTTCTGCTGAAAAAGGCAAAACCAGGGTCTCAGAATCGACAACAGCGTCAGATCCCATGGGGTTACGCCAGGATTTCTCGGTCAGCCAGCGCACATTCAATCCGGTCAGAAAGAGGGTCTGCCCGTGAGCAGGGGTGTGTGTCCAGAGATAACCGCGTTGTTTGCCGCAAAAATTTACCACAACCAGAGGCAGATGTCTTGCGACAAGGTTACGGTGGATGGCAAATGGCGGCGAATCAATCCAGTCTTTCCTGCAGACGGGCAATGATGTCCATTCGTTCATGCAGGATGGCAAGGATAAGTGCAGGTTGATCAGGTTGTGACAGGCAGAAAATATAATGTCGCCCGGTTCGTCGCACGCGCAACCCCGGGAGCAGATCATCCCGTTGCGAGTACCTTCCCTTGCCGAGGGCAATATCCAGGGTGGCTGCTTCAATTTGAGCAATATAGTCCCGGCATTTCTGGCGACCCCAGATATCGTTGGTGTAGTTGACGATGCTGCGCAGATCAGCTGCAGCACTAAGTGTCAGGATGTAGGGAAGGGTCATCTGTCGATATTTTCACGGAGGATGTCGTCGGCAATGTCGCTGATACTTCCTGTTGCCAGATCACCGCGACGTGCTTCGGTCAGGCGTTGTTTGAGTAGGTTTTTAAGTTTATACAGTGCTTGTTCTTCCTCAACAGCATCAGGGAAGAGGCGTTCAAGGGTGTACTGCTTGATGGTTTTTCCTTCCAGAGCAGCGGTGGCCTTCAGGGTTTGATGCTGCTGTTCGGTTATGTCAATAGTCAAGCGGCTCATGGCACCCTCTCCTGGTTCATATTGTTGAGTTGACATTGTGCCACAAATGTGGGTTTGTGGGAAGGGTTTCGGTAGGGGTGGCTCATCGGTTGCCCGCTTGTCTAAGAGCAACACCAGGATCAACGTCGCGGGATCGCGGCCCCGCCCGCCGCCTGACTTTTTAGCAAGCGCTCCAAAAAGTCAGCAAAAAGAGCTTTCCACTGGCGTGGAACACTTGAGATACGCATGGGGCAGAGTTCTGATCAATGGCAGGGAAGGGCAGATGGCCGCTACCTCTTGTCACGAACAGCAAAAAGCGCCCCCTCTCACTACGTTCGCCAGGGGGTGCAGGTTGTCATCTCGGTGGTAAAGGCCCGGTCAGGTTGTCACGACGGCTATGTTGGTCGTCGTCATTCCCGCGCAGGCGGGAATCCAGAAGGTTTTAGCGGAATGTTCGTATCTCGCCACCAGCCAAATCATCGCAGCGGCCATCCGTCATAGGCCTCTCAGCGCCATGTTGATGGCGCGCAGGGCGGCCAGGTTGAAAACATTAATTTGTAGACCATTACCCTTGTGCAGCATTTTACCCGAATGCAACGCCATCACCGTCTATCTCAAGTTGCCCTATAGCGGCACCAGTTTTCTTGGACACTGAATTGGGGTAAATTCCCCGTGTCCAA
>OBJA01001183.1_pt1 | contig 18868 bp, 15 predicted proteins | sample 1519751 | NCBI WGS metagenome assembly OBJA01 (sample SAMEA3881238, study PRJEB22517) | soil metagenome | biome: lake sediment; feature: soda lake sediment; material: sediment, water from around vicinity | place: India | collected 2013-12-23 | depth 3 m
GTCCTCGCCCAGCTTTCGTGGCCATTTTTCCAGTCTCCCGGCAAGAAAGGCTATGCCCCTCGTCCCGACAAAAGGCAGAGGGGTGCGCAGCATGGTTTTGGAGACCGCGGCCAGACCCTGCCGGACGGCGGCCGCCATGTCCGGATTCTCCGGCACCGATTCCAGGTAATACATCGTCCCCCGCGGGGCGAGCGCCCCCTTCGCGAAGCGGGCCCGCTGCAGGTCTTCCCTGCGGCAGCGGACCACATTTTCGAAGACCGGATCGCTGATCAGGTACTCGTCCCCGTCCCGGCCGATCACCACCAGGTTGTGCATGTTGAAATGAAAACGGAAGGCCGGGGGAAAATAGGGCAGCCAGTAAGCGCCGGTCTGGCAGCCGACCGGGATATTCTCCGCGATTTTTTCATCGAGGGCCGCCATGGCCTCGCGCTCCGAGCGAAACTTCCGCCGCCGGACCTTCACGCCCAGCCGCCGGGTCACATTGCCGAAGATGTTGCCGACGGCGCAGCGAAAGGTGGTGAGGGGCAGCTTGTTGATGCGGATAAAGGGCAGGTAAGCGAAGAACATGCCCTCGCCGATGCCGAAGGCGAGCGCCTCCGAGCAGGAAACATGGTGAAAATGGAGGAGGTTGGCGGTCACACCGCTTTCGCAGTGGGCCGATTGCCGATGGGGAAAGGGAATGAAGGCGTCCATTAACGGCGTTTGACCTGCTCGGGGGAGAAGAAGTCGGGCACGGTTCTGAGCTGGTCGACGGTAACCCCGAACACCCCGGCATATCTTTCCAGGATTCTCTCGGGGAGCCGCGCGAAGATCTTCGGCCTGCGGTGCCGTTTCACCCGCCAGCGGGCCATACCCACATAACTCGCCAGCAGGCCCATATCCATCTGGTGCCGCGCCTGGTAGTAGGCGATGGGGCTCAACTCGCCTCGTTGCACCAGCCGGTGGACCCTGGCGGTTTCCTCGGCGATCAGGGCCCAGGCCTGATCGTTGACGATGTTCTTGGCTTCCCAGCCGATGCTCGGCGCGAGGGTATACCGGCCATTGGCGCCGACGGCATAGCAGACTTCATGGCCATAGTCACCGATCATGCCGTTATCCTGGGGTACTTCCTCAACTTTCATGCTCTGCCTGTTCAGTCCGGACTTGGCCGGTTTGGTGATTGAGATTTTCTTTATCAGGGATCGACGTCCGGGCCGAGCCATTTTGCTTCCTGCCAGGGCGGAAGATTTTTCGCCTCTTCTTTCTTACCTGCTTTGGCCGCCTTTGGCAAGTTCACCGCCGCCTGCCGGGGTTTCTTTACAAGGCTATCCATATATAATATAATCTTATGACAGATGATCATTTACTCTTTTTAATCGGCAACTTGCACTGGCTCACTGCCAAGGCGTAATCGGGATGGACCGAAAGGAGATGAGTATGACTGTGAAAATTTTCATCAAGAGAAAAGTTACTCCGAACAACGTCCTCGACCTGACCGTTCTTCTGAAGAGACTGCGCAGCCTCACCCTCAACCAATCCGGCTATATATACGGGGAGACCTTGAAAAGAATCGACAAACAGGACGAATGCATGGTTATCAGCACCTGGAGGTCGATTGACGACTGGAATGCCTGGCTCAACAATGACGAACGCATCGCCATTCAACGCGAGATAGACGGTCTGCTCGGGGAAAAGACCGAATACGCCGTCTACGAAGTTTAAGGCCGTTAGTACGAAATTCATTCTTAAAACAAGAAAGAATTTCTAAGGTACTCAGAAGGTACTTATCCCCTCTGCAGTGGGAGGGGATAACAGCCCCTGGGTTGCGGGCGCCCCCGCGGGAATCGTCAACCGTTTCGAAGTAACGAAGGGCCCCCTAGAGACACCACCTCGGCAAATGATATGTCGCTTTTGTCGCGCAAGGACCTAAGTGCACTTAAATTTTAGTTTTTTCGCGCTTTCATCCCCTCTAGAGTAGTCCCCCTTGTGAGGGAATAGGAAAAAATTATCCCCTCCTCTCACCGAATCGTTCTTTTTTGTCGAAACCAACTGTACCGCATCATGAAATCTGGTACAGTTGGTTGCCCTTTTTCACTTGCACCGCAGTATTTCGGACTTGCCGGTTCTCACCGCCGACGAGCGTGAAATAATGACGTTTAATCAGAAACATTTGGATTCTTCATTTGCTTTACTGGTTTGAATGTAGAAGCGTCCTCGTGTAAACATTTGGTTTTAGTTTTTTTCCATACCAATCTTCAATGAGAGGCTTAGAACGTAATGATATTTGAAGGTGTGAAACTCATGCTCGTCGGTATGACTACAGTCATACTTTTTCTTTGCCTGATGATTCTCTTTATCACCCTGGTGGCCCGTTTGACCAGGAATGTGGCCCTGCGCGAACTGGAGACCATGAAGAGGGAAAGGGATCTCATGTCGCAGAATCGGAAAAGGACCAAGGAAAAGGTAACGGACGAAGCGGATGAGGATATCGCGGTGATTGCAGCCGCGGTAGCCGCCTTCGAAGCTGAGCGTGCTGCCAGAGCCTAGACCTGTTGCAGGCAGTATTTTCAGTCACGGTTGTACATTCGGTCGCAGTTGTAGCATTCGGTCGCAGTTTAGCTTTCGTTTGAGAGGCAAACAAAGGACACCCCCACAGGGGGTAGGCACCTTCAGGAAAATCATTCGAGAAAAATGAATTTCCAAGGTTCTAAAAACCAGCGAGGAGAAAAAACGGTGAGTAAAAAAGTAATTCAATTCATGGACACATCGTTCCGGGACGGCTTCCAGTCAGTTTTCGGCGCAAGGGTATTAACCGATGACTTCATGCCTGCGGTCAAGGCCTCCGTGGATGCCGGAATCACCAACATCGAGGCCGGCGGCGGAGCGAGGTTCCAGAGCCTGTTTTTCTACTGCGGCGAATCCGCCTTCGACATGATGGACCGCTTCCGCAAGGAGGTCGGCCCCGATGTCGCCCTGCAGACGCTGGCTCGCGGTATCAACGTGGTCGCCCTCAGCCAGTGTCCCCGCGATATCATCGACCTCCATGCCAAGATGTTCAAGAAACACGGCATGACCACCATCCGCAACTTCGACGCCCTCAATGATGTCCGCAACCTTGAATACTCCGGCGAGCGCATCCACCACCACGGCCTGCGCCACCAGGTGGTCGTCTCCATGATGGAGCTGCCCCCCGGCTGCTCCGGCGCCCATACTCCCGAATTCTACATCGACAGATTGAAGCAGATTCTCGACGCCAATATCCCCTTCCACTCTATCTGCTTTAAAGACGCGTCAGGCACCTCAAATCCGCGCAAGGTCTACGAGACCCTGAAGGCGGCCAGGAAGGTGGTTTCCGCCGATACCATCCTCTGGTTCCACACCCACGACACCGCCGGGCTCGGCATCTCTCAGAACATGGCGGCCATCGAAGGCGGCGCCGACGGCGTCGATCTGGCCAAATCGCCGGTGAGCGGGGGCACCTGCCAGCCGGACATCCTGTCGATGATGCACGCCATGAAGGGCACTGACTACACCCTCGATCTCGACTACGAAAAAGTCATCAAGGCGGTGGACGCCTTCGAGGAGGCGATGAAGGAATATTTCTTCCCGCCGGAGGCGAAGATGGTCTCGCCGCTGGTCACCCTCTCCCCCATGCCCGGCGGGGCTCTCACCGCCAACACCATGATGATGCGCGATACCGGCACACTGCACCTCTATCCGCAGGTCATCAAGGAGATGTCCGAGGTGGTCGCCCGCGGCGGTTTCGGCACCTCGGTCACCCCGGTCTCCCAGTTCTACTTCCAGCAGGCCTATCTCAACGTCACCCAGGGCAAATGGAAGAAGATCAACCCGCAGTACGGCAACATGGTCCTCGGCTACTTCGGTCGTACCCCGGTGCCCGCCGATCCGGAGATCGTCAAGATCGCCTCCGAGCAGCTCGGCAAGCCGGTCTTCACCGAAAACCCCCTCGACATCCTCGAGCCGGGCATCCCCAAGGCCACCAAAACCCTCCAGGACAACAACCTGCCGGTCACCGAGGAAAACATCTTCATCATCGCCAGCTGCGAGCAGAAGGGTCTCGATTATCTCCTCGGCAAGGCGAACGTCAACATCCGCAAGATCACCGACAAGAAGGAAGAAGCCAAGCCGGCGGCCAATAATAAGAAGCCTGCGCCGGCCGCATCGGCCCCGATGGGGCCGAGGAATTACACCATCACCGTCAACAACCGGGCCTACAATGTGACCGTCGCCGAAGGCGGCGCCATCCAGGCCACACCGGCACCGGTGGCGGCACCTCAGCCCGCCCCGGCCGCACCGGCCGTCGAAGGCCAGATCATCGATGCCCCGACCCCGGGCATCATCGTCAAGCTCCTCGTCGAGGTCGGCTCCATCGTCGCCAAGGATCAGCCGCTGGTGGTGATGGAAGCGATGAAGATGGAATCCGAGGTGAACGCCCCGATCGCCGGAAAAATCGCCGAGATCCACGTTTCTTCCGGTGATGCAGTCCAGGCCGGCGATGCGCTTTTCACCATTGGTTGAATTCACAAGGTTCCCGCCATATCGGGAACCTTTTCTTCTTCGTTCGGGAAAAATTACATGAAAACAAAACTCTTCATGCTTCTTCTGCTGGGCCTGTCGGGTATCCTGGGATCTTCCGCGCTGGCCGCGGACGGTAGCCTGGATATCGTCGCGCCGGTGGATGCCAAGATCGTCAGGGTTCTCACCCACCAGGGAGGGTTTGTCTACAGCGGCGACGAGATCGCCACCCTGAAAAAGGAGGACGGCACGGTGATCGTTCTCAGGGCCGGTGCGGCCGGCAAGATCACCGCCCTGAAGGTCGTCGCCTTCCAGAAAGTCCACGAGGGAGAGGTGCTGGCAACCATGACGGTTTCCCAGGTCGTTGCCGACCAGCCGACCGTGCTTGCCGGGAAGAAACTGCCCCCCGTCGCCGAACTGCTCGTCGACCTTGGCAAAACCACCGGAGCCTATGGCATTATCAAAGGCCAGACGACCCAGGACTGGACGGTCGGCATCGGCCGGCTGTTGATGATTTCGGTCGGCCTCGGCCTTCTCTTCCTCGGCATCTTCAAAGGCTTCGAACCGCTCCTGCTGGTTCCCATCGGCTTCGGGGCGATCCTTTCCAACATCCCGCTGGCGGGGATCGCCGAACCGGGGGGAATTCTTTATTACGTCTATGAGGTGGGCATCGCTACCGGAGTATTTCCCCTGCTCATCTTCATGGGTGTAGGGGCGCTCACCGACTTCGGCCCGATGCTGGCCAACCCGAGGACCATCCTCCTTGGCGGGGCTGCCCAACTGGGTATCTTCGCCACCCTGCTCGGAGCCCTCTTCCTCTCCGATGTCGTCCCCGGCATCAACTTTTCCCTGCGTGATGCGGCCTCCATCGGGATTATCGGCGGGGCCGACGGCCCGACGGCGATATTCTTGTCCAGCCAGCTCTCTCCCCGGCTGCTCGGTTCGATCGCCATCGCCGCCTATTCCTACATGGCCCTGGTGCCGCTGATCCAGCCGCCGATCATGAGATGGCTCACTACGGAAGAGGAGAGAAAAATAAAGATGGTGCAACTCCGCCATGTATCGAAGCTGGAAAAGATCATCCTGCCCATGATGGTCCTCGGTATCTGCTCCTTTCTGCTGCCGTCCGCCGCGCCCCTGATCGGCATGTTCATGTTCGGCAACCTGGCCAAGGAGTGCGGCGTGGTCGACCGGCTTTCCGATACCATCAAGAATGCCTTGATGTATACGGTCATCGTCTTCCTCGGCCTGGCCGTCGGCAGCAAGCTCTCCGCCGACAAGTTCCTGAATCTGGAAACTATCGGCATCCTGCTCCTTGGCATGGTCGCCTTCAGCATCGGCACCGCCGGCGGCCTCCTCATGGCCAAGCTGATGAACAAGCTGTCGAAAATCCCGATCAACCCGCTGATCGGCGCGGCCGGCGTCTCCGCGGTGCCGATGGCCGCCCGGGTGGTGAACAAGGTGGGGCTCGAATCCAACCCGCAGAATCACCTGCTCATGCACGCCATGGGACCGAATGTTGCCGGCGTCATCGGCTCGGCGGTGGCCGCGGGTGTCCTGCTGGCACTGCTGTAATCGAAGGTATTTCCGCAGACAATCAGGGGCTGCCCATTCCGGGCAGCCCCTGTAAAGGAGCGGGGTCACCCCACCGCCTTGGCCACGATCTCCCGGTCGAAGTAATTGACCGCCATGCCGGCATCGACCGCGATGGTCTGGCAGTTGATGCCCGAGGCCCGGCCGGACAGCAGGAAGACCGCGGTATCCGCCGCCTCCCGGGTGGTGAGCGCCTGTTTTCTCAGCGTCGCCTTCTCGGCGAAGAGATAGCTGTCGATGTAGCCGGGGATGCCGGCAGAGGCCGAGGTCTTCAAGAGGCCTGGGGCCACTGCGTTGAAGCGCACCCGGGAGAACTCGGAAAAACTCTTGGCCAGAAAGCAGAGCGACGAGTCGAGGGCTGCCTTGATCGGGGCCATGTAGCCGTAATTCTCCGCGGCCATCCGGGTGGTCGAGATGGAGATGGTGACCACCGACCCGTCAACCGCCAGCAGCTCCTTGAAGTGATTGGCGATACTGATGAGGGAAAAGCAAGAGACATTGACCGCCTGGAGGAAGTCGTCCTTCCTCGTGGCATGAAAGGGCTTCATGCCATCGGAGTAATTGGCGAAGGCGATGGAGTGGACGATGCCGTCGATCCTGCCCTCTTCCGCCCCGCCGATGGCCGCCGCTATCTCGTCCCGGACCGTGACGATATTGTCTTCTTCCTCGACATCGCAGAGGAAGACCTTTGATTCGGGAAAGAGCTTCTTCGCAGCCGCCGCCCGCTCCGCCGAGCGGACCACATGGATGACCTCCGCCCCCTCTTCCGCAAGGGTCCTGCCGATGGCGCAGGCCACGGATTTCTTGTTGGCCAGACCGAATACCACAAACCTTTTCTTTTTAATCCCCAGAAAACACATGAAAATTCAGTTCCAGAAAAAGTAATTTCCAACCGGCTGGTTCAAACCCTGAACCGCCCGGACCATCCCTTCTCTTCCTGCGACACCATACACCAGTGATGGCGAAAACAACAGCCTGAAGCGGCGGAAGCACCCCGGCAGGCCGAACCGCGAGAAGGCCGCTGCCCTTTTCCCCTTGGTATTTCCGTCGACTATACGGTATATGGTCAATGGAAGACAACTCTCTCATCATTACAAGCCTCAGTACCTGATTCAGTTCATGCCTAAATACATCATCGGAATCGACACCGGCGGCACCTACACCGATGCGGTCCTCCTCGATAGGGAAACCGGCCGGGTTCTGGCCAAGGCCAAGAAAGCGACCACCCATTACGCCCTGGCCCGCGGCACCGGGGAAGCGCTGGCGGCGCTCATCGCCGAAAGCGGCGCCGACCCGGCGGAAATCCACTCCGTCTGCATCTCCTCGACCCTTGCCACCAATTCGGTGGTGGAGAACAAGGGGGCCCGGGTTGCAGTCATCGTCATCGGCTATGTGCGGCATTTCAAGCTGCCGGTGACGGCGGTGGTCTTTGTCAAAGGCGGGCACAACATCCTCGGTCAGGAGGAGGAGCCCCTCGATATCGAATACCTGGTCTCACTGGTCGAGGGCCTGAAGAACGAGGTGGACGCCTATGGGATCTGCTCGGCCATGTCCATGCACAACCCGGCCCACGAGCTGGTCGCGGAAAAGGCCATCGCCATGCTCGACCCCAAGCCGGTCTTTTCCTCACACCGGATCAGCCGGCTGACCGGCATGCAGGAACGGGCGGCCACCGCCGGACTCCACGCCAAGCTGATGCCGATCATGGACAGCTTCGTGCGGGGCGTGCAGGAGGCCATGGCCAGGCAGGGCCTCGACTGCCCGATGGTGGTGGTCGGCGGCAACGGCCGCCCTCTTCCAGCCGAGCGGGCCATCGCCGAAGCAGCCATGACTGTGGCCAGCGGCCCCGCCTGCACCGCCCACTTCGGCGCGACCCAGGGTGAAAACGAATGCCTGGTCATCGACGTCGGCGGCACCACCACCGACATCGCCATGATTGCCGGCAGCCGCCCTCTCCTCGCCGCCGACGGCTGTATGATCGGCCTGTGGAAGACCCATATCGAGGCGGTGGACATGCACACCGCCGGCATCGGCGGCGACAGCCATGTCCATGTCGACGAGCACGGCCGGCTCTGTATCGGCCCGTCCCGGGTGACACCGCTGGCCATGGCCGGGGCCGAGATGCCGCCGCCGGGAGACTGGCTGGGTACAGGAAACCGCTCGCGGCTGATCGTGCTGCAGCCCGGCGCTCTAGGCGAACTCCCCGAGGGCGAACTGACCCGACTGCTCCGCGAGGCTAAGCGGCTCACCCCGGCAGCCATCCGCGAACGGACGGGGCTGGGCGGCGTTCCCCTCGACATCCAGCTGGAACAGCTGACCCGCCGGCAGCAGATCTTCGAATGCGGCTTCACCCCGACCGACGCCCTCCATGTCCTGGGGGAGATCGACCTCGGCGACCGGGCAACCGCCCTGGAAGGGGCGGAGATCCTCGGCCGGGCAATGAACCTGAGCGGGCGGGAGTTCGCCGAGCGGGTGATCTCTGCCACCAGAGAGCTGATCGAAAACATGATCGTCGACTACATAATCCAGCATTACTGGCAGAATACGCTGACCGGCTTCATCTCCACCCGCAGGAACCATCCGGTCCTCGGCGTGGAGTTTTCGCTGAAGATTCCGCTGATCGGCATCGGCGCGGCCGCCCGCTACTTCCTCCCGGCGGTGGCCGACCGGCTGAAGACCACCGTCAGTTTCCCGGAGAACTGCGAAGTGGGCAATGCGGTCGGCGCGGCCATGATCGGTCTGGCGGGGGACACGCCAGCAGACAGGGGACAGGAAACAGGAGACAGGTCGGCGAGGCGCAACGCGCCCCTTACCGTGACTCCTGGAACCTGAAACCTGGCACCTGATCCATGAAGATCCTGAGCGTCGCCGATTGTGTCGAAAAGGAGCTGCTGGATGAAATCGGCGGGGCTCCGGCCATCGGCGGCGTGGAGCTCATTCTCTCCTGCGGCGACCTGCCCCCTGAGTACCTGACAGCCCTGCACGACCGCTACCGGGTGCCGCTGCTCTATGTCCTCGGCAACCACGATATCCGTTACGCCAGGACCCCGCCGCGGGGCTGCCTGCACATCGACCGGCGGCTCTTCCAGCTCGGGACCACGAAGATCATCGGCTTCTCCGGGAGCAGATGGTATAATGGCAACGCCAATCAATATACGGAAGAGGAGATGGCCGGCTTTGTCAGGAAGATGCGGTTCCAGCTCTGGCGGTCCAAAGGCGTCGACCTGGTGGTCACCCATGCCCCGCCGCGGCACGTTCATGACGCGGAGGACCGCTGCCACCGCGGCTTCCGCTGTTTCCGGCGGCTCATCGACAAATACCGGCCCCGCTACTTCATCCACGGCCACATCCATGCGCTGTTCACCGACGACAGCCAGCGGATCACCGTGGTCAACTCAACCTCGGTCGTCAACAGCTATGGTCACTTTGTTTTCGAAGTTTAACCCGTTCGCCGCCTTGAAAAAGGCCATGCGGGAAAAGAGCAACGAGGCCGAGCATACCAGCAGCTTCAGCACCAGGCAGGAGCAGGAGGAGGCCTACGAGGCGGTGGAGCGCGGGACGCTCATGGTGCCGCTCGAGAAGATCGTCGGCAGCGTCGGCCGCTACCACGACTTCGACAACCAGTTCCGCACCCACTCCCACAACTACGACGAGCGACAGAAGGCGATAATCGACGCCATGAAGGAAGGCAAAACCATGCCGGCCATCTCCCTCTACCAGATCAAGGAGGACTACTTCATCCTCGACGGCCACCACCGCTTCCGCGCCGCCCTGGAGCTCGGCCACTCCCAGATCCGCGCCCGGATCGTCGAGCTGCTGCCCTCCACCAACACCCTGGAGAACAAACTCTATCTGGAAAAGGTCGACTTCCGCGACAAGGCGGGCCTTCGCGACTGCATCGACGTCACCGAGCTCGGCCAGACCCCGCATCTGGAATGGCAGGTCGAGGAACACCGGCGTTTCCTCAGCGACGAGAAGAAACAGGAGATCGACTTCAAGCAGGCGGCGCTCGACTGGTACCGAACCATCTATAAGCCCCTTGCGACCATCATCGCCAAGGACGGCCTGGTGAAAAACTTTGCCGGACGGACGGTGGACGATCTCTATCTCTACATCTCGGTCCACCAGTGGGAAATGGGGAAAAAGCGTAAATACGGGATCGAGATCGACAAGCTGATACCCACCGACATGGAGGTCTTCAGAAAGAGAATGGCGGAGCATGCCGAACAGGGTTACCCTGAAATGAAACGGGAGATCACCGTCTTCATCCTGTTGAACGTCGACGGCAAATACGAGCAGCAGATCTTCGACAAGCTGCTCGCCCTGGAAGAGGTCGTCGAGATCCATACCGTGCACGGTTCCATCGACATGATCGCCAAGATCACCCTGATGCGCGACCTGCTCGCCTCCGACGCCGAGATCCTCTCCCAGTTCATCCTCTCCACCATCCGGCAGTGGAAGGGCGTGCTTTCCACCCAGACCCTGATCCCGGGGATGTCGCGGGTCAAGGACAAGGATCGCTGCCTGATCTGACGGGTGGGTTTCTTGCCGCCGCGGCAATTACCGTCTGATTCTTCCGATCACCAACTGATGCCAGCCAGCCGCATCCCAATGAAGCCGATTCCACGACATATCGACGTCTCCTGCGCCATCATCGAAAAAGACGGCCTCATTCTTGCCGCGCAACGCAGCGAAGCGATGAACATGCCGCTGAAATGGGAGTTCCCCGGCGGCAAGATAAACGCGCACGAAAGCCCAGCAACCTGCCTGCAGCGGGAAATCCGGGAAGAACTGGGCGTCGAGATCCGCATACTCACGGCGCTGCCGCCATCCGATTGGTCCTACCCCGACTTCACCATCACCCTGCATCCCTTTGTCTGCCACATAAACGGCGGAGTGCTCCGCTTGACCGAGCATCGGGCCGTCTGCTGGCTGAGTCCGGAGAAATTGCCGACCCTCGATTGGGCCGAAGCGGACGTGCCGGTATTGCAGGATTATTTGCGGCACCTTGAGGGGTAGAAGGATGGAATTTGCTTTTGCGCCGGGGATATATGAGGCCTTGCTCAACGAAGAATTATCCGAGTTGCTCCTGCGACACCCGGAGTTGCGCTCGGTATTCGGCAAGGTCGATCCGGAAGAGGAGCCGGGCCGTTATGCCGCTTTTCTTGCTGGCGTCATCGAACGGGCACTGCGCCAGGAACAAAACCCTGGTTCACGCCTTGAGATATGCAACAGGCTGATCGAACTCTTGACCGGTTCGGAAAATGCTGCTCATTTAGCCACTCACAAACTCGTTTCTGCCGACAAATCCCTGCTCCTGGAGATAACGCCGCCCCATTATGGCCGGCAGCACCTGCCTCGCCCCCAGACCCCTCTTGCCGAGAGCAGCCTGTTCACGGGTTCCCCCAGGGAACCACAGCTTGCCCACGAACTACATGCGGAAATGGGTTCCGCAGATGGCGTCGACATTCTGGTTTCGTTCATCAAATGGACCGGCCTCCGGCTGCTCATGCCGGCCTTTGAAGACCTGCGCCTGCGAAACGTGCCAGTACGAGTCATTACCACTTCATATATGGGCGCATCCGATGCAACGGCAATCGAATGGCTGGCACGGCTACCCAACGTCCGGGTGCGGGTTTCCTACGACACGGAGCGGACACGGCTCCACGCCAAGGCCTACCATTTCCTGCGCCATAGCGGTTTCTCGACGGCCTATATCGGCTCGGCGAACATGTCGCAGGCGGCGATAACCAGCGGCCTTGAGTGGAACCTGAAGGTCACCGCCCAGGATATGCCCCACATCCTGGACAAGTTCGCCGCAGAATTCGAAACATACTGGAACAGCCGAGAATTCGTCCCCTTTGATCCTGCCGATCCGCAAATCCTGCGACATGCAATATCAGCTGCCCGAAAACGTTCGCCCGAGCACCCCACCACCTTTTTCGACCTCCGCCCCCACCCATTTCAGGAGCGCATCCTCGACGCCCTGGAGGCTGAGCGCCAGGCCCATGATCAGTTTCGGAATCTGGTCATCGCCGCCACCGGCACAGGCAAAACCGTGGTTGCGGCTTTTGATTACTTTCGTTTTCATCGACAACGCTCCGGACAGGCAAGGCTGCTGTTTATTGCCCACCGGCGGGAGATTCTGGAACAGGCCCTGGCAACCTTCAGAAACGTCCTGCGGAAAGGCGACTTTGGCGAACTGCAGGTCGGCTCCTTTCAGGCAATGCGAATGGACCACCTGTTCTGCTCAATCGACATGCTGCGTAATAAACGGCTTTGGGAACAGGTCGGCACCGAGTTTTATGATTACATCGTCATCGATGAGGCTCACCATGGCAGCGCCGAGAGTTACCGACCGATATTCGACAATTTTCGCCCGCAAATCCTCCTCGGCCTGACGGCAACCCCCGAGCGTATGGACGGCCAGAACATCGCTGCCGATTTCGGCAATCGATTTGCCGCGGAGATCCGCCTGCCAGAAGCCCTGGAAGAAAAGCTGCTCTGCCCGTTCCATTATTTTGGCGTGGCCGACCCCGTCGCCATCGATGCCGACAGGTTCTGGCGCAACGGGCGCTACGATATCCAGGCTCTCGAAAATGTCTATACCGGCGCACATGCTCTGGCGAGAAAGCGACTGAATGTTATCGTCGACTCCCTGTATCGTTATGAACCCGATCTCACCCAGATCCGCGGCATCGGGTTCTGCGTATCCGTGGCGCATGCACACTATATGGCAGAGATGTTTAGCAAAGAGGGAATTGCTTCCGCACCACTCCTTGGTGGAACCGAGGAACAGCGACGCAGCGAGCTGCTCCATGATTTTCGCGAAGGGAAGTTACTGTTTCTCTTCACCCGTGATGTGCTCAACGAGGGGCTTGATGTGCCGGAGATCAATACCGTCCTCTTTCTCCGACCGACCGACAGCCTGACGGTCTTCCTGCAACAACTCGGTCGCGGTCTTCGCCATGCACCGGGAAAAGACTGTCTGACAGTGCTCGACTTTGTCGGCCAGGCGCATAAACGGCACCGGCTGGACAGCAAATTCAAAGCACTGCTGAGAAAAAATCGTTTCGCCATAGACAGGGAAGTGGAAATGGATTTCCCCCACCTGCCCGCGGGCTGCTCCATTCAACTCGATCGCGTTGCGCGGGAATACGTGCTCAGCAACATCCGGGAGAACCTGCGCAGGCTGCGGGTTCAGATCCCTGAGCGGCTGCAGACCTTTGTCGAAGAAACCGGTCAACCCCTCACCTTCGGCAATTTCGTTCGTTACCACGACTATGAGCCTGAATTGCTGCTGGCCAGTGAAACCTGGACACAATGGAAGGCGAAAGCCCATTTTGATCCAATTCCCCATGATCCAGACCTAGCCGGGCTGAGATCGGCCCTGATACGGATCGCCACCATGAATGGCCCCCGGGAAATCATGCGAATGCAGCGGGTCGTCGGTCATCTGCTTCGCAATGACAGCAGAGCAGCCCTGCAAGAAGCAGCGGAAATGACCATCCCGATCCATTACCGAGTCTGGGGCAGGCCATGTCCCGTCCTGCAGCTTGAGACCTCTGAACAATCCCTTGCCAGGTTGATGGACAACCCGTCGGTGCTGCGCGACATGGAGGAGATCCTGAACTGGGCCGGAGACGCATCCAGAATAAGCGGAACCATACCTGAACTGCCCTTTCCCTGCGCCCTTGAACTCCACGCCCAATACAGCAACATCGACATCCTGGCAAATATGGGAATGGCAACCCTTGAGTCCGCCGGGCAACGCGGTGTTGGCGTCATTCATTGTCGCGAGGTAAAAGCGTACATCCTGCTCGTCACCTATCAAAAAACCGAAAGGGAGTTTTCGCCGAGCACCATGTATGCCGATTACCCCATCAGCAGAGAGCTGCTACACTGGGAATCCCAGTCGAACACAACCCAACACTCAAACACCGGCCAGAACCTGATAAACCACGCCGAACGCGGGTATACGATTTTGATCTTTGCCAGAAATACCAAGAGGAAAAACGGCGTGACACTGCCGTATACCTATCTAGGACCGGTAGAACGGATGAGCTACGAGGAGGAGAGGCCGATCAAGATGATATGGAAACTGCGGCATGCAATGCCGGCGGAAATGTTCCAGGAGAATCGGCGGGGCGGATGAGCTCAACCTGAAGCGATCACGTATCTGCTCAGCGAAATCGCTCTTTTCGATGCCATGCAAAGTTCTCCTGACCAGGCCAGTGTCTGCTTTCGGTGGGCCGGAACATCGGCCTGTCCGAAAGCGTCATGATATGACCGGGGAGATTGCTATCACTGCGCACCACCGGTGAAACAAGCACATGATACTGCTTATCCACCGACATCAATCCCTCATCAAACGACCAGTGGCAGAGTTTGCAGAGTGCCATGCCGTTTGTCGGATCATCATTGAAGCTCTGGCACCAAGGTTTGATGTGGGCGGCATCCACTACGGTACGGCCTTCGGGTGTGCACATCTTGATGCCACAGAGCGCACAGCGGTGGTCATAAAGCCTGACGATCGCCTTGCGAAAGCCTTGATCGCGAACCTTGTCTTCCTTTTCCGACTCTCCATTGGGCGTCATATATTGCGGAATGCCTTCGGCAATACCAAGCAACCGGTAAGAGTACCTGTCCGATGCACAATTTATGTGAGATTGTTCCAGGATCGCAGGCTGAAGCTCCCTGGTGAAATAGGTCTGAATGAGAACATTCTTGAGTTTTTCCCGGGTGTGCGTCATCTGCAGGATTGGATACAGTTCGTCGCTGAACCTGCCTCCCAGATAGACCTCGCGTAACCGCTTCATTGATTTCATTGCAGACCCCTTCCGATGCTGTTCTCCCGGTTGGGTTATCAGTACCCAGAAACCCGAACTTTCCAGATGATAAAAAGGGTAGGCCATACCGGCATGTCTGCCGAAATCCGGGATAAGAGCTGTATAGTCGAGAAATGTCCGGGTGAGTTCAAACGATGGTTCAATGAAGTTGCCGGTTATGCGGCCCGTAGTGATATGATCGAAAATGGATAGCAATAAAAACGGCTTGTATGGTGAGCCGTAGTTGGTGAGCCGGGACCATGTTTTTTTATTCTTGTCGATCCGCAGCTTGGCAAATGCAGACAGATAGTAATCAAGTGTTCCGCTCATGTATTCCCTCTCGACAATGACTCCGCCCTCAATACATAGCCCAACCAGATATCATCAGAACGGAGCTTGGAAACCTGCCGCGAAAAGTCCAGAATCTCAAGCCGCTGAGATGTAAACACAACCTCCAGGTCCGTTGCCGACCAAAGTGTAAAAATTCTTCCGTCCGCAGTAGATGAGGTACCGCTGCCTTCTTTCATGGTAATGAGGATATGCCCCCCGGCGATGAGAGCCTTGCAGATTCTGTTGAAAATAACAGGAAATTCCTCATGCGAGAGATGCACAAGAGAGCCGACAAGGACTAATGCGGAAAAAGAAAGTTGCGAAAAATCAAAAACCCGAAAATCACCTTCAATTACCGGACAGGCAGCATGCTGCCTCGCAAGCCTTGCCAGATTTGGAGATTTCTCGAAACCGGTCGGCAAAAATCCTCGCCCTGCAAGCCAGCGGAGATCCCGTCCGGAACCACAGCCGATATCAAGAAGACTTGCCTTCGGTGCGACCACCTTGATGAGTGGCTCCAGGAAAGCTGCAGGATCAATGTTTACCGTGGAATTGTAATACGTCAGGTGGTTCTCTTCGTAAAAAGTCATTTGCATCCGCCCCGCCGGAAGCCTCCTCTCGGCACCTGGGAATCAGTATCCGTCCGACAGATCTCTCCCTTGCGGCAAAAAAGAACGCCCCGGACTGTTCGGCCGGGGCGTTCGCTTTCTCTCTTGTTCTCCGACAGGCCTCATTTACTTCATTTACTGACGTTCAGGGACGCCTGCTTCACCACCATATCCACCACCGGCAGTTTCGGCACCTCCGTGAGCCCGTAGGTCTCCTTCAGGTCGATGTCCTCCGGTACGGCGGCAAGGAGGGCCTCGGCGACCTGCTGGTCGGCCTGGCGGTAGAGGAGCCTGGCCTCGAAGGTGACCTTCTGCCCCTTTTCCAGGGCCGGCATGCCGTAATAGACGTCCTTGTAGCCCCGGGGAGGGATGGTCTCGTGGCTGGAGAAGGCGGTCACCACCCAGGGGTCGATGGCGAAGTGGAAGTTGTCGCCCATTCCCTCCGAATTGAACATACGGGTGTTTTCCGTCAAAACACCTTTCTCGTCCAGGGTTCCGCTGGTCATGAGGACCTTCCCCGTCTCGTCCCTGGCCGTCACTTCCAGCCACATCTGCCGCACGTTGGTCAGGGAAGTGGGGAGGTGGTGGCCGGCACGGATGTTCCTGACCCTCACCTTGACCTCGGCCAGCCGACCGTCCCGATACACCGGGGAGATTTCCAGGTCCGCCGCCGCCTTCAGGCGGGCCACCGCCATTTCATATTTCTCCCCCAGGTTTTTTTCCAGTTCGGCGTCCCCGGCGAGCCTGGCGTTCTGCATGGCGAGGAAATAGAGCAGGTAGTTGGCGCCATTGAAATAGTGGTGGTAATCTTCGCGCCCGGGTTTGACGAAATTGTCGGCCGCGTTGAGGAAGGTATCGGTCTTCACCATGTGGCAGTCCTGACAGAGGATTTCCCGCTGGGCGTAGGGGCCGTGCTTCCATTCCAGGTAGGTCGCCTCCAGGGGAAAGTGGGCGTCATAATGGTAAACCTGATGACAGGAGGCGCACAGTTCGGCCCGAAGGTGCAGGGGCGACTCCACGCACTCGTGAAAATCGTCGCCGCACCCCTCCGACACCTCGAAAGGACCGCGCTTGATGAGCTTGACCCCATCGACGGTGTCCACCCCCGGGGTCAGGATCATGGACCCGTTCTCCGGCTCACGGGAGGGGGTCTGCCAGTGGGTGACGCCGCTGATGGAATGGCAGATGTCGCAGGAAACTCCCGCCAGGGCCATGTCGCTCAGGCCCTTCAGTCCCGGTCCCTTGATCTCGCCCGTCACCATCCCCGCGGGCGAGTGGCATCCCTCGCACTGCCGGGAAATCTCATGCCCGACCGCCTTGACCGCCTTGTTCAGCTCACCCTGGTAGATGGGGTCCTTGAAGGCAAGGGCATGGACAGACCCGGTCCACTCCTCGTACTGCTTGGGATGGCATTCGCCGCAGGTCTCCGGGGGAGTGAATTCGGCATTCGACTTGTTCCATTTGATCAGGGAGGGGTAGTAGGGGTAAAACTCCTTGTCCACCTCAAAATACTTCGAGGCCCCCCAGGCACCCATCGGAATGAGCAGCAGCATCGACAGAACCAGCAAACGGCTTCCTCTCCAAAGCATGGCAATCTCCTCTCATTACAGTTGAGTCATTCAATGCCCCCTGTCGCAGGCACTTTTTTACGCCAGGACAAGGCTCCCCGGGTTAACTCGAACTTACCAGCTAAGCATCCAAATACAGACATTATTCTGGATGAAGATGGTTAACTTACCGCTTGGTGATACTATAGAAGTTTCTTATGAAAGACAAGGCTAAATCATGGCCAGGCATAATCTGTCAGAATCAGATTTCTCCCTACGGCTGACGAGACGACAGTAGACCCCGACTGATTTTCAGCTCCCGGAAGGCGTCGGCGCCGGTCCGGTGGCATTCCCCGCTTGTTCGTTGCCGCCCAGGCCCCTGGCATACTCGGCCATTTTCAGGGCACGGCCTTTTTCCCTGGAGCCGGATCCGGCAACCTGGGTGTAGAGCCGGGCCGCCTCGGCAAACTTGCCGAGCCCGTAGAGCAGATCGGCCTTCAGCATGGAGAGTTCCGGCGTCAGCGCCTGGCCGAATGTATCAAAAGCGGCGAGGGCCTGTTCCGATTGGCCGAGCTGCTGCAGGGCAATTACTAGGTTCCCGAGCAGCTGCGTGCCACCCTTTTCCAGCAGGGCCTCGTAGAGGGGCGCGGCCTTTCCCGGCACGCCCAGCTGCAGGCCGCCGTTCCTGCTCCGACAGCGGCTGGAGATATCCGGCGATCAGCAGGGCGGTGAGCGCCGGCTGGTACCGGTTGTGTTGCAGGTGGATGGAAACGAGGGCCCGCCACCATTTCGCTTCGGTCGGGTTCTCAGCGCTCAGCCGTTCGGCCAGGGCGAGGGCCTTGTCGTGCATGTCGAGCTGCAGGTACTGGTGGAGGAGGATCTCCCGCCACTGCGTCCGTTTGTCGCCTCGGTATTCCTCGGCAAGCGCCAGGATATGGGGCAGCGCCGCCGTGGTCTCGCCCGCCCCGAGCAGGGCGTGGACCAGATTCTCCCGCCACTCCGGAGGTATTTTCCCGCCACTCACTGCCAGCAGCCGCTCGAACAGGGCGAGGCTCTTTTTGTTCTCCCTGGCCACCAGATTGGCCACCGCCGCGAAGTAAAGATGTTCCTGGTTCTTGTCCGGGGCCAGCTCGTAGGCCTTCATGAAGCATTCGGCCGCCTTCGGGTAATCGCCCAGTTCGTAGGCCGCCTTGGCCAGGTTCAACCGGGCGGAAAGATGGCGCGGGTCCTGCTGCAGGGCCAGCTCAAGGGCCCGGGCGGCCTGCTTGAACTTATTCTCAAGAAGATAACAGCCGCCGAGGGCGGCATGGACCTCGGCATGCAGGCAGCCCTTGGCGTCCGCTTCCCCCACCTTCCCCGCCCCTGCCTGAAATTCCTCCAGCAGGGCAATGGCCTGGGCATACTCCTTGTCGTTCATCAGCTTGCCGGCCTTGGCCAGGATGGCCCT
>OBJA01001184.1_pt1 | contig 18852 bp, 17 predicted proteins | sample 1519751 | NCBI WGS metagenome assembly OBJA01 (sample SAMEA3881238, study PRJEB22517) | soil metagenome | biome: lake sediment; feature: soda lake sediment; material: sediment, water from around vicinity | place: India | collected 2013-12-23 | depth 3 m
CAGAGACCAATTTCCGCTAATATTAGCGGAAATTGGTCTCTGACCCCGGTTTTTCATGTAGGGGTTTGTCCTACATTCGCGCGCCGGTCTAGTCCTACCGTAATTCCCTTCTCCATCCGATACCTGGATCGTTCCAACCTTGTTATAAGTCTTGGCAACCCGGCCATGCGTAACGATGCGACTGTCGTTCCCGGGTGTTCATTATAACAAGAGCTTTCCACGCCAGGCGTGAAAAGCACGGAGCTGGAGGCAGGCACCATGAGAACAATACCCTTAGGCAAGAATCCTCGCCGTGATCCCTGGAGTGTGCCGTTCAAGATCTGCATCGCGGCCCTGGCGATGGCGGCCGCCCTGCAGGCGCAGGCCAGTACGGGCAACAACTTCACGCTGCTGGATGCGGGCGGCGGCATGGTGGGGGGCACCAACGATGTGACGGTGACTTGGGACGGCACCTTCAATGCGGATGTGACCGACACCAACTTCAATATGGAGATCAGTTCGCCGACGACCTTCTTCGGCTTCAACTGGAATGCCCATCATGTTCGGGTGTTCGGTCCCGGTACCTATACCTTCGATACGGGCTGTGATGTGAGCCTGATCGAGGCGGGTAGCTGCACGCCGGGAGCCGGAGGCGGGACGCTGCTGACCATGACCGTGGAGCCGGGCCAGGTCGGCGCCCATATGCTGTTCGACTGGGGCGGCAACAACAACATCGACGTAGTGAACGTGTGGGATGCGGCGAGCCTGTTCGGCACCGGTACCGAGATGTATGCCGGCGGCACCACTACGGAAGATCCGCACTCGGGTGATCCCGCCCATCGCTGGGGCCTGGCCAATACCGATAATGACCAGGATGGCGTGCTCGGCACCGCCATGGTGGATGGACCGTTCGCGGGGTTCAGTGCCAGCTTCAATGCCCAACTCGACGTGGCCAGCATGGGTAACAACTTCACGCTGCTGGACCCGGGCGGCGGCATGGTGGGCGGCACCAACGATGTGACGGTGACCTGGGACGGCACCTTCAATGCGGATGTGACCGACACCAACTTCAATATGGAGATCAGTTCGCCGACGACCTTCTTCGGCTTCAACTGGAATGCCCATCATGTTCGGGTGTTCGGTCCCGGTACCTATACCTTCGATACGGGCTGTGATGTGAGCCTGATCGAGGCGGGTAGCTGCACGCCGGGAGCCGGAGGCGGGACGCTGCTGACCATGACCGTGGAGCCGGGCCAGGTCGGCGCCCATATGCTGTTCGACTGGGGCGGCAACAACAACATCGACGTAGTGAACGTGTGGGATGTGGCAAGCCTGTTCGGCACCGGTACCGAGATGTATAGCGGCGGCACCATTACGGAAGACCCGTACTCGGGTGATCCCGCCCATCGATGGGGCCTGTCCAATACCGATAATGACCAGGATGGCGTGCTCGGCACCGCCATGGTGGACGGACCGTTCGCGGGTTTCAGTGCCAGCTTCAACGTCCACACCAGTATCGGCGGTGATGCCGGGCAGGTGGGGGATGTGGACCCGATCACCAACATCCTGACCCGCCTCTCTGCCCTTATCGCGGGCTCGCCCTTCCTGTTCGAGACGGCCATCAATGACCCGGAGATGATGTTCGAGATCATGAAACAGATGCTCGCTGATCCGCAGGCCCTGATCGAGCAGTTCGGCAGCGCCGAGGCCTTTGCGGCGTTCATCGAGCAGGTGCTCAACGAGCCAGAGCTGTTGGCGGAGGTGTTGAAAAAGCAGCCTGGGAATGTCCAGTGGTTGCTGGAAGCCATGTATGGTGCCTTCGAGGACCTGGCGGGAGATCCGGATCTCTGGCAGAGCCTGGTCGATGCCCTGCAGATTGAATCTGATCTGTGTCTGATCAATGGAGCGGTGTGCGTGGAGGAGACGGTCGAAACAGTTGGAACCTTGTTGACAAAAAGCGTAGGCAAGCTGTTCGGCCGCTAGTGGTGGCAGGCCGGGAGCCGGCTGCGTCGTCGGCTCCCGGCAACGACCTGACAATAATAGAATAGTAAGGAGAATTCGAGATGAACCAAACGACAATACACGCCATCAAGGGCGGGGCCCGTTCGCTGCTGCTGGCATCCACACTGATGATCGGTGCCCAGGCGGCCCAGGCCGCACCGATCAATTCGCTGGCCATCACCGACGGCAGCCTCGAGATCGTGGATACTCTCGGCATCGTGCTGGCGAGCTTCGATCTCAATCCTGGCGCTTCGGGCACCATGAGCATGGGCAGCTACCAGGGTAGTGGGGAGATCGTCAATGATGTGGTGGTGCTTGGGTTGCTGGGTGCGACTCTGACCAGTATCAGCGCCTATACCGCCCCGAATGGCGGACTCTTCTCCGGTCCCTATGCCCCGCCCACCGGAAGCGTGAACGGAGGGGATTTGACGGTGGACATGGGCTCCTGGTTTGCGGATGTCAATCTCCTGGGGATCGGTCTCAGTACGCTGCACCAGGGAGGCCTGGCCACCGGCATGGTGACTGGGGATGATTTCTGGATGAGTTGGGAAGGGTTCGAGCAACTGAGCGTGCTGCTGCCCAGCGGGCTTGTGTCCGGTGTTGCGCGCTGGACGCTGGAGGGTACGGTCGATGTGGCGGAGGTGCCAGTTCCGGCCGCCTTCTGGTTGTTTGCCTCCGGACTGTTCGGGTTGGTGGGAATTACAAGAAAACGGCAGCAGAAACTGCCCGCATGATGTCGTTATCGCTTGTTTGCCGGTTCTGAAAGCCGGCCTCTCCTGCTTCCTGCTTCCCCCAGGGAGAGTCTGCTGGCCTGATTGCGCAAGACGTGCCATGCACAGTACAGGCCAGCTTTTTTATGTGTGCGGGTTCAATGCGGGTGTTTTCCGGTCACTAGTCGATCAGGCCGTGCTTGATGGCGTAATAGGTGAACTCGGCGTTCTTCTTCATGTTCATCTTTTCCAGGATCCGGCTGCGGTAGGTGCTGACTGTCTTCACGCTCAGGGAAAGCGCTACGCCGGTTTCTGACACGCTCTTTCCTGACGCCAGCATACAGAAGATCTGGTATTCGCGGTTCGACAATGCCTCGTGGGCCGGCCGGTCACTCGATGCTGCCAGGTTGTCGGCCAGGATCTCGGCCAGTGACTGGCTGATGTAGCGTCCTCCGCTCGCGACCTTGCGGATGGCGGAGATGAGCTGGTCAGGGGCGCATTCCTTGGTCAGGTAGCCGGAAGCGCCCGATTTCAGCAGGCGGACGGCGAACTGGTCCTCCGGGTACATGCTCATGAACAGCACGGCCGCCGGGCAGCGGGATGCCTTCAGCCGTTGCAGCAGTCCGATGCCGTGCGGTTCCGGCATGGAGACGTCCAGCAACAGGACATCGAAGGCCCCATTGGTGATGTGTTCCAGTACCTCCTGGCCCGAGCCGGCCTCGGCCGTGACGCTGATGGCCGGGTCGCTGTTGATGATCTGGCACATGCCGGCCCGTACCACGGGATGGTCGTCGGCGATCAGTACTTGGATCATGGTCATTGGCCTCCGCTGGCTTGATCTCCCGGAATCGTGACGGGTACGCGCACCTTGAGGCGCGTACCCTGGTCCGGTTGGCTGATGATGTCGACGCTACCGCCCAGGGCGCGTGCCCGCTCCTGCATGCTGTACAGCCCGTAGGAGGCATCGGGCTTGTGCTCGCTGACGGAGAATCCCGTGCCGTCGTCGATGATGTCCAGGGCAATGGCATGTTCGGTGACCGTGACCGCCACGCTGACCCGGCTCGCCTGCGCGTGCCGGGCGATGTTGGTGAGCCCTTCCTGCAGGATCCGGAAGATGGCGATGGTGTGTTCGCTGTCGAGCGGGATGGTATCTCCCGAGATATGCAGGTCGACGGGCATGTCCATGCGCTTTTTGAATTGCTCCAGCTGCCATTCGATGGCGGCGGTCAGGCCGAGGTTGTCCAGGATAGGGGGGCGCAGGCTGGTGGAGATGCGCCGGGTGATGGCGATGGCCTCGTGGGCGGTGCCGGTAATGGCGTCGATGCTGTCGTGCACCTGCTCAGGGCTCTCCGCGACCCGGGTCTTGAGGGAGCTGATCTCGATCTTCAAGGCGGTGAGCAGGCCGCCCAGTTCATCGTGCAGCTCGCGCGCCAGGCTGGCCTTTTCTTCCTCGCGCACGTGCTGCAGGTGGCTGGACAGGGAGCGCAGGGACTCGCGCGATTGCGCCAGTTCGGCTTCGGCCTGCTTGCGTGCGGTGATGTCGTTGACGATGATCGAAAACCCGCGCAGCTCCTGTTCGGGGCTGCGTACCGGGCTGATGGTGAGTGTGGCCCATAGGCGGTTGCCGTCACGCCTGACATACCAGCCTTCGCGCTTGTACTGGCCATCGACCGCGGCGATCCGCAGTTCGACGGCCGGTTCACGTTCCTCCGCCTCCCAGGGGGGAAGGATGTTGCCGAAGTGCGTGCCGATCACTTCCCTGGCGGAATAGCCGCTGATCCGTTCTGCACCCGTGTTCCAGCTGACGATGGTGCCGTCGCGGTCCAGCATGTAGATGGCGTAGTCGGTCACCCCGTCGACCAGGAGTTCGAAGTTCTCCCGCGTGTGCGCCAGGATGGCCTCTGCCAGCCTGCGTTCGGTGACGTCGATGCCGGTGGATACGATGTGGGTACATTTCCCGTCGCTGCCCAGGATGGCGGTGTTGGACAGCTGCACCAGGCGTGATCCCCTGTCCCTGCTCAGCCACTGGACCTCGCATTCACTGGGGAATATGCCGTTCATCACCGCCCCCAGGTGCTGGCGGAACAGTTTCGCCTGGTCTTCCGCCAGCAGCGTCTCCCACGGGGTCTTGCCGAGGACTTCGTGGGCAAGCAAGCCGGTGGCGATCTCGCAGGCGCGGTTGAAACGCAGGATGCGTGCATCCTGGTCGAACACGATGACGATGGCGCTCTCGGTGTCCAGTATCCCGGAGACGAAATCATGTTCCTGCCGCAGGCGCGCCTCGGTGTCACGCCGTACGCGGATCTCGTGCTGCAGGTCCTGGTTGAGTTTGTCGGCTTCGTCCTTGGCCTGCTGCAGGTGGCTGACGAGGTGCTCGTTGTCCACGCCGACCTGCAACCCGCGCATGGTCAGGCGATGCAGCTTGTAGGCGATCAGCAGGGTGGTGAGCAGGAACAGGGTCGCCAGCAGGGCCAGCTGGTCGTGTATCTCGCTGCCTTCGATCGCCAGCCTGGCGATCATGGGCAGCGTGGCCGGCAGGGTGAAGGCCAGCACGGCGCCGAAGACTCCGGAGTGCACGATCACGGCGGTGGAGGTGACGCCGGCGAGTACCACCAGCAGCAGGATCTGCTGGGGCAGGGAATCCGGGGGATAGACCAGGAAGGCGGTGCTGCCCCAGGCCAGGCCGCTGGCGCCGCTCCACATCAGCAGGGTGGTCCCGAGGTGTTGCAGCCTGTCCTCGCGGTACAGTGTGAGCACGAGGAAGCGGGTGGTGGATAAGGCTACGATCAGCACCATCCAGGTCAGCAGGGACTGACGCGGTGTTACATCCTTCAGCAGGTAGGCGAGCAGGGGGGCGGCGAGCAGGGTCATGAGGGCCGCCAGGCGGTTGCCGTCGCGCAGCAGGCGGGCCTGGGTTCGCTTCACTCGCTCGCTGGCGTGGTAGAGGTCGGGTGCCACCGTCTCCCGCGCAACATCGCCGCCGGCTGCGTCGTCGTTGGCCGGTGGGTCGTCTGCCCGGGTGCTGGTGGCAGGCTTGCTGTCGGTGATCAGTGCCTCCATATAACGGCATCCCGCGGTATCATTGTCCTGGTTTGTTCTGCGGCCGAACCGGGTTCCTACAGGATTGTATCGTATGTGTGACGACAGATCAGTCAGTTAACTGCTGACACGGCGATTTTTTCAGTAACGCTGCGTGTTGTGCCGCGGCTTGTATTTTATCCGGTAATAATTACGGAAACTCTGATTAATCTCCTTTCCGTCATTCCCGCGAAGGCGGGAATCCATGTTTTTGAAATACCTGGATTCCCGCCTTCGCGGGAATGACGGTTTAATCAGAGTTCCCTTGCAAGGGTTTTCCCGGCGGGCCGAAAACAATTTCATGATTTGTAAGCGTTTGTCCTACAAGCCTGCTTTACAAGTCGCATGATCCATCCGATGATTCATGGAACCTGATAGCGGCATAAACTTCTCCGTAATACAGCAGGACGGCCCTGTGCAAGCCCTTCACGAGATGGCCTTGAACTGCACGCCTGGACTGCACTGGCCGTGCGCTCTGGCTTGGAATGTCGTTGGAGCGGCGCCAGCCGAGAAGGATCGCGGCTGGCGCCGCTCCAACAGGTGGGATCCTGCCATGATTCGGTAAGGCGGCTATGTCACCGGCTGCCTGGTCACCGGATGTTCAAGGGTCTGCCGGTCCGGTCGCTATAGGCTTGTGGAAAGTACACATCGAGGGCCTCTTGTGCGCAGGAGGCGTGGTACAAGTCGGGGATCAAGGGAGCGACCATTGAGTACAGTATCCGACCCTCATAGCGTAGCGACGCACCAGTTGGCGCAGCTGCATCGCTATGCAGGCATCGGCCTGCTGTGGTCGCTGGCCAACGCGGTGATCCTGGTCGCGGTTTTCTGGGGCCAGGTGGAGCAGCTCCTGTTGCTGGTGTGGTTCGGCTGCGTGATCCTCGCCTCGGGTTCACGCTTCCTCTACGCCCGTGCGCACCAGGGGCTCGAGCGCGGCGTCCTGTACGCTGGTCATCAGTCCGGTACCGTGCTGCTCCTGACGGCATTCAACGGCCTGGTGTGGGGAAGTCTGGGCCTGCTGCTCTACCCCGCGGTCGACGGGACCTACCAGTTGTTCCTGTTGTTCATGCTGAGCATCGCCTGTGCGGGGGCCTTGCCCTGGTACATGGCCGCACCCTGGGCCTATGTCCTGTACCTGGCCTGCGTGCTCGTTCCCGCCATGGCCCTGCTGGCCAGCGGCAGCGGGACCGAGCCGCTCATGGCCCTGATGCTGGTCATCTTCGCAGGTACCCTGGCCATCACGGCGCGGGCCATGCACGGCGGACTGATGGAGTCGCTGCACAAGTATTCCGGCTACCAGACCCTGGCCGGGGTCGATGGCCTGACCCAACTGGCCAACCGTCGTACCTTCGACGAGGCCCTGTTGGCTGAATGGAACCGGGCGGCGCGTGCCAGCCTGCCCTTGAGCGTCATCATGATCGATATCGACAATTTCAAGAAATACAATGACCACTATGGTCACCAGGAGGGCGACACCTGTATCCGGCAGGTGGCCGCGACCCTGGCCCGCAGCATGCGCCGCTCCGGCGACCTGGTGGCCCGTTATGGGGGCGAGGAATTCGCCATCGTGCTCTATCAGATGGCCCGTGACGAGGCGGCGGACTTCGCGGAGCAGGTGTGCCGTGCGGTGGCTGACCTGGACCTGCCCCATGCGCTGAATGAACAGGGGCACGTCACCATCAGCCTCGGCGGTGCCACCTGCATTCCCCATTCCCAGGACAACCCCGCCAACCTGGTGAAGGCGGCGGACGATGCCCTGTACGAGGCCAAGCTGGCCGGCCGGGACCAGGTGCGGTGGCGGTCGCTGGTGCCGGGCAGGGAGCGGGCGGGTGCGCAGGGCTGAGGAAGGAGGCTGACGGGGGGTCCTGGAGGCTGTTGGCAAGACTGATTATAAGTAAGGAGAGCACTATGACAATGCAAACACTGAAACAAGTAATCCTGGATTTCATCCGCGATGAAGAGGGGGCGAGTGCGATCGAATACGTCCTGATCGCCGCCATGGTGGCAGTGGCGCTGGTGACCTTCGTCGAACCGATCCGAACTGCGGTGACCAGCATCTTCACTTCCATCCAGGGCGCCCTGGAGTCGGCGGCTCCTCCCGGCGAGGGTGGCTAGGAACGGATCGTCCGCGTGGAGCTCATGCCGATGGCGGAGATCATGCTGGTGGTCTGGGCGCTGGCCGTCATGGGGTTCGACCTGTGGCAACGGCGCCTGCCCAATGCGCTGACCCTGTCGGCGGCCGCCATCGGGCTTGCCGTACTGTTGCTGGGCGGTGAGACCCTGCTGGGCCTGGCGCCGCAGCAGGCCTGGCTGGCGCTGGGTCTGGCGACCCTGCTGACGCTGCCGGCCTATGCCCTGCGCCTGCTGGGCGCCGGCGACGTGAAGCTGGCCATCGCGATCGCCCTGCTGACCGGCCTCCATGACTTCATCGCCGTGTATGGGCTCGCGGTCTTCCTGGCCCTGGGGCTGCTGCTGGTGGTGCGCTTTGCACCGTACCTACCCTACGGGCACCTGCTGCTGCCGACGGGGAGCTTCGGTCAGGCCGGCGGTAGCCGCCGGCGTGTCATCCCCTTCGGTGCGGCCCTCGGCGCCGGTCTCCTGCTCGTTCTGATCGGCCGGCTGGCCGGCCTGTCGGTGTAGGGGGTGGTCGTGGCCGCGGAAACCTCTCGAGCGGGGACAAAGAGCGCCTCCCGATACCGGCAGCGTGGCAGTGCGGCCATCGAGTTTGCCCTGCTGTTCATCCCGGTGTTCGCCCTTTTCTATGCCATCCTGTCCTATGGCTTCGTGTTCATGCTGTTGCAGAGCTTCGGTTCCGCCGCCGAGGGCGGGGCGCGGGCGGCCATCGCCATCGATCCCAGTGCCTTTGACGACACCGCGGACTACCTGAACAACGGTGTCATCCCCGAGGTGCGCGAGCAGGTGGCGCAGCAGCTCGACTGGCTGCCCTCCGGCGTCAAGGACAAGGTGCTGGGGGCGGGTAACCAGCATGTCGCGGTGACCTTGGATGAGCAGGTGCTGCGGGTGATCGTGGGCTACCAGGATTACACCGCCAGCCCGGTGCTGCCCCTGCTGGAGCTTCCGGGGATCGGCCAGGTGCCCAGGGTGCCCTCAAGGCTGGTCGGTTCTGCGTCGATAAGGCTGTAGGCGGACAAGGCATAAACCCGTCAGTTGCATACATGTAATGTTGTAAACCTGTGCGGCGGTGTATTGGCAGCAGGAAAGCCCTGTTCATGTGCCGTGGCTGGACATCGCCGGTGGAGTGGTCGGGCACGCACCCTGTAGGAGCGGTGCGAGCCGCGATCTCCCTGATCGCGGCTGGCGCCGCTCCTACAGGGTACGTTTTGCAATGATTGGGTAAATATATGGAAGTCAGGAAAATGAAGGGGAACCACTTGTGAACAGCAGGACGCTGCGCATCCTCGCGGTCGTGCTGGCCGGCAGCGCGATCCTGCTGGGCTATTTCGGCCTGCGGCTGAGCCAGGAGGCGCCGGAGCCGGCGGTGGAGGCCGAGCCGGCGCCCGCGCCGGCATACGACCTGCAGGTGGTGATCGCCAGGCAGGATATCGAGGCCGGGACCGCCGTCGCGGCGAAAGATCTGGAAAGCATCCCGGTGCCGGTGCGCCGCAAGGGTGCATTTTCCCTTGGCACGGAGCTGGTGGGGCGGGTACCGGTAATGCCGATCGCGGCGGGGGAGATCGTGCATGAAAGCCACTTCCACCCCGGCAGCCCGATGGCGCGCCTGCTGGCCCGCGGCGAGCGGGCGGTGGCGATCAGCGTGACCGAGGTGATCGGCGGCGGCGGCTATGTGCAGCCCGGGGACCATGTGGATGTCCTGCTGTACCTGCGCGGCGGTAACGCGGAGGTGAAGCGCACCGTGGCGCGCACCTTGCTGCAGCGGGTGCAGGTGCTGGCCTACGGCAAGGCGCTGGCGGTCAACGAAAGCGGGCGCGTGACCCTCGCCGAGGACGCGGGCAAGCGGACCGAGACCACCAGTCGCTCGGCGGTGTTGGCGGTGCCCAAGGCGGAGGTGGAGAAGCTGATGCTGGCTGAGAACGCCGGGGTGATCCGCCTGTCCCTGGTCTCGAGCCAGGAGGCTGACCAGCCGGCGGATGCCGCCAGGGAGAAGCCGGTCGGGCTCCATGAACTCGCCGCCGAGGTGCGTGCCGCGCCGGTGACCAGCATCCCCATCCATCGCGGCGGCAGCCGCACCTTGACGGGCATTCCGAAGTGAAGGGGCACGCGATGATAGGCCTGAACCTGCGACCGGGTCTTGCTGCCTGCTGGCTGCTGGCCTGGTCATTCCTGGTGTCCGTCACTGCGGCGCAGGCGGAGCCGGTCAGGATCGAGCTGCCCCTGTCGCAGCAACACACCCTGTCCTTTGCCCAGGCCATCGCGCGGCTGGCCGTGGGCGATCCCCAGGTGGCCGACGTGGAGATGCTCGGCCGCCGCGATCTGTTGATCACGAGCCAGAAGCTGGGCAGCACCAGCCTCAAGGTCTGGTTGCAGGGCGCGGCGGCCGAGCGCGCCTACCAAGTGGAGGTGGTGCCGGCCGATGCCATGCGTGGTGTGCTGGAGGCGGCGGGCCTGCAGGTGACGCCGGCCGGCGAGGGACTGGTCCTGGACGGCGAGGCCCGCAGCCTGCCCGGCCATGCGGCCGCGGTCGCGGCGGCAAGCCAGGCTGCCGAGGGGACAAGACCGCTGGCGGACCGCAGCCGGATGGCCTTCAGCCACCAGGTACAGACCGACATCAAGATCGTCGAGATCAGCCACAACAAGCTCAAGGATGCCGGCTTTTTCCTGGCGAAGAACACCCGTTCGGCGACGGGGGCGCTGTCCCCGCCGGGCGTGTTGTCGAGCGTGAGCAGCGGGCAGGGCGGCTTCGCCCTGGGGAGCGAGAGCGGCTTCCTGCCGAGTTTTGAAAGCTTCAACTTTGTCCTCGGCCGCGCCAAGTCCGGTGTCCTGGGCGTGCTGAGCCTGCTCGAGGGCAACGGCTTTGCCTATACCCTCGCGGAACCATCCCTGGTGACCCTGAGCGGGCAGGACGCCAGCTTCGTGGTGGGGGGTGAATTCCCCATCCCGGTGCGTCAGGGCTCGGGTTCCGATTCCTCCACCACCATCGAGTTCAAGGAATTCGGCATCCGCCTGTTCCTGACCCCGACCGTGCTGTCCGAACAGCAGATCATGCTGCGGGTGGCACCGGAGGTCAGCGAGCTGGATTTCTCCACCGGCATCACCAGTGGCGGAGTGACCGTGCCCTCGTTGCGGGTGCGGCGTACCGAGACCAGCATCGAGCTGGGTGATGGCGAGAGTTTTGTGATCAGCGGACTGGTCAGCCGGGAGACCGCCGCCAATGTCGACAAGGTACCGGGGCTGGGGGACATCCCCGTATTGGGCGCCTTTTTCCGCTCGTCCCGGCTGAGCCTCAATGACCGTGAGCTGATCATGGTGGTGACGCCCCGCCTGGTGAGTCCGCTGGCATCCGATGCCGCCAGGCCGCCGTTGCCCGGCGGCCGATACCAGGACTACGATCCGGACTTCGCGCGCTTCCTGTTCCGCGAGACGGGTGATTTCGGCGATTCAGCGGCTGCATACGGGTTTTCGAACTGACCATGAGCACCAAAAAGAGCTTCGTAATCGTCAGCAGCCGCGATGACCACATCCGCTGGGTGCAGAGCGCCCTCGCGGATGTCGGTGATGTCGTGGTTGCCGACATGGAAAGCCTGGAACGCATACTGCAGATCATCGACGTCACCGGCGCGCAGATCGTCTTTGTCGACGTGAACCAGGAGCAGATCACCCAGCAGACCTCCATCATCGATGGCCTGTTGAATATCAAGCCGATGATCTCGGTGGTGGCCCTGTCCCGCAGCCAGGATACGGACCTGGTGCTGGCGGTCATGCGGGCCGGGGCCCGTGATTTCATCGTGCCGGGCGGTGATCGCGGGCCGATGACCAGCCTGGTGCGACGCCTGGGTGAGCAGATGCCCAGCATGCAGTCGCAGCATCGGGATCGTGGCAAGATGGTGCTGTTGGCCAATGCGCGCCCGGACAGCGGGACGGTGATGCTGGCGCTGCACCTGGCCCTGGCGGGCCGGGAGCTTTCGTCCAGGCGCAAGACCCTGCTGCTGGATCTTGGCATGCCGCAGGGCGATGCCATGCTCTACCTGGGGATGAAATCCTCCTACAGCTTTGTCGATGCGATACGCAGCTTGCGCCGCCTTGACGATACCCTCATCGAGAGCGCCTTTTCCGAGCATTCGAGCGGCCTGCGGATCCTGGACATGGGCAAGGATGCCTCGGGCATCCACAACATCACCTCCGCGGATGTCTTCATCCTCCTGGGCACCCTGAAGATGTACTTCGCCAACATCGTGGTGAATGTCGGTGGACTCCCGGAGTCGGAGTTTCTCGACGTGCTGCTGCGTCATGCCGACCGGACGATCGTCCTACTGGAGCAGAGCGTCCCCAGCGTCCAGCAGAACATGGACCTGATCAAGCACATGAACGCCCAGAAGCTCGACATGGAGCGGGTTTCCCTGGTCGTGGACCGCTACTACGCCAAGCTGATGCCGAATGCGGGGGTGATCTCCAAGGGCTTCGTCCTGCCCATGCTCGCCACCCTGCCTCCCTGCGGCCTGGCGCGCCTCAATGTCATCAATTCGGGCATGAGCATGTTCGAGGCCGCGCCCAAGGAACCGTACGTGACCCAGGTGCGCGCCATGGCGCGGCAGCTGTTCGAGGCGCAACCCGAGGTGCGGCAGACAGCGGCGCGCAATGGCCTGGCGGGCCTCTGGGATGGCTTCCGCGGCCTGTTCCGACAGGAGGCATGATATGGATTTTGGTGGACTGTCCAAGAACTTCAGCCTGAGGAAATCCGATGACTACCAGGATCTCAAGGCGCGCCTGCATCGCTACCTGATCGAGTGCATCGAGGAGGACCAGGTCTCCTTGAGCCAATGGGAGCCCGAGGTCCTGTCCAATTACGCCCATGGACGCATCAGCCGCTATATCAGCGAACGCCGGCTGGCGGTCAATCGTGACGACATCGAGTCCCTGGTCCGGGAGCTGATCGATGAGCTGACCGGCTACGGGCCGCTGCAGGGGCTGCTGTCCGACGATAAGGTCGACGATATCCTGGTCAATGGCGCCCACAACATTTATATCGAGCGTGCCGGCAAGCTCGAATACACCAACCTGCGCTTCATCGACGACAATCATGTGCTGCGCGTCATCCAGAAAATCCTCGCCCCCCTTGGTCGGCGGCTGGATGAATCGAATCCGATGGTGGATGCACGCCTGCCCGATGGCAGCCGGGTGAATGCCATCATCCCGCCGCTGTCCCTGGACGGGCCCTGCCTGTCGGTGCGCAAGTTCCGCAAGGAACCCTTGCGCGCCAGCGACCTGCTCGCCTATCGCATGCTGAACGAGGACATGCTCGATTTCCTCTGTCGGGCCGTGGAGGCACGCTGCAATATCCTGATCAGCGGCTCGACCGGCGCCGGGAAGACCACGCTGCTGAATACCTTGAGCCGCTACATCGACGAAAACCAGCGCATCGTCACCATCGAGGATGCGGCCGAACTCCAGCTTGGCCATACGCACGTGGTCCGGCTCGAGACACGACCGCCGAACATCGAGGGTCATGGCGAGGTGACGGCGCGCGAGCTGGTCCGCAATGTCCTGCGCATGCGTCCCGACCGGATCATCCTGGGGGAGATCCGTGGCGTCGAGGTGCTCGAGATGTTGCAGGCCATGAATACCGGGCATGAAGGCTCCATGTGCACCATCCACGCCAATAGTGCCCGCGATGCCCTCAGTCGCCTTGCCATGCTTGCTGGCCTGGCGGGATTCTCCGGTACCGAGGCCACCCTCAGGGACATGATCGCCTCGGCCATCGACCTGGTGGTGCACGTCTCCCGCCTGCCCGACGGCCGTCGCGTGATCACGCAGATCGCCGAGCTGACCGGGATCCAGGACGGACAGTACGGGATCCACGAGATGTTCTCCCATGACGCGCAGGCCGATAGCTTCCTGCACCCGAGCCGACATGCGCAAAACCCGAAATTCCGTAACCGACACGGCCGACCGGCGCGCGCGGCCAGCGATCTGTGACGACGATGCTTGCCTACCTCATCATCGTGGAGGTCATGGTCCTGCTGCTGCTCGCATTCGTACTGATGCGCTCCAGCCGGACGGTGGACCTCGATCACCTGGTCCGCGAACGCTTCGCCATGCTGTCCCTGGGGGGCGCGGTGGAAAGCGGCAGGCAAGGCGGCTGGTCGCGGCTTGCCCGGCGGATCGAGGATGTGCTGGTGCGGGCCGGCATCCGCCACGATGGCAAGCGGCTGCGGATCGTCATCGCCGCGGGTGTCCTCGGGGTGCTGCTGGTGACGTTCCGGCACGGTATCGGCGCCGGTTTCCTGGCCCTGGCCGGAGCCACCTTGCTGGCCTACGGCTTCCTGCAGTTCCGCTTCCGGAAGCGTGCCGAGGCGCTACTGGCCCAGTTGCCCCTGTTCATCGACAACCTGGAGCGTTCCCTCGGCGCGGGCCGTTCCCTGCTGGCGGCGCTGGCGCAGGCGTGCGAGCGGGCGAATGAACCCTTGCGTGGGGTCCTGCTGCGCGTCAGGAACCATGTCGAGCTGGGCGGCAACCTGGGCGAGCAGCTGCAAGCCGCGGCCAATACCATGGCCGTCAAGGAGTTCCAGTTGCTGGCCCTGACCGTCAATGTGCACCAGCGCTATGGCGGCAGCATCAAGGAGCTGCTGCACAGCATCACGGTGATGGTGCGCCAGCACGAACAGGCGCGGCGGGAGTTCGCGGCACTGACGGGCGAGACCCGTTTCAGCGCCTGGGTGCTGGGTGTCCTGCCCCTGCTGGTCGGCGGATACATGGCGCTGGTCAACCCGGGGTATGTCGAATCCATGTGGGCCAGCGAGGCGGGACGGACCCTGCTGTATACGGCCCTGGGCTTCCAGGCAACGGGCGCCATGCTGTTGTGGCGCATGGTCAAGAGCATTTGAGTAAACCCAATCATTGCAAAACGCACCTTGTAGGAGCGGGCTCCTCCCACGAATATTCACTGACGGGTAAATCATGAACGGTGAAATCCTGATATTGATCGCCCTGCTGCTTGTCGTGGCCAGCCTCGGCCTGTTGCTGCCGACCTTGGGTACGTCGGCACGGATCCAGTATCTCGTGCAGGAGCGCCTGAGGGACCTGCTGAACCTCGACAACGAGCCGGCAGGCGATGGTCTGGCCCATGGGCTGGAACGCTGGCTGGAGCGCATGGGACTGAAGCGCATCAATATCGCTCCCTTGCGCGCCCAGCTCGATCATGCCGGGATCCATCGCCCCGAGATGCGTGTCCTGACGCATGGGGCCTTTGTGCTCTCACCCTTTGTCTTCTGCGCGCTTGCGGTCCTCTACATCATGATGACGGGGAGTCTCGCCGGGCAGGGCCTGTCCGCCGCACTGCTCGGGTTCCTGTTCGGCTACTTCGCGCCGCGCTACGCCTTGCGTCACCTGGTCAAGGTGCGCCAGGACAAGTTGCGCGAGGAAGCCCTGATGATGATCCGCCTGTTGCAGATGCTGTTCGAGTCGGGGCTTTCCATCGAGCAGGCGCTGCGCACCCTGCGCGACCAGGGTGGCATCCTGTTGCCGGCCATGCGTGCCGAGCTGGACCGGGTGCTCAAACGCATCGAGGCCGGGATGGACCGCGTCACCGTGTTCGACAAGTGGGCCGCGGAGGTGGGTGTGCGGGACGTGAGCGACCTGGCCGAGATGCTGCTGCAATTGAGCCGCCAGGGCGGCAATATCCAGGAAAGCCTGTCCAAGATGGTCGAGATCATGGAAGACCGCAATCGTACCGAACTCCGGGAGAAGGTCGGCAAATTGTCCGGCAAGATGACCGTGGTCATGGTGCTGTTCCTGTTCCCCGCGCTGTTGATCTTCGTCGCCGGGCCGGGTGTGCTCTCCATCACCAGCGCCCTGGAGGGGTTGCAGTGACGCGCTCGGCCATCATGCTGCTGCCCCTGCTCGCGCTGCTGCTGGCCGCCTGCAGCGGCCATCCCGTGCGCGGCACGACCGCTGCCATCCCCGGGCCCGTGGCGGCAGGTGATTGCGGTGGGCTCGAGGATGCCGCCCGCCTGCGCCTGATGACCATCGAGGATGAACTCCAGGCGGGACGCGCGCGGGCGGCCCTGGCCCATCTCGATTCCCTGCCGGCGTCCCTGGGAGGGCATGCGAAGGCGGTCTATCTGCGGGCGGAGGCCTTGCGTGCCGTGGCGGATTATCCCGGGGCCAGCCACCTGTATCGGTCCCTGCTGCCCGGCTGCCTGGCAGGTGCCGGCCATCACGGCCTGGGGTTGGTGGCCGCTGCACAAGCAGACTTCGCTGCTGCGCTCGAGCAGTTGCATCAGGCGCGCCTGCGCCTGCCCGCGGATCCCAAGGTGCGCAATGACTATGGCTATGCCTTGCTGCTGGCCGGACGTGTGCCCGAGGCCAGGGTCGAGTTCGAAACGGTTCTGGAGCTTTCCGAGCACCAGTCCAAGGCGGCCGGCAATCTGGTGCTGGTCATGCTGGTGGAGGGTCGGGAGGAGGAGGCCGCGCGTCTGGCCCGCGGTATCCCCTTGACCGAGGCCGGCCTGGAGACACTGCGTCAACGTGCCCTTGTGCTTCGCAATGGGCTGGTGGAGGAGGATTCCCGTGAAAACCTGTACTAGGCTAACCCAATCATTGCAAAACCCCTCCTGTAGGAGCGGCACGAGCCGCGATGGGCCAGGCGGACACCCCTTCGCGACTTGCGTCGCTCCTACAGGGTGCGTGCCCGACCACACCACCGGTGAAGTCCAGCCACGGCACCTGAGCAGGGCTTTCCTGCCGCCAATACATGGCCGCACAGGTGTACAACATTACATTCATGCAACGGGTGGGGTAACCCTGGTTCATCCGCCATGCCGGCGCAAGCCGGCCTCCAGAGGGAGCATGGACATGGATACTGGCATCGCCCGGAATGACGAAACAGGAATTCGATCCCTGCTGGCGGCCGTCGCCTTGCTGCTGTGCGCCGGGCCCCTTGCCGCCGAGATACCAGGCGAGGGCCATGACCGCGACCCTGGCGCAGAGACCCGCGCCTGGCTGCAGTTGCAGTCCAGCGGCGAGCAGGCGGCGCCCTCTCCCCGGCAACCCGGGGATGCCGCCTCGCGCAGCTATCGACGCTACCTCAAATCCTTCGAACGGCCCATTCCGGACAGTTATTTCAAGGATTCGAAGGGGTTCGTGGGCGAATGAACGGGCCTTTGCATCAGGGCGGCGCTGCCAGCCTGATGGCGATCGTGACCCTGATGCTGGCCGTGCTCTTCGCCGCCCTGGCCATCGATACCGCACGCCTGGGCTGGGAGGCGAAGCGCCTGCAGAAGATCGCCGACCTGGCCGCCATGGAGGCCATTGCCTCGGCGGGGCTGTGCTCCGGCGTGACCGCCCTGGAACAGTCCGCCTTCGAGGCCGCCGCGCAGGCAAGCGCCGTCCGCCATGGCTACGGGGGCGACCTGGCCGCGGAGGGTGGCGTCGTCACCGGTGTCCTGGCCACGGTCGGTGGCAAGCGCAACTTCACCCCCGCCGCGATCACCGCGGCCAATGCCCTCCAGGTCACGGCCCGGAATACCGTGCCCAGCAGCCTCGTCGCCGGTGGCTGGCTGGGCGGAACCACCTTCCTCCAGCGCCGGGCCGTGGCCCATGACGAGATCCTGGGCGGTTTCTGGGCGGGCAGTTTCTTCGCCTCGGTCGACAGCGATGACAGCCTGGTTCTGAACGCCCTGCTGGGTGGCCTGCTGGGTGGCTCCGTGAATCTCAGCGCGCTGTCCTATGAGGGCCTGATGGATGCGCAGGTCACGCTGGGGGCCCTGGCCAGCGCGGCCGGTCCCGGTGGCGTGGGGCTGAGTGCCGGTACCGTCGAGAGCTTCCTGCAGGCCGAGATGACGGCCGGCGAATTCCTGCAGGTCATGGCCCAGGCCTTGCCCGATGGGCACCTGGCCTCCGCCAGCCTCAATGAACTGGTGTCCGTGACCACTAATCTGAATTCAATCGCGATCGGTGAGCTGCTGTCCGTGACGGCGGACAATCCGGAATCCGCCGCTGAGGCCAACCTGAACCTGTTCGACCTGGTCAGCGCCGCCGCCCAGATCAGTAACGAGGGCAATACGGTCAGTATTCCCGTCACACTGGCTCTTCCGCTGGTGTCTGGTGAGATCACGATATCGCTGTATATCGAAGAAGGCCCCCGCTATGCCTTTGGACCGCCGGGCGTCGATGTCGGCGGGGACTGGATCACCCAGGTACGCACCAGCAGTGCCCGCCTCCAGGTCGATATGCCGTTGGGCGGGGATCTGTCCATCCTGGGTGTCACGGTGTCGATCGATGGCGCGCTGTCGCTGTATGCCGAACTGGCGCCGGCAGCGGCCTGGTTGGAGACGGTCCAGTGCGCCAATGCCGCCACGCTTGCGCACCTCGTTCATGTCGGCGTCCAGAGCGGCTACAGTCAACTGGGCATCGGGCGCTTCGACGATATCACCGATCCCTCGAGCGGCGTGAGCGACTCGCCGGCCCTGGACGTTGACGTCGATGGCGGCCTGGTCAGCCTCACCGCGGACCTGTCCGCCAGTTCGCAGGCCATGGGCGGGCAGGGGGGGTATCTGGCGTTCGTGGTCAATCATGCCAACCCCTTGCCGCAGACCGACACCGCCGGAACTCCGCTGGGGGATGCGCTGAACTCGGCGACGGGATCCCTGGCCGCGTCACTGGAGGTGACCCTGAGCGGCGGCGGGCTCACCGGGCTGTTATTGTCGAGCGTGGGACTGACTGAGCCCCTGATCGCCTCTGGGCTGGAGGAGGCGCTTGCCCCCTTGCTGACCGGTCTCGATGAACTCCTGCTGGACCCGCTGTTCCGTGCCCTTGGAATGCACCTTGGTGGCGTCGATATCCGGCTGGACAGCATCAAGCGTGGCGAGACCCGCCTGGCGGGATGAGGCCGGCACCAGGTAGACCCAATCATGGCAAAACCCTGGCGGTAGGAGCGGCGCGAGCCGCGATG
>OBJA01001185.1_pt1 | contig 18851 bp, 9 predicted proteins | sample 1519751 | NCBI WGS metagenome assembly OBJA01 (sample SAMEA3881238, study PRJEB22517) | soil metagenome | biome: lake sediment; feature: soda lake sediment; material: sediment, water from around vicinity | place: India | collected 2013-12-23 | depth 3 m
CGGAAAGATACTCTGATGGCTCTATCGTTAAACCTCATACAAAAAACAGAACAAGAACTGAATAGAGAAGCCGATGAAAATCTTGACGGGTTTATCGCCTACTACAAAAACGTGCCAATCAAATTGGGGAGAAAGATAGCCCGACCACACCAACGGTTATTAATTGAAGGATTAGTGAAAGCAATTATCAATGCTCGGAAGTCACCAACTTTAGAATTTCAGTTAGAGCCTGCTTTCGTTTGGAATCTGGTTGAGCAACATCAATCATTAGGTATTATTCCAGCGTTGGAGGTCAACTGCGAACACTGTGGTAATTACTTGGCTCGATGCCCAATATGTAATACCCCACTCATACCAATCAAAAATGATAATGATCTCTCTTTCCGGTGTGCAACACATGCGGATCAACAATTTCGAGACAATCAAAACTATGATTGTGAATGTGGCACAAGGATTGAATTGACATTCTCGACAGACATCAGAATCTTTCCGGGAGTATTACTTCTTAAAGCAATCCACAAGTTTACAGATGTGTTTGAGAATCAGAAGTACGAGGGTAACTTTATCATCACTGGAAATGTGTTACGGTTGCTTCCTAGCAACAGAATTGCCATTAATGAATATTATCTCCCCGAGTTCCAGATGTGGCAGACCAGGGCACATATTCATCAGCGGAACATATCAGAAGAACGAAAGGAAGAATATCAAAAAATATTGTGGCGGATAAAGGAAAAGTGCGCTCGCAACAATCGTCACTCAAGTTACGCCATTTGTGGTCCATGCCTGCAAGAACAAGTAACCGTCGCTAGGATAAAGGCAGGCAATGATATTTGCCTTGGCCGGCTTTTCGGCTTCGTAATTGATGAAAGTTTTGATGGCGTTCATCATGGCCATGAAGTAGCAGATATTCAATATCAGGATGTTTTGGTTAACTCGGGCGAGGCAGTTCGCATGGGGATTCACTTAAAAAGTCGGGAAAGACCAAGAGATCAAGGCTTGGGGAGATCAGTCTCTTGCATAAAAGGGCTCTACACGCAATTTTGTCATTCTGCTTATCAGGCAACAATTGGAGGAATGGATTTGGATATTATTGGAGTATCGGTACCCAATACAATTAACGTTGAGGTGAGAGAAGAATTTCGATTCATCTCCGGCCAAACTGGGTATCCGTTGATTATCCTTGATGAAGAGGATTGGTTGCGGATTCTGGATGCAGCAATGGAAAAGGCTGCGATTGAAGAATGATCAATACTCATCTCGAAGATTCGATGCTAGCACGAAGGGCAGCGTCTATGCGTAATTAGTGGTAATCCTTGCGCCTAATTAACCGGATCCTGAATAACAACGTATGTGGATTTGATTGAACCATCAGGCTGAATAAAATCCAAGCCCCTACCGATGAATATCCTGGCACACTCCCCATTCACTCGTTCGATTTCCATGAAGCGATCGTGGTTTGCAGTATGTTTAAACCGAATCATCTCGTTGAATCGCCGATTGATCTCTCGCTCAGAATTTTCCTGCTCTCTACTATCTGGCGCTTTTTTCGTATGGACAATTACATGTTCCAAAGTACCATGCTGCGCTGCCATCGAGATGTACGCCCCAAGCCTGTCGACAATCTGATTTCGATTAAAAAGATATGGATCGTGAACCAAGAGCTTTTTGCATGGCTCCGAAAAAACCTCACCAAACAGTTTCTGCTCTGTACTTTCTGATCTTGCCGCCGCAGGCACATTGATTACTTTAACGTGCTGCGGCGGACTTAGTTCATAAGAATCCACTAAGGTTTTTTGTAGTTTTTTCCATTCATTGACAACAGTATCTACCGCATCTCGATGAGTAGTCGAGAGCAATTGTCGAACGCCAATTTGATCTTCTAGAACAATCACATCGTCTTCTGACACACCACGTATTATCCTGGACTCTGTGTAATCGGGGTCAATGATCACTTGCCAAGCTGGAAGATGCGCTACTTTCCAGGCGTTCAAACCTTTGTTTATCAACACCTGCAAATGCGTTGCCAGACTATACCCTTCCGGTGTCCGCTCAGGCAGATTTTGAAGAAACAAATTTACCTCACAACCTTTGTTGAGCAAATCCCCGATGGTGTCAAGCCATGTATAGTTGTCTCCCAATGGGTGGCGCAGATCCAATTTTGGAACTGCAATCATGATGGATTGTTTTGCATAACGGATTTTTTCGAACAACCAATTAGCTGGATCAGAAGTGACAATTCTGACCGCACCGGGCACACCAATGTCCAGTGGCTGTAATTCGGCAATCAATAAATCCAAGAACTTTAGAGCTGCTTCCCGCTTCAAATACTGGTGGAAAAACTGGTTGTTGTAATCACGTAAGCAATGGTAACAACTAGTGTCTGGTGCACAATCATTGCAATTCAGTATTCGGCGCGCTTCCTCCAGGACTGCAACAAGGTGTTCCTGAATGTTTTTTACATGACCTGCGCCACCGGGAACATTGTCGTAAAGAACGATGGTTTGTTCCCATGAACCTCCCGAGCTCCGTGGGAATAAAACACCGTCAATATCTCGACGCTCAATTTGCAGGCAGTGGCTGGCACCATGAATTATGGCATAAAGCAAGGACAGCCAGAAAGATTGGTCACTCTGAGAGGGAATCTGAATATACTCGTGGCCCATAAAACGAATATGGAGTGTGTTCGTGGTTTGAATATGCCCCAGAGATAACTTTTCTTTTTGCCCGCTCTCCGAAAGCAGTGAAAAAGCCTGTATCGGAAATACAAAGCCCTTGCCGAACTTGCCTTCGTTCACGTATAACAATTTCCCTTTCTGATTGTAAGCCAGGTAAATAAATTTACTATGCTCCTCTTCTGCTAAGCTTTGCTCAGGGATTAACGCGGAACGCATTTGGTTTGGTTCGATGTTTACATACTGCCGGGCGGGTTTTCCGCTTTTTGGGTCCGCAACAAAACCATCGGGTTCGACAAATTTTCGAATTTTCGACTTTTGCCCCAAGGGCCCATGACAGACAGAGCAGAAACCTTCTGCCTGTGGCAGAGAAACCCCAGCATCATTGCTGATATCTAGGTGATGACAGTGCTCGCATATCCGATATTCAAGCGTTCTAGGAGTGTCTTTCCAGAAGATTGGCCGCTGGCTACGCCAAATTTTCTTATCAGCTACAATTTCGGATCCTGGTGCATATTCATTAATCGCCTGGCGCAAATCTCGCTCCAAACGCAGATGCTCGCTCAACCTTGCTTCTTTGGGCAGCATGAGTTCAACGGTATGAAGCGGGAAGGAATAACTTGGGAGAACCCCATTGCTGCTAAGGTAATCGATCAAATACCCTGAATTTTTACCCTTTGAGCCTCTCATTCTATCCAGCAAATTTCTGTAATATCTTAGTTGACTGTCAACCTCTTGACTTGCCTGAGAGCTCATTGCCGTATTACGAAGCTGATCTGCAAGCTGTTGAATTTGTTCCCGATAATAACGAGTGATAGGTTGGTAATGCTCATCATTGAGACTTCTTAAGTCAGTCAAGAAGTGATCTAGGCCATTCTCAACCAACGGCTTTAAGATCGCCGGCAGTTGGATCGCGTATTCCTGCAAAAATTTCTTGATTTCCTCCAACTCCGCATCAATCCACTCATGTAAAAATGAATAATGCGGTTCTTCAGGGAAATTATTGTCAAAAAAATCACCACAGAGAGTAAGTCTTTCGATGCCAATTCCCTGCCGTTTCCGATATCGAAGGAATTGGCTGAGTAAAATTGCATTCACATGCCGGTACAAGATTAGATCATTTTCCAGCATGATATTCGGGACCTTCACTCTGCCGCTAATAATTTCAATTGGGGCATCATAATACGCCTGATCGTGAGGCCGGTCTGAAGCCCAGGTGAGAATAAAGGCCGTTCCGCTTGTACGCCGTCCAGCACGGCCTGCCCGCTGGCGGTAGTTTGCTACCGTTGGCGGAACGTTGCTCATGGCCACTGCTTGCAAATCACCTAAATCAATGCCCATCTCAAAGGTAGTTGAGCAGCTTAAGACATTGATATACCCTTCTTTGAAGAAGTCCTGGTAATCTTTCCCTTTCTTGGAGTCCAATTGAGCGGTATGTTCTTCGACACGAATAGGGATCAACGGCTGTTGAAATAAGTTGAAAAAGTAATTTTGGTTCTGCGATGAAGTAATATCAACTGGCTCAAACTCTCCGCCGCAGTGAGGAAAGGGGCAAGGCAAAGACACTCCTCGATAGGATAACCGCTGACATTTTTTGCAGCGGCACCATTTCTGGTGTGTATCGAAATACATGTGATTGGGATCAAGTTGATAACCCTCCGTAGAAGAACCAATCAATAATCCTTCAACCTCGTTGATTAACCAGTCCCATATAGCAGTGAGAACATTCGTCACGTTTTCGTCAGAAGAATCGAGTCCATTGAATGTTAGCACCCGTTGGATGTACTGCCGCCTAAGCTGTCGGGGGGTTTTGCCAATCCAGCTTTCTTCCCCTCGATTTGGCCTTCCCTGGCGTATGATGTGAGGGTTACCCTTATTGGCACCAAATTCTGGATCATCCGAATGAATACCAGACGGTAGTTTTACTGCTTTTCGAAATCGAAGGTCATCTAAAAGGTATCCGATCAGTGCCTGAGTCTGGTTGATTGAAAACCCGATTTTATTGCCTAATTTTTCAAAGTCCGGGTGATCATCCTGCTGAAAGTAGGATATGCCGACCAATCCCATAGACTCCAGCGATTGCCTACTTCTTCGTCCTGTTGTGAATTCCCCTAATATCACCCTAGCCATCCATTTCGCAGCTGCTCTTAACTGTTCACGATTTGACCCTTTATATGAAATGCGCCAGTAATCGGAATCTGGATCACTCTGTATAATGCCTTTTTCCCAGGCAATTTCACCACTCTTTTTACTTAACTCTAATAGATTCGGGACCGCTCCATCACCCCAATCATCTATCTGGAGGCATTGTTTTATTGCTTGGGGAATTATATGGCGGTAATTTTGCCTAATCGAAACATCTTGTAAAAACGCAGCAAACCGGGCTGCTCCCTGCCGACTGTCATAAAAGGTCAGCAGTTTCCGACCTTCTCCAGGAAGAGACTTCTTTTTCAAATCAGTGGCAGTGGGTAATTGGCGATACAGCTCGTATGTTAAGTTTGCTAGTGGCCCAGTGCCGCGGATTGTGATTGGCGTAACGATTTCTGTTTCGCTTTTCGATTTGCTTCGGCATCTTGGGCATTCCTGTAAATTATCCAAAGGGACTGACTGCTCAACCTGTTGACCTTTTCTGGATTTAATGTTTTTCTGCTGGATATCAAAAAGCGGAACGGAAGTAATACGATTTTTACAGCTGCAGTTCGCAGTCATTTTCCCGCAGTTCAAACATAGATGAATCTGATTTTGATGAAACTTAGATGGATTGGGCAAGCTTTCTTGTTCTTCTTCATCCCAAGCTTCACCATCCACATAATCTGCTAGGGCAATATTTTCCTCAATGGGTGACCACGTGAAGTACCGTTTTTCATTCTCTTCTGTTAGTTGTTCTACTGCGGGGGAATATTCGCTGTCATGGATACGATAATGGGTGGCAATATAAACCTGTCCGCATTCGCGGCAAAGGTATATAGGATATACTTGAGCGCCACAGCTTTCACAAAAGGTGGTGGGGTTACTGTATAAACGTGACCACCTTGTGCCGGTCTTTGGGTCCTTACCTGGGCATTGTGGATTTAAACAAGCCCAGGTGCCTTGTGGAGGGCGAGCGAAAATATGATATTTTGCAGGCAGCAGCGGTAGTTGATTGGATGCTGGTCGAGCAGCAGCGCCGATTTCAATCAGACGGTAAAGGGCCTTTGTTTGATCCTGCTGATCAAAGGTAGGGAAAATGAAACGAGCGGCATCTTCAAAGAGTACCGGTTGATCCTGTTGGATCATCCAATTCCGCAGTTTTAAAAGTTCGGCATTGTTTGAGAGAACATTAAATAGAAACCGTGGCAAATTTGCGCAGAATTGTTCAGCAAGTGCAAGGGCATCTGGATCAATGATGCCAATTTCAGCCATCCATAAGGCAACCTTTTCGACATCAGGTCCCTCCCTTTCCAATCCTTCTCCATCTAGGTTAACCTTCCGCATCTCATCGAGCATTTTCTCAAAATCCGGATGCAGGTATACCTCTTGAGAGCCCGGTGCGGCGGGTTGATCTGATTGTTCAAAGTGATGCCTGTCTTCATCGCCAAAAATCACATCGTCTTCTCGAAAATCTTCGCAAAACAACTTATGGGCGAAATCAACAGCTATAGCTGGATTATCGTTTACCAGGGTAGCGCTTGTTGCGACACATAACATGTCTCCGGGTTTTTTTCCCAATCTTTGCTTCAAACGCCTGAGAAGCATGGCAACCTCAATTCCCTGAGCACCAGTATAAGTATGTGCTTCATCCAAAACGATGAATTTCCAAAGTCCGGAATCGAACAGAACGGAATCTTCAGGGCGTAGGAGCAAATACTCCAGCATTGCGTAGTTGGTGATTAAAATTTGTGGAATCTTTCCCTCTTTGCGAATCTCTTCTCGGCTAATGACTTCGTTCGGCAGCGAGCGCTCATTTCTCTCCGCTTGATTTGGCAGTTCGCTGGTAAAGCGCCCAAAAGTAATTGAGGTGCCTTTTAACATCACTCGTAAACGTTCCATTTGATCATTCACTAATGCGTTGAGAGGATATACCAACAGGGCCCTCACCCCTGGAGTGCTATCTTCCAACAAATCATTGACAATAGGTATTGAAAAACATTCAGTTTTGCCACTACCGGTTCCAGACGAAACCACAATGCTTCTTTTTTCCACACACAGCTTTTGAATGGCTTTCTTTTGATGTGAAAATAAAGGAACTGTAAGTGGGATCGGTTCTGGTGAAGGTAAAGAGAAACATGGTAGCGTTAGAATTTTCTTCGACAATACACCCTGCTGACATAAAGTCTCAAGGCTAACGTCCTTGGTATAGGGAAAAATTAACTCAAGGAATGGACCTGTAAATAAAGCTTTGGGATACTCGAAGCTCTCTCGGATCTTTCGCGCAAGCTCAGGCTCGCTGCCGTCTTTATTGGCATCGAATGTGGTCATCAGGTAATCGACCAAGGCCTGCTTGAGGATTTGTGTTATTTTTACTGCATTCATCGGTTACCTACTTTCCTATGAAATCGCATGTATATAAAAGAGTTCTGACCAGGCAACGGACCATTCGAGCATTTTCGGACAACCCTGTACAGCATAATTAGTTAATTGATGCAGTTTATTTTCACGAATCCCCAAATCATCCAATAAATTACTGAAATCCTGTGGGTGATGAGCCTTTAGTCGCAAAACCATGCTCAGGGATAATATGTCGCCCGGAATATTTTGAGGTCTACGAGTTTCGGTCACATACTGAGAAAGTCTGCTCATTGCACTGAATGCTGGAATCTGAGTTTTCTTTTCGTGGAAATACTCCGATAATCGATCGAGATCACTGTAACTCTCCATAAACTTTTCAATAGCTGGGTGTTGAAGGCGCTCATATAGTTCACTTACTGCCAACCCGTAGTCTTGATTTGAATATAAATTAATCGGTTGCTCCAGGTCTCTGTTAGCCGGGCTGATCTTTCCATCAATTAAGTATTGTAAGAGGCCCTTGAAAATTACTTCTCTGGACCAATAAGAATGTAGCATTTGTTTTTCCTTATACTGCTTGATACTCACTGCGATATGTTCACCATATACAGTATCGATGAACTGCTTCTTTAACTGCTTGTTTTGTCCATGCTGATGCTCTCGAATAATACTGGGTGGAAGTTTCAGGTATGTTCCATCCCTTGAAGCGACAATCCGCCCACAATCATTGCATAGATATGCAGGCCATAAATCAAGCTGATCTAGTTCGCAAAATCTTTTGATATTTGACTTCTGCGGGACGCCCATCCACACAACAGAAAATTCCGGATCTTCACCCGGCCGCCAAGAGGCTGCCACGCGCATCTTCTCCTCTTCAAGCTTTAACTCTGCATATCCTTTGCCAGCTCTCCCCCCATAGGCGACCTGTTCTGGGAAGATATGCAAAATTCTCCGATGGTTTTTCGTTGTGAAGCGAAGGGGGTACATTAGCACAGCCCAGGAAGGTAATAGACGCTTGAATCCTTCATCCCAATTTGAATCGGTTATCCATTCTTCCGGCGTATGGATTAGTTGTAATTGTTCAATTGCTGGGGTTAGCGGTAGCCCATCATAGCTCCGGCTTAGCAAATCCCGTTTCGATGCGGTGATAACTCGAAACAGATGTTCTGGTGATCCAAAATCACTTATGATTTGAACACCGGTGTCGGTTTCTTCGATAACCCCTAGCTCTTCCTCTACTTGGAAAGTCGGGGAAAAATGGAGTAGCACATCATCGAGGAGAATTTCTACCCGATATACACCCGGAATTAGATCCAACGAAAAAACGTGAAAATCATCAAGAACATCAACAGTTGTCAGGATTTCGGGCTGCGATTGATCGTCTATGCGACGAACTTGGAAAACATATGTTCCGCGGATTTTTCTGAGTAGTTCCAACGATAGATTCAATTTGGGTTTTTGGTAACTGACCGCAATAATCTTGACTTCTGGTGTTTTTAAGTAATCAAATAGCTTCCATCTGTAGCCATGGATTGCGATCAGAACTGAAGATATTGCCTGACTGTCCTCCAACAGCATATCGCGCACTTCTGTTTCTAAAAGATTACTTATGAACTCGCCTCTAGCATTCAAATGTGTTTTTCGCTGCTTTCTTGAACCATCGATCATCCAAGAAAATTCTTCCTGCGGCTGTCCACGCACCTGCAGCACGACATCCTGTTCCTGTCCTTCAAGAACCTGGTTCTTATCACCACCACCTTCTATCCAGGCTGAAACTCGATCAATATTCCAGCAGAAATGAATCAGGGAGCCTTTCCAATGAATGGCAAAACGGCATTGTGAAGATCGCAAGTTTCTCCATTCAATGGTGACAATATCTTCCTCCTTGGCAATTTTGCACTTTTCATCATTAAAAGGCAGTATTTGTTCTACCGGTATTCCTTTGACTTTTACTTGAAGTGGGTTAGATGGCGAATAACATGAATTCGGGTCTGGCCGGAGTATTTTGATATTATCAGGTAACCATGAAAACTGAATTGGCTCGTCGAGAAGCGGTTTTATGTTATGCAGCAGATTTAGGCTGTATGCTCCTGGTTGCTGGAGAAACGACTCTAAATCGACGGTACCAAGATTATCTTCTATCTTCAACTTGCCTTGATTAAAGAGGTCTGCCAGTAAGATGGACTGCAGAAATTTTCCATTCCTGCGAAGCGAAAGCCACGTTCGTCGTAAAGGAAACAAATTTGAATCGATTGAAAACAAGAAATATACTTTTGGTGAAAGAAAAACTGGGGGGATATCGGATGATAATCCCGATACTTTATCTGTCCCTTTGAGATACGGGTTGACGTCAAGGTGATCTTCAGTGCCTTCGAACTCTATGGTCTTTTCACCGAGATGAACTGTAACAGGAAGCTGAATACTGTATATCCCTGCCTGGCGAAAACCGGCTTCCCATAGTTGGTATGGTATGTTTTGGGGATCTACTTGAACCTTTTTTCCGGTTTTATCTGTAATCTGAACCTGCTCATTTGAAGCAATAATCCATGAGCCATCGGAATCGATCTGTTCTTTCTGGACTCCGAATTTTCTTCTAGGATTAACACGGAAAAGAATTATCGGTTTTTCCAGCGCCGGTACATTACGCTCAAAAATGATATGGTTTTCCTGACCTTGCTTATCTTTATCGAGATCAAAATCTTCTGATAGAACCAGAATGCTGCCGTTCAGCGGACCTTTGGCTGGGATTCTTACTGGGTCAACCTCCCAATCGCCCGATCCCATCTCCCAGGGATAAACCTTAACGAGGATATCATTTCCATTAAGGCACTTCGCATCGTTCTCAGCCCATGTCACGCTGTCTGGCTTCTCATTCTGATCTGAACGGATGTTGGAAAGGTTGAGAAAAATATCATCAGCCTCTAGATCCCAACACCATTCTAGACGTGGCCTGAACCTTCGCAGTATCGCAAATTGAGATTGGTCGCTGATCAACTTTTTGTAAATGACTTCCCATAACGATCTCTCGATCGTGGAACTCATTACCGATTCAACCGCTTCTGACTGCTCCGTCTCGTGGAATAGTTTTATCGCATTTGACATTTGAATAATCAGACGGGCGGCCGTTTCTTTCGTTTCCTCGCTGCGAATAAAATCCCTCAATCGTCTGGGCATATAATCTAGCGACTTTTCGCCTTGTAAAACTAAAGGTAATTGTTTAGCCGAGTGCTGCAGTATCGCTTCAAAATCATTTACCAGCCATTCTGCAAAGGATCCCTGAAGGTAACTTGGAATAATGGCATGCTGGTAAACAGGGCGAACAACATCACCAGCATTTTGATAATTAAAGTGAAGTGACAAAACTTGATGCATGTCCTCGCGGCAATTCACAAAATGCTTTCGACATTTCTGCTGGAAAGATTGGGTCGCTGCTTGTAATCCCCATACTTGACTCGCATAAGGCTCCCAAAAATTTCTAGCATCAGATTCCGAGTAGCGTGCGCAGAAAACCATGCTGATCAGGAAAAGAACCGGCGGAACGCGTTTATGATCGATTTTTCCCTTAATTCTTGCATTTCGCCGAATGTAATCAGCGATAACCATGAATGCCTGATTAGACATCGGCAACTCACCGACAAACTCATACCGCTGCAAGGCATTGAAAAAATAATTCTCGAGTTTATGTGGCGGCCAGCTGAAGATTGCACCCAAGTTTTCAGTTTCCAAGTCATTGAGAAACACATCAACTTCTTGCTCAGTTAACTCTGGAGCACAAGATCTTTGGGCGATGAACATGGAATAATAAATGGTTCGAGATCGCCTCGTGAAAGGTTCTGTTTGGCCATCACCTAACGACCTGGGTAAACCATCCCCGCTTGGTTGTTTTTTGGTTTCGGCTGCGAATCCCCTGTCATCTGGGAGAACTCCTACGGTAACTTCTTCATCATACCTTACCTCCTTAATTTCACTTTCCTCATCATTGTCCTTGCTTCCATCCTGTGTTTCAAAGTCCTCATCAACTTCGATAATATCCAACGCCGACAGATGTTCCGAAGACAAATCTGTTTCCGACTCTACTAATGCATCTAATTTAGTTTTTTGGGGTATTTCTGAAACCGGTTCTGTCAGCTCAGTAACCTCACTGGTTTTTATTGTTTCTCTGGATGGGAGCGAATCATCTGGTACAGGTTTTTCGTCAAATGTAGGATCTAGAAGAATAACAAGATCTGTTAATTCAGTTTGGAATTGAGGAACATCATCATCCGTCGAATCATGTAACAGTTGCTCATCATGAGACTGCGATTCTATGGGTTCAATGGACTGATTGACCTCAGTCCCTTCGGAATTACCTGAAGGAGAATCGAATGAGTATTCTTCATGCTGCGCTTCAGGAACCAACTCTTCATCGATTGGTAGAATTACAGGTTCAGGTTTTACGTTTTGAACGGGCTTTGTTACAACATTTTCATGTGCAGAATGAATGTTGTTTAGTTTCTCTGGAACTGCTCGTACATCCTCATCTCGTGTTTGCGTACGTAATCTTCTCCGTCTTTTAGCAAACACGATTAAATGATTGAAATTTGCCAAAAGCAATTTGAGGAATTTCAGCGGCCACATTTCTCTTATTCTCCACTTAAATTATCTTTATGCAATGATGAGAGAACAAATAGTTACATTTCCTTATCAGTTCAGATCGAACGATTTTCTCAGGCGGTACCATTGAAAACCAACGAATCAGATAACGATCAAGATATCCAATCGATACCGTCCAACAATTTCTTGGTCATGGGCGACCTGTATATCCTCTAAATTACACGAAACATTATTATCTGCCCTAGTAATACAGTCTTGCATCTATAGTAATAATTCATTTTGCTTTTTAGGGTCATGCACATCCACAAGATAAATCTAACCAAGCAAGATTGTCGCGGCCACCAGATACGGGATTCGGGTTCTCGCTACAACGACCACCACTTCACCCGCTTTTCACCTGGTGAATTGCATTTTCTATTGGCTCAACCAACACATGGTAAAAAGCAATCATATTCTCCACGCCCCATTTTCGCAGCTCGGGAAGCTTTTTGTTGTCCATGATATGGCCAACGTGATACAAAGCCAATCGAGAGGCTCGCTTACTATCTAGCCTTTCCCACTCAACTTCACTTATCTGCGCATCGATCAATTCTTTCTGCAAGTACAACATATCAAAAACAGCCTTGGTTTCAGCTTGACTCCCTAGATCCAAGTACAGCTCAACGCGAAAACGCTTATCACGGCTAAAAGAAAAAGAGAATGCACCATACGATGTTCCGCTGCGAGGAACGTTTTGAATGACAATCCAACTTGTTCCGTCAGGAGAAGGAGTTTTTACCGGGAAATCTGCTTTCGACTTCAATTCATCCAATAGCTTGCTAAAGAAAGAGATATATGCTTTCTCTCGTCCGACCAATCTGGAAAAGGTCACCTTCTTTGATCCCATATTTACATAGGTCGTTCGCCAGCCAGCATCCAACCAAGCTTGAGAATGGTTATGATTCACCTCATCGTTCGCCCACCATGCCCGATGAATCCGAGCAGAGGCAGGAAGCTCTGCTTGAATGGTCTCCTCTATGTCATCAAAGGTGAGTTGAACTTGCTCAACTTTTCCGGGCTGGCTCTGTAACCAATCAGATAGGGCAGCATATTTTCCACCGATTTTTTCGGAATCCGTTACTGTATATTCTGTAGATCGAGATTCATCACCGACGTTGTCGGTTCCAATTGTCTTTTCGTTGGACTGAAAAACATTGCTTGCAGATCCAAGCAATAACTCAACCATCCTTTTTTGCTTTTGATCTTCGTACTCATCTCGGCGTCTTGAAAACCACTCAGCAGCAAACTTAAGTTGGTCGCGTTGCTCCGTAGTTATGTCTCCTCGGAAATGAGCCAAAGCGTTGCGGGTTTCACGAACGCCATTGAGCAAAACTCGTAAAAAATCGCGCGATATACCGAAGATCGGATCGAAGAATTCCCATTTTCCGGTTAATAGCAAAAGGGAGTTATACTCACCTAGTGTAAGATCATCGAATTTTTTCTCCTTCTCCCCCCCAAAACCTTTGCTTGAAACCACTTTGTTGATCGCCTTTTGTAACCCTGCTTCATCTAGCTTGCCGTTTCCATCTGAATATGCGAGCATGATGAACTCTTTAACCATAAGTTCAATATCTTCTACCCGCATCAAATCTTCAATGCGATTGCGGAAATACTCTGCGATATCGTAGTTTGTAACGATCCCAACAAGATCCCCCTGAACGGTGACCAAAACAGCATTGGTATATTTCAGACGGTCTAGGATATCAAATAGATCATCCTCGATAAAAAACACCGGTGCGGCAACCATCACATCTCGTACCCGCAAATTTTCCAGCTTGGCTTTGAAATTGCGAACGCCTCGCAATATGCTTTCGTATGTCACCATGCCGATGGGGCCGTAGGATCCTTGTTCAGTAGAGATTACGGGGAGTTGACTAAAGTCATTTTCGATCATCAGAGAAAGCGCCTTTGCCACAGTGTCTTCTTTGGAAACACAAGTTGGCAAACCTTTGCCCTCTATGATTTGCTGAACCTGGTATGGCATCTATTCTCCCTCCAACCGTATACTTCAATAACCTCTCACAATGTCTCACGCTTAGCTGGATCGCACCATGAAATAATCAATATCCACTCTCTTTTCTAATGTCAGAGAGTGGCAATAAATATTTTCCAAGAATACCCGCAACCCTTGGCAGTTTCCTAAAGAGGATTAAGGTGCTTTAAGCAGGATTTGCCAATTAATAGTAAAGCGATAGGGAAAAGGGGACTATTACCCCCGCTCCAATTAGTATAGCATTGGATCAAGCCCTCAGTAGTTGTATGTGGCTTTTTCGCTCATAAGTTTGCCTAGCAGAAAACGGTCTCGCTAGTAAATCTGCCACATGATCGAATTATTTACTAATCGATCTCGGTAGGCTGTAAGCTGAAGATGCTAAGAGCGTATCTCTATTGGATTACTGACCTCTTTCTTTTCCAGTTGATTCCGCCTGAGATTTAAACGAGGTGGATTAACGGCAAGATTAGTGGACCGGCCCATCTTCGTTTTACTCTTTTTTTCGCATTCTTTTCATCACAGGAAATAAACGTCTGCGTCATCACTGACATGCCGCAAACCGCCCGCTGACCTTCCGCAGACTTTACCGCTGACTCGGGCGAAGACGCTGACCTTCTCTAAGGGCTTCTGAGGCGCTATTCTTAAGCAAGGCAATCGACAAGATCACCTCAGCGCTTAACCCTCACTGACCGGCATAGCAAGCGATATCAGGCAATTCAGATTCCTTTAGAGACAGCACCGACGAATTCTCTCGCATAAAGACCGTGGTTTGATATGTTAGTCCGTTTGATTAAACACTTTTGTATCTCAAAGATCAGGAACTAAACTCAGCATGTCAAGTCAAGAAGTTAAGCTTTTTGAGAGAACTAAATGATTGCTTTGAGACTCTCAAATCAACTGTAAATGATTGTTTGTAGACTCTCGGTTTTGCTCAATGGTTGTTTTGAGGCGCTCAGAGAGCCATCAATGATTGTCTTGAGACTCTCGACTCAGCCTACAATGATTGTTTTGAGACTCTTTTAAAGATACTTATAAACTTAAAAAATACTGTAATGAACTAGATACCTCCACCACCCTCGTTATACACAAACCGAATCCTGGAGCCAGTTGGTTCTGGGTGGTTGTGGTTGGTAATATTTCCTTGTCCTACCCACCGACTAACTATCTCCAGCTTTGTTGGTACACGATGATTTGACTAGCTATCGCATAAGGCATTTGGTTGGACTGCCCTTCAACTCGTATCTGACCAACCTGCACGGCCTGCGGGCCGGCAAGATCGAGCGTGGACGGGGGCATTTGGCTCTCGGTGCGCAAAACAAACTCCACCTGAGGGGAACGGCCGACCCGGCTGTTCCTCCCCGCCTGATCCCGTAGAGTCTATAGGGGGGAAGACCCTACGGGCGGGCAGCCTTACCGAGCTTGGGTCTCTTCTACCAGGACGACGGACCGCAACTGGCAGCCGTACGCCGCCGGCTCGGCCAGCATCCGCCACGACAGCTGCTCGACCACGCCCCACCAGATCCGGGGTACCTGCTGCCAGCTTGCCCCGGCTACCCCGCGAGGAATGGCCGGATCGGCGGCGGTGAGGCGGGCCATGAGCCCGTCCGGGTGAATGCCGGCGTGGGTGTACACCAGCGAGTACACCGGTCCCAACACGGCCAGGGAGCCCAGCATGCCCCAGCCGCAGCGGGACGGTTGTACGATCCTGGCCGCCTCGATCCGGTCGCCGAGAAACTGGAAGTAGCTCATCCCGGCCGGCGCCGCCGCTACCCGCATGGGCTGGTGGCCCTGAACGTTCACCCACAACACGCCGGCGGCCACCGCCAGCCAGATGCCCCCGCGCAGCCCGCAGCCGATCCCCCTAGTGATCATCCGGATTCCGTTCATCGTTGCCCTCATCGTCGCCTCTCGTCCGGTACCGCTCGGCCGGCTCGGGCGCTTCGCGCAGGTGCGGGTGGAAGCGGAGCTCCTCCCGGTACATGCGATCGAGCGCCACTTCCAGCACCTCGCGCTCGGAGCGCCCCATAGCACGGGCCAGGGCGGTGAGTTGGTGAACCCCTTCCGGGCTCATTCGAAACGACCGCACCGCTTTGCGGGCGGTTTTGGTTTTCGGCATGCGCATTAGTCCTTTCAACAACAATACGATTACTGTAATACTCTTGTATTACCTTGTCAAGAGGGAAAGCGAAAAAGCTCGCCTTTGCGGCCAATATCCCCCTGGGATAACCGCAAGCAACTTGCTACGATAAATCTACCTGGCGGCACCCAGTTGATCTAGAGCACATCGCCCATCTGGTTATGGGCTGAACCTGACCATCTCCGATCCTATTGAGACGGCTGCACAGCTTTTGCCTTCCTGACCAAAGAAGCACGGGCAAACATGTACCAATGATATTCTTTCTCATTGGCTATAAGGAAGTTGCTCTTGAACCGAAACCTGAATCCACAAATGATTATTCGCGACAGATTGCTCACTCTAATCACTTTCGTGTTGGGCAGTCTTGTGGTTAACCAAATCCAGACCCAACCTGGCCTACAGCCAAGGGAAATCATTATGACCCACCTTCGTTCAGGTTCGATGGAAAGGGTTGTGACGAACTTATTACGCCTGACCTTATGGGCAACTAAAGAGACCTGGTTAGTGCTCCTACACTCTCTCAACCACTTGTCCGACTGCCAGACGAAAGCCTTCGCCCCACCATTCATGCAGAAGAGCAACTGGCACGCAACAGCGCTGATAAGGCTGGCGCAAGTCGTTTTCGCTGGTCAAACCCACACCCAGGATTTACAAATCGGGATTATCCGTGCAATACTGCAAGGATTTCCACTCAGACCACAACACCTCAATCAAAAGAACATTTGACAAACAAAAAACAGGTTTTTCCTACAATAAGGAATTAAATGTTGGATTACTCCTCTTACACCCAAAAACAAATCGTCCTGCTGAAAGCCTCGGATGTGGCTCAACGATTGAATATCAGCCGATCTCAGGCTTATCAGCTAATGAAGTCAGGCTCGATCCCCACAGTCCGTATTCGGCGATCAGTTCGAGTGAAGGAATCTGACTTGGTTGAATTTATCCACAAGCAATGGTCCGGGTGGTCGTGAAGATCTCGGACATACGGTTTTTATGACAAAACGCTTCTCCAGGTAATCCTACCCATTTCTAACAACACGCCAAACCAGATAATGCTATACTGTCAGCAGCACATTAACAACTCAACTGACAGGAAGCAACCGTCGCCTTTCCTTTGAAACCATTCAAGCGAAAGGAGAAAAGGAAATGGCGAAAAAACGTGGGAACAATGAAGGTTCTATTGTGCGACTTCCAAGCGGAACTTGGCGTGCCCAAATCATGATCCAAGGGAAGCGGTTCACATTCTCTTCAAAGGTCAAGAGCGAATGTCAATCTTGGATCCGAAGCAAACAAGCAGAGATGGATGCCGGCCTCGACTTTGAGGGCGGGCAAATGAAGCTCAAGGATTTCCTGTTGGAGTGGCTAGCAACTGCTAGGCTTGCTCTTCGATTAAAGACGGCCCACCAGTATGAGCGCTTGATCCACAACCATATCATCCGCCACATTGGAGATATGCGGTTGCGCGATCTCCGACTGGATCGGATCGAGCAATTCTACAGTGCCTTGCTGCAGGAAGGACGAGGGGTACGGACCGTTCGCATCGTTCACAACATTCTCCACAAATCACTGGAGAAGGCTGTCCGCTACAATTACATCCTGCGCAACCCAGCGCACAAAGCCACCCTTCCTCGTGTACGGCAATAGGAAATGCTGGTGCTGGATGAAAGTCAGGTAACCCGATTCCTGATCGCTTCACAGGGCAGCCCGTACGAGACCTTTTACCGATTAGCGATCATCACCGGCATGCGCCAGGGCGAACTGTTTGGGTTGAAGTGGGTCGATCTCCATTGGGACAGCGGCGCCTTACATGTCCGCCGGCAGGTACAACGAGTTGATGGTTATGGCTGGCAATTTGTCGAACCCAAGACACGAGCCGGAACCAGGACCATCAAGCTCGGCGAGGGAATGTTACTGGCCTTACGGCAGCACAAACAGCAACAGGACATCGAGCGCTGTGCCATGGGAAACCGCTGGGTGGATAACGGGCTGATCTTCCCTAACACGGTGGGTAATCCTATGGATCCAACCAATATGCGCAAGGATTTCAACCGGATTCTGGAAGAGGCTGGCCTACCTCGTGTTCGGTTTCATGATCTTCGCCACACTGCGGCTTCGCTGATGTTGAATAACAACATTCCTGTGATCGTCGCCTCTAAGATCCTAGGGCATGGGAAACCCAGTGTAACCCTGGATATCTACGGTCACTTGTATCATGAGATGCAAACGGAAGCAGCGAAAGTCATGGAAGAAATCATCACACCAGTAGCGGTGCACATACCGAATGCGGTAGTGAAATCTCCAAGAGCCTAAGAAAAAACGGGTTGCACACGGTTACACACGAAAAGAAAAAGCCCATCTTTCGATGGGCTTCAATCACCAGATCTGGGGGTGTAAGGCACCCCAAACCCCTAGGTTTAGGTGACTCACCAGGGACTCGAACCCTGAACCCACTGATTAAGAGTTATTAGTTCTTCGGCAGTGAACCTCTCCAACTGGTTTTTTGTCTCCAAATCGTGTGAATATGTCCTGTTTTGTCCCAAATTTTATAGGAATCCGCTCCAACTGCTCCAATCCGTCCGACCACGATCAAGGCGTAAGCTAAAAGTAAAGCTAAAAGAATAGCGATTCTTAGCGTTAGAACATGCTATTCGGACTGATTTTATTCCAGCAGGTCATTCATCTTTTCCGCCGTCACCTTGCCCATGCCGCCAATCACATGACTGTAAGTATCCATCGTTAAGCTGATGGATGAGTGCCCTAGCAAGCTTTGTACGAGCTTGGGATGAACCCCCTGCTGCAGCAGTGAGGTGGCGGTGAAGTGACGCAAACTATGAAATTTGACCTTTGGTAAATCAGCTTTTTCCAGCGAACGATGAAAGTGGCGGATGAGATTTCGCTGGCCAATGGGGGTACCATTGCTAGTTTTGAACAC
>OBJA01001186.1_pt1 | contig 18846 bp, 25 predicted proteins | sample 1519751 | NCBI WGS metagenome assembly OBJA01 (sample SAMEA3881238, study PRJEB22517) | soil metagenome | biome: lake sediment; feature: soda lake sediment; material: sediment, water from around vicinity | place: India | collected 2013-12-23 | depth 3 m
TGTGCCTGCATGACCCCCAACACCCGGCGCCCGACTGCGCTGTCGGAGCTTATCGACTGATTCCGGCCCGATGCGGTGGTCGATTTCGTCCTCACCGCCTGCCATTCCTACAACGTCGAAGCCTATAAAATCGGTAGACACGTCGGCGAACGCCACGGTCTACCATACCTGAAAGTCGAATCGAATTATTCCAAGAGCGACGAAGAGCAGATCAGGACCAAGATCGAGGCGCTCTTCGAGATCGCCCGGAGTTGAAAGGAGAATAACCCAAAGGAGAATGAAATGAATAGCAAGGTGGACAAGGCGCTGGCTCGATTGATCGCGGTGCTGCCGCTGAAAGTGAAACAGCAAAGCTGCGGGCCGGAGATTCGCGAGCTACACCGCCGGGTGCTCCGCTCCTTCATCGAGCGAGGCAAGATCCTCTCCCGGTCGGAAATGGCCGCATTCGTCGCCGATGTCGGCCGGGCCGTGGAGGCGCTGAAGAAGAACGACATGGTGGTCTTTTCCTGCGGCGGCGAGCCGATCGGCGCCTATCCCTTCACCATGGAGGAGCGCGAGCACAAGGTGCGGGTGGGAGACTACACGGTGAATGCCATGTGCGCCCTCGATGCCCTGGCGGTGAGCCCGATGTTCGGCATGAAGACCGAGATTACTTCCAAATGCCGCGCCACCGGCACCCCGGTCTTCATCAAACAGGACGGTCTGAGCATCGAAAACCCGGACCAGGCGGGAGATGTCCGTTTCGGCATCGTCTGGGGGGCGGCCAATGCCTGCTCCTGCTGCGCCAACAGCCTGTGCATGGAGATGATGTTCCTGCACGACGGCCGGGTGGCAGAGGAGTGGCTGTCGGCCGATCCGGGGAACCGGGAGGTGTTCACCCTCGCCGAGGCTGTCGACTTCGGCGCCCGGTTCTTCGTGCCGTTGATGGCCGACTGACGATATCGAAGGGGGAACCATGGCCAAGGTGCATGTGGAATTCATCAATACCTGCCCCTGCTGCGACGAGCACGGGGCGAACATCAAGAACATCGCCGCCCGTTTCGGCGATCAGGTCGAGGTCTCGCTCTATTATGCCGGCAAGGACTTCGGGTACCTGAAGAAATACGGGATGATCAGCAAGGGGACGATGATCGTCAACGGCAGGAAACGTTACGACAATCTCACCAGGGAGATCATCGAGAAGGCGATCACCGAGGCCATGGCGGAGTGAGATGATGGCCGGTGCCCTGCTCCATGATATCGTGGCCACAGCCTGGCAGATCCTGGGCGATGTTTCGCCCTGGCTGATGGCCAGCTTCGTCCTCGCCGGCCTGCTCCGGCAGTTCCTCGATCCGGCGAAGTTCCAGAAAGCCCTGGGGAATACCGGCCTTGCCGCCATCGTCAAGGCCACCCTCTCGGGCATGCTCCTGCCCATCTGCAGCTGCGGCGTCATCCCGCTCGGGCTCGGCATGTACTATACAGGCGCCTATCTCGGTCCGACCCTGGCCTTCATGGTCGCCACGCCGATCATCAACCCGGCGGCGGTGCTGCTGGCCTACGGCCTGCTCGGGCCGGAGATCGCCACCATCTATCTGGTCGCCGGCTTCCTCGTGCCGATTTTCGTCGGGATAGTCGCCAACCTCTTGGCCGGCGATGAACTGCATGCCCCCGGCATGGACCAGGAGGTCGAACAGGTGGCCTTCGCCGAGGGGGAAAAGCTGCCGGTAATGCAGCGTCTGCGCCTCGGCCTCAGCTGGGGCGTATTGGAGCTGGGCACCATGGTCGGCAAGTATATCGTCTTCGGCGTCCTGTTGGCCGGCGTGCTGATCGCCGCCGTTCCTCAGCACCTCATCCAGGGCTATCTCGGCGATTCCGGCATGATCTCGATCGGCGGCATCGCCCTGCTCGGGGCGATCGTCTACGTCTGCGCCGTCGGCCATATTCCCCTGGTCGCGGCGTTGGTTGCCACGGGAGCCTCTCCAGGGATCGCCATCACCTTCCTCATGACCGGCGCCGCCACCAACCTCCCGGAATTGATCAGCATCGGCAAGATGATCGGCAGGCGGGCCGTGCTTCTCTACTCCGGCCTGGTGGTCGGCAGCTCCCTGTTCATCGGCTGGTTCGCCAATCAGCTGCTGCTCCCGGACTTCGTGCCATTCTACAACCTCGACCGTGGGCGGACCGCGATCGGCCTCGCCAACCTGCTGATCGTCTCGGCCCCGGAATGGCTCAAGACCGGTTGTTCGATTTTCATTCTGCTGCTCTTTCTCCGCGCCTACCGACAGCTGCTTGCCCCCTTTCTCCGGAGGGTTGCGGCATGACCTCCCGGAGAACCTCGCCCTGGCTGGTGGGCATGTGCCTGCTGCTGCTCTCCGCCTGCAGCCGGGAACAGGCGAAGACCAGTGACGAACGCGACTTCAGCCCGGAGTTTTTAAGGGCCAGCACATTGATGCAGGCTTTCGTCGCCGCCCATCCCGGCCAGGAGGTGCTGAAATATGCCCAGGCCGATCTCGACGGCGACGGCCTCGAAGATCTGGTGGTGATCTATCGGGAAAGCAAGGACCGGAACCGGATGTGCATCGTCCGAACCGAAGGCGGGCGGATTGTCGAGAGCAATTCGGTGCCGGCGCCGGTATCCGACCAGACCATCCGGTTCAAGGATATCGACAACAAGGCGCCCCTGGAATTCATCGCCCAGGGCCGGAAAGGGGCGGTCGTCGGCTATGCGGTTTTTCGCCTCGAGGACGGCGTCCTGGTCGACCTGTTCGGGGAAGGGTTCGAAAACTGCTGTTAAGCAGTCGATTCAGATACAAAAGGTTAAAATCAACACACAACAGTATCTCGCAATGGAGCTCGCGATGAACAATTCACTGAACAGAAGAACCTTTCTCAAGGGTGCAACGCTCTTGGGCGCCTCCGCAGCCGTCGGCATGAGCTTTCCCAACCTGATCCTCGGCAGGGGCGAAGGGGATTACGTGGTGCGACTCGGCTATTACGACTGCGACCACATGACCGCCGCCCCCATCGCCCGAGATGCGGGAATCTTCGCCGACCTCGGCCTGAAGGTGGAGGTGACCGGCAACGGCAAGGTGCCGGAAGCGATGGCGGCAGGGCAGATGGATGTCGGCTACATCGGCTTTGTCGGCATGGTCAAGGCGATCGTCAAGGGCTCGCCCATGACGGCGGTGGCCCATAACCATAAAGGCGGTTCGATGTACATGGTCGGCCGTTCGGAGATCGAAAAACCCGAGGATCTGATCGGCAAGAAGGTCGGTCTGGGGGCCAAGCCGGAAAGCAACAACGGCTGGTGGGTGACCTATGCCATGCAGAACAATATCCCCAAGGAAGCTGAACACTATCAAAATTTCATAATGACCGACCGCGACGAGTACCTGGCCCTAAAAACCGGTCAGCTCGACGCCTTCTGGTGCTGCGATCCCTGGGGATCGATGGCCGAATATGAGGGAACCGGCAAGATCCTCCGCACCTTCGATGTCTTCCCTAACGGCACCTGGGGCATCTGCTGCGCCCAGGTGATGAACCGTAACTTTGTCAAGGAGCATCCGCACGTTGCCCAGAAAATGGTGCTGGCCCACATCCGCGCCCTGCAGTTCATCTACACCAACCCGCGCCGGTCGGCGGAAATCTTCGCCAAGAGTTATCATGTGCCCTACGAAGTGGGGTTGATGACCATCTACAAGAAGACGGTCGGAGAGTCCCGCACCCTGCGCTGGAATCTCGAGGAGGACGGCTATCGGGAAACCGTCTCCCACTTCACGAGTGTCGGCACTATCCCCACCTCCCCCAGCTACCAGGAAGTGGTGGACACCAGTTTGCTGACCAGTAACGACGTGCCGGATTTCAACGAGTTCATCAGGAAAGAGGTCGACCCGGTCTTCCCCCAGGGTATGTCCTATGCCGACTGGAAGACCAAGATCGAGGCGATGAAGGGCTAAGTGCGGACAGGTTGGTCCCTATTGCTGGTGATCGGCGCGGCGGGGCTGCTTGCCCTGTTCTGGCTGGTCGACTCGCCACGGCAAGAGGTGGCTGTGCGCCGGGTGGGGGTTCCGGAAGGGGCGGCCGGTCTGCTTGTCGCCTATGTCCTGCAGGAAAAGATGGCGGTGGCCGGGCTGAGGGTGGTGCGCTATGAGCAGCAAACCCTCTACGACTGCTGCGCGGCCACCAGTCAGTTTGCCCTGAGTTCAGGGCACCTCGATCTGGCGGTGATGTGCCCCGACGCCGCCCGGGCGCTGGTGGCGAAGGACGCGCGGTTCGAGATCGTCGGCCCGGTGGTGGTCAACGCCGATATCTTCGTCGTCCGTCCAGGCGACGAGACGCCTGCCACCGTCGGCATCTCCCAGAAACGGGAATACCAGCGGCAGATGGTGGCCGATCGCTTCGGCCCCAGCTGCCGGGCGACTCCCATGCTCCATGCCGCGATTCCCTTTGCCTATGCCCGTCAGGAGGTTGAGGCGGTGGTGGTCGATATCGTCAGGGCCTTGAGCCTGACCGGCAGCCTGCATCCCGGCGGCAACGGCCGGGACCTGGTGACGGCCGTGCTGGTGACGAAAAAGACGGTGCAAACCGATGAGCATTACCAATTGTTTTTACGAGAATATCATGACGCGGTCGAGGAAATGGCCGAGCCGGCGAAGCTCCTTCGCCTCCTGCAGACCTATGCGTCGGAACAGTTCAGTATCGGAGATGTCAGTGTATGGAAAAGAATGAACGTTCGCTTCATCAGCCCTTCCGCCAGCCTCCCGTCCAGATAGCGCTGCGGGGTTTGCGTTTCGACGGCAGGAAATTGCTGTACCGTCTGATCACCTTCGGCACCCTGTTCATGGTCTGGCATCTCGCCGCCCTGCACTACAACAACCAGCTGGTCCTGCCAACCCCGTGGAAGACCGCCGGCGCCCTGGCCTTCGCCGTTCAGGATCCGGAAACCTTGAAGAACCTGGCCCTGACCCTGAAGCGGGTGATGTTCGGCCTGGGCATCGCCCTCTCCATCGGCCTGCCTGTCGGTCTTGCCATGGGCTACTCGAAGCTGGTCCACAAGCTGGTTGACCCGATCATCGGGCCGCTCCGTCAGGTGCCGATCATGGCCTGGGTGCCGCTGACCATCGTCTGGTTCGGCCTGGGCGAGGGGCCGACGCTCTTTCTCATCGCCATGGTGGCGACCTTCCCGATCATGCTCAGCACCATGGCCGGCGTCCAGGGCGTGCCGAAGAATTATTATCACGCCGCCCGCTCCATGGGGGCCGGGCCGCTGGCGGTTTTTACCCGGATAACCCTGCCGGGCGCCCTGCCGGAGATCATCACCGGCATGCGCATCGGCCTCAGTTCGGGGTGGATGAGCGTTATCTGAGCGGAGTTCATCGCGACGAGTGCCGGGTTCGGTTTCTCTATGATAGAGGCGCAGACGGAGATGGAAACACCTCTGTTGATCGCCCTGATGATGATGGCGGCAATGGTCGGCTACGCCATCGACCTTTGCATCCTTTTCCTGGAACGGGGGGTAACCCGCTGGCGGTTCGTTTCCTGACAATGTAGACATGCGACTTCACCTGGACAAAATCGGCAAGGCCTTCGGCGTCAACAGCCACGGCCGGACCATTCTCCACGATATCAGCCTCAAAATCGACGGCGGCCAGTTCGTCAGCCTGCTCGGCCCCTCCGGCTGCGGCAAGACGACGCTGCTCACCATCATCGCCGGGTTCCAGGCGGCGAGCAGCGGCGAGGTCCACCTGAACGGCGCGAAGGTTGCGGGGCCTGGACCGGATCGGGGCTTCGTCTTCCAGGACTTCGCTCTCTTCCCCTGGATGACGGTGCGGGACAATATCCTCTTTCCCATGCGGCAGCAGGGGGTGGGCAAGAAAGAGCAACGGGAGAAACTGGCGCAGCTGCTCACCCTTGCCCGACTGAACGGCTCCGAGCATCTCTACCCCAGCCAGATTTCCGGCGGCATGAAGCAGCGCACGGCGGTGGTCCGTGCCCTTGCCTCCGATCCGGAAGTCCTGCTGATGGACGAGCCCTTCGGGGCCGTGGATTACCAGATGCGCCACAACCTCCAGGAGGAATTCGAGAGCCTGTGGCTGCAGCGGCCGAAACCGGTGATCATGGTCACCCACGACACCGAGGAGGCGGTCTATCTCAGCGACCGGATCCTGGTTATGTCGCGGAACCGGGGCGCCATCGCCCACGACCTGAAGGTGGACCTGCCCCGGCCGCGCCGGCGCACCAGTCGGGAGTATCACGGCTATATCGCCCAGATTTCCGACATCCTGAAAAATCTGCAAACCGAGCCGGGCAGGGACAAACCGGCGAAAGACAAGGAAACCGCATGAAGAGTGAGTATTTCGCCGAGCTGCTGCAGACCACGGAACACAACCTCCTCGACCTGGAAAAGGCCAAGGCAGCGGGTCGGCTGGTGGTCGGCTTCTACTGCCTCTATTCGCCGGTGGAGATCGCTCTCGCGGCGGATGCCATCGCCCTGCCCCTCTGCGGCACCAGGAACGACCCGATCGCCAGCGCCGAAGAGATCCTGCCCCGCAACCTCTGCCCGCTGATCAAGAGCAGTTTCGGCTTCGCCGTCACCGACAGCTGCCCCTACTTCCATCTCTCCGATATCATCGTCGGCGACACCACCTGCGACGGCAAGAAGAAGTTCGAGCTGCTGAACAGCTACAAGCCCACCCATGTCCTGCAGCTGCCGCAGACGCAAGATTCGGCCATGGCGCTGGTCCTCTGGCGCCATGAGCTGGCCCGGCTGAAGTCCATCGTCGAGGAGGCATCGGGCAGACGCATCGACGACGAGAGGCTGCGGGCGGCTATCCGTCTGATGAACCGCAACCGAGTGGTGCGCAAGGCGGTGATGGACCTCAACAGAACTGACCCGGCGCCGCTGCCCGGCTCGATGCTGCTGGAGGTGCTGTTCAAGCTCGGCTTTCTGGCCGATCGGGAGCAGGGCATCACCCTGATGGAGGGACTCGCCTCCGTGGTGTCAGCTGGTAACAATTCCCCCAAGGGAAAACGGCAAGGGGCGAAGCCGCCTGCGCATCCTGCTGACGGGAGTGCCGGTGGGTCTCGGCAGCGACAAGGTGGTGCGCCTGGTCGAGCAGTGCGGCGCGGATGTGGTCGCCTTCGAGAACTGCTCCGGCTATAAGCAGGCCTTTGTCGTCGACGAGGAGCTGGAGCCGATGGAGGCGCTTGCCCGGCAGTATCTCGCCACGCCCTGCTCGGTGATGAGCCCCAATAATGGGCGTCTTGCCCTGCTTGCGCAGATGATCGAGGATTTCGCCGTCGACGGCCTCATCGACCTCACCTGGCAGGCCTGCCATACCTACAACATCGAGGCCTATTCGGTGGAGCGCTTCATCAGGGAGCGGTTCGAGCTGCCGACCCTGCATCTCGAAACCGACTACAGCGAGAGCGACACCGAGCAGCTGCGGGTGCGGATCGAAGCCTATCTGGAGATGCTCGGCTGAAGAAGTGCGGCCAAGCCGTCACCAAACCCGCGCGAGTTGCCGGTCCGTCAGTTCATAGGCCAGGTCGGCCACCCGCCGCACCTGGTCCTGATAGTGGGACACCATCAGGATCGTGATCTTTTCCTTCAGTTTGACGAGAAGCTCCTCGATCTTGGCGCAGGCCTTGCCGTCCAGGGATGAAGTCGGTTCGTCGAGGAGGAGGATCTCGGGGCCGGGGATGAGTGCCCGGGCAATGCACAGGCGCTGCTGCTGTCCGCCGGAAAGGCGGCGGGCGTCACTGTTCAGGCGGTCCTTCACCTCATCGAACAGGTGCGCTTTCTTCAGTATCGCCTCAACCTCTGCCGCGATCTCTTTTTTCGTCCTGCCGCCCTGGAGAATCAGGGGAAAGGCGATGTTTTTGAACACACTCATCGGCAGGGGGTTCGGCGCCTGAAAGACCATGCCGACCCGGCGGCGCAATTCGGTGACGCTGCAATCGGCCCCGTAGATGTCGATTTCCCCGCCGGCGAAACGGATGACGACCCGTCCCTCGCATTTCCCGTCACCGCTCTCCTCCCACAGACGGTTGAACACCGAGAGCAAGGTCGACTTGCCTATTCCCGACGGACCGGTAATGGCAATTATGCGTTTCTCGGGCAGGGCCACGTTTATATCATGGAGAACGATTTTTCCCTGATACGAAAACGACAAACGCTGCGTGACTATCTTCATCCGCTCCATAGCCGTTACCACCTCCCGATCCGCCTGTTTACGAAATGTTCGATGAGTGCGGCAAAGACGAACAGCACCGCACAGATCGTCAGCAGCAGGATTGCCGCCCCGAACCCCATCCGCAGTTCGGCCGGATCGCTGTACTGCGAAGAAATGTAGTAAATATAGAACGGCAGGGCCTCGAATTGTTCGAACAGCGATCTCGGCAAGCCTGCCGAGGCGACGACCCCGGTCAACATGATGACCGCCGTATCCTCCGCCGCCCGGCCGGTGGCAAGGATGACCCCGCCAAGGATGTCGGGCAGTTTGACCGGCAGGAGGACGTGGCGGATATTCTGCCATTTGGTGGCGCCAAGGGCCGGGGCGCTGAGCCGCAGGGCAGGCGACACCGACTCGAGCGCCATCTGGGTGCTGCGGATGAGATAGGGCAGGATCAGAAAGCTCATGGCCAGGGCGGAAATCAGCAGGCATGGGCCCAGGCGTCCGGGCAGCAACCGGTGGAGGATCAGCGACAGAGAAAAACCGGCCAGCCGACCACGATGGACGGCAAGCCGGCAAGAACGTCGAATGAGATTGACAGTAATCGCCGCGTCCAGCCGCGGCAATATTCGGCCATGTAGATTCCGGCCGCAAGACCTGCCGGTACGACCAGGCCGACAGAGAGCAGAACCAGGGAAACGGTGCCGGCAATCGCCGGAAAAAGCCCGTCGAAAACCTGCCGGCGCAGCAGCAGGGCGTCGAGGGGCTCCACTTTGCCAAAGAGCAGCTTGACACCCAGCACCCCTCCCCCGCGATAGACGAGGTAACCGAGGACGAGCAGCAGTGCCGCCAGGAGCAACACCATGCTCAGCCAGGACCAGAACGAGACGGCCTGCTCGAAGAACCTTCTCATCTCGCAGGCCGCGGTTTCTCGGAAAAGAGGCGCAGAAAAGTTACCACGACCACGGTGAAAAGATAGAGCACCAGGCCGCAGGCGAAAATGGATTTGAATTCCATGCTGGAAAAATCGGCGGCGATGACCAGGGCGATATGCGCCGTCAGTGTCCGCCCGGAATCGACTGCGGCGTGGGGTACCGATATGCTGTTGCCGGCCAGCATGAGGCTGATCAGGGTGTCGCCCATGGCTCGCCCCAGCCCCATGATGATCCCTGCGACCATCGTCGGCCAGGCCTGAGGCAATTGGAGGTAGAGCAGTTTCTGGATCGGGCTGCCGCCCAGGGCATCGACCGCGAGGCAATAGCTCTTCTCCACCTCGAGAGGCCACTCACGAAGAAGACGATCATGGTCGGGGCGATGAGCAGCGCCAGCACTGCCCCGGCGGTGAGGAGATTCATGCCGGAGCCGCCGGTCAGCTGTTCCCGCATGAACGGCACCAGCAGAAAGACGGCGACAAAACCGTAGATGACCGTCGGTATGCCGGCCATGAACCTGACTGCCGTTACAATACATTTCCGCCAGGGCCGGGAGGCCAGGGTGGCAGCGACAAAAGCGGTTCCGAGACTGATCGGCAGACTCAGGCACATCGCCAGGAGTGCTATCGCAATACTGCCGAGCAGCATGGGGTAAATGCCGTAGATCCCCTGGCCAGGCAACCATTGCTGGAAAAGCAGGGAAAAGAACTGGCCGCTCGACAGCAGCGGCCAGCCGAGAACGAGCATCATCATGAAGACGGCGACGGTGAGACCGCTGCCGAACGCCGCCAGGCGGCAGATATGGGCCGAGATGCTCACTTCACGGAAATGAAACCCTTGTCCATGGCGATCTGCTGGCCGGTCGGGCTGAGGAGGAAATCGAGAAAGGCTTTGGCCAGGCCCGCAGGTTCACCCTTGGTCAGGCTGAACAGGCCCCTTGCCACACCGTATGCGCCGCTCTTCACGTTTTCCATATCGGGCACCACACCATCAAGTGTCACCGGAGCAATGGTGGCGTCCATATGGCGGACCGAGGCATACCCTATGCCATAGGGGTCGCCGGCGACAGCGGTTTTCATGGCGCCGTTCGACACGACCACGTTGGCTTTCTGGGCAACTTCACCTTTTTTCAACGCCTTTTCCCAGAATACCTCCCTGGTGCCGCTCGAGGCGTCCCGGTCATAGAGATTGATCTCCCTGTCTTCTCCGCCAAGCTCCTGCCAGTTCGTGATTTTGCCGGAGTAAATGTCCTGCAGTTGCTGGGCGGTCAGCGCGGTGACCGTATTCTTCGGGTTGACGATGACCCCGACTCCGTCGATGGCCCACTTCACCATAGACAGATTATAGGTGGCCACTTCCTCATCGGTCGCTTTGCGCCCGGCATTGCCGATGTCGATCAGGCCTTCGCCCACCTGCTTTATCCCAACTCCCGTCCCCCCGCCGGCGATGGTGATGCGGATTTCCGGATTGCCGGCCATGATCATCTCTGCGGCCTCTTTCATCACCGGGATATGGGCGGTGCCCCCGGCAATCTTCAGATTCCCTTGCTGGCCGCTAAAGGCATCCAGATCGCCGCTGTTGGCAATCCGGTCAAAGATAAAAATACACAGAATAACAGGGCCCTGCCAAGACTCACCATGATGTTCTCCTTGAATTGAAGTTGTAAAATGGGTTGCGGAATTCAGCCCGCAGTACATAGCATATAGCAACAACCCAGACCAATAGATTGTACTGATGGAACAAGCTCAAAGAATAGAAATTTCCTATGGTTAACCTGTGGGAGGGCAAGGCAGAACTTTTTTCCAGAGCCCAGCCTTTGCTTCGACAGCACTGCCACCCGCGGTGGCCTTCTTTTTCGCCATTGCCGGGCCCTCCCCCCAATTTTCGGAAAAGAACCGGATGCAGCAGAAATTCAGGCCCGCCATCTCAATATTTTCCACGACTTACAAAAATGTCACTATCTTCGAGTGCAACCGTGTCGTCTTCGGCCGCAAATTGATTGTAAAAGCGTGTGGAAGGCACAGATTATCCTTGCAATGTTGTGCACTTTTTTTGTATACAATTTTTGTGCATAGTCTTTATCGCGATTCGAAAAATCGTCCTGTCGAGTTATCTCTTTGAAGTTCCGACAGTACACGAACAAAGAATGACGAAAAGGGATTACAGTTGCTTCTTCGTCGGAAAAAGGCTCGGGTTTTCACCTCATTAAGGGCCGATATGTACGAACATGCACCCACTGCCTGCAAACCTTCGGGTATCAGTGCGTGAGTGGTATTTTAAAGTTCGAACATGTCCCTTGAAAAGGAAGTGCAGGCCCGTTATACCAAAACAATGAACAGGGGAGAGAGATTTGCATGTAATATTTTGTATTGGTGTGGGAATCATACACTTTTTAAAAACCAACTTTGAAGGAGAGGCAAAAATGTTAAAAACAGTCAAAGCTATCGTTTGTATCACACTGGCAAATCTGCTGGTGTTGGCCGGAGGCAGCGCCTTCGCAGCGCCGGAATTGGTCCTGAAGTTTGCCGGCCAGAACTCGGTCGATCATCCCGCCACCAAGCAGATGGAAGAAATCGCCAAGGAGATTGGCGAGAAAACCGGCGGCCGCATCGAGGTCAAGGTGTACCCTGCCAACCAGCTTGGCGACTACAGCCTGGTTTATGAGGAGCAGATTCGCGGAACCATCGACATGTCGTGCATTTCCGTTCCCAGCCAGTTCGATCCGAGGATGGAATTGATCTACATCAACGGCTATGTCGGCGACTACGAAGATGTGAAAAGAGTGTTCGCCCAGAACGGATGGCTCTTCAACAAAATGAACGAGTTCAACGAGCGGCTTGGGGTAAAACTCCTCGGTTTCTTTATCGAGGGCATGATCGGCACCGGAACCACCAAACCCGCCAAGGAGCCGCTCAACCCGGCGGTAGACAAAGATGTCCTCATCCGCGTTCCCAATATGGATGTCTATAAGCTGGCGGCCGAAGCCATGGGATATCGTACGGTTACCATCCCGTATGCCGATGTCTACCAGGCTATACAGACCGGAGTCGTCAACGGCGTCAACGGCTATCCTGTTGCGGCAGCCTATACGGCTCTCGGCGATGTCCTCAAACACTGGTACATGACCAATTACTCCCTCGAGGTCCTCAATTTCATGATCAGCGGCCAAACCTGGAAAAAAATCAAACCTGAAGATCAGGCAATCATCCAGGATGTTCTTGCCCGCGCCACCACCAACAGCATCGAAAATGCCAAGAACCTCGATGAGCACTACATGAACCTGATGAAGGAGAAAGGCATCGAGGTCGTTACCTATACCAAGGAAGAGCTTACTCCCATCATGAAAGCCTGTGCCGACACCTGGCCGAAACTCGAAAAGAACATGACCAAGGAACTTATGGACGAGTTCAGGAAAGAGCTGGCCCCCAAATGAGCGCCTGTTTCCTCTGGTAGTTATTGAATGACCTGTGAGATCCGGGAAAACTTCCTGTTCCCCGGATCTCATTTCGTTTTTTCAAGGGGGTTATTTGTGTCAGGCCACAACAGTGAAAACCAATGCGTCGCCTTGCCTGAGTGCACAGGTCCTGTACATGCACCGAAGAATTTCTTCGATCGGATCACCGTCAACGGTTTTTCGATAGTCTGCTTCTCCACCTCCCTCATCCTGACGATCATCATCTGTGCCGCCACCTTCTTCCGCTACGTGGTCAAGGGGGATCTGTACGGCTATGAGGAATGGGTCAAGCTCTTCGCCTTCTGGCTCTACTTCATGGGGGCCGCCATTGGCGCCTATAATCGTACCCACGTCTCCGCAGACCTTGTCCACGTCTATTGCCCCAAGGGCAAGCTCAAGGATTTCCTGGTTTTCTTGAAAGATCTCATCACCGTCGGCGTAAGCCTGCTCTTTGCCTGGTACGCCTATGAATTTTTCATGTTCGGGTTCAAAGGCCCTCTTGGGACAGGAATAGCGATCCCTAAAACCACCGTCTGGAGGATAAGCTTCTGGGTAGGATATCTGTCCGTTTTCCTGGGGATTACCTTCATGGCCTACTACTTCGCCAGGGATCTCGTCCACAGTACGCGTACGCTGTTCGGGAGGAAAAATACATGATTTTCGTAGCACTCATCATCCTCGTCCTCTGCCTCATCATCGGTGTACCCGTTCCGGTGAGCTTCATGGCCTCCGCCGCCTGGCTCATTTTTTTCGGCGGTCCCGGCGGAGAGGGATACCAGGCATCCCAGCTGCTTCCGTACGGTTACGCCCAGATGAATTCCGTTTCGCTGATCGCGATCGCTCTCTTCATTGCCGCGGGCGGCATAATGGAACGGGGCAAGATCGGTGAGAAACTGATAGATTTTGTCGATGTCTTCGTCGGTCACCTCAGGGGCGGGCTCGGCATAGTGGGCACCATCTCCTGCGCCATCGTCGGGTCGATCTGCGGCGCGGCCTGCGCCACCTTGTCGTGCGTGGGCTCCATCATGTTCCCCCGGTTCAAGGCCGAAGGGTATCCGAGAGGCTTGGCCGCAGCCCTCTTGGCCAATGCTTCCCTTCTCGGCCTCCTCATTCCTCCCAATGCCACCCTTATCATCTTCGCCTGGATAAGCGGTCAGTCGGTGCTGGCCTGTTTCCTGGCCACGGTTATACCCGGTTTCATTACAATAGTGTTGTTGAGCCTGGTGAACATCTGGCTTCTCCGCAACAATAAATCCGTGCTTGTCGCCCATAAGAGAACAGGCGAGGAAAAAATTCGGCTCTTCAAGAACCGGGGAAGACAGGCCTTGCCGGCGCTGATGCTTCCGGTTGTGGTCCTTGGCGGCATATACGGCGGGATCATGACCACCACCGAGGCCTCGGCGATGGCTGTCCTTTATGCGATTCCCATTGGGATGTTCGTCTACAAGGGCCTCAACCTGAAAAATTCCTACGAGGTGCTTGTCGAGTCGGCCGTCACCACGGGCGTTATCATGGTCATGCTCTACTCGGTTTCCATGTTGAGTCGCCTCTACATCCTGGAAGACCTTCCGGCGGTGTTGCTTGCCGTCTTTTATGCGGTTTCCGACAATCCCTTGGTCATCATGTTCATGATCAATATTTTCCTCGTAATCATGGGCATGCTCATGGACGATATCAGCGTGGTGGTCCTTACGACGCCTATCCTGATGCCCATCATCGTGCAACTGGGGTTCAGTCCCATTCACTATGCGGCAATAGTCGGGGTGAATACGGGCCTGGGCTGCATAACCCCGCCGGCAGCACCGGTCCTGTATCTCTCCGGAAGGCTGGGGGGAGCCCCTATCGACGAAATGATGAAACCCTGTTTATGGTTTATCCTGCTGTGCTGGGTGCCGGTGCTTTTCCTGACGGTCTTTTTCCCGAAAATTTCCCTGCTCCTGCCTCATTTGATCATGGACACCCCCTGGTGAGAGAAAAATGAAGTTTTACCGGAATATCTTCGCAATCCTTTGCTTTGCCTTTTTTCTCGCGGCCATTACCACCAACTCGCCTTTCGCCTTCCTGGTCGCCGTCTGTTGCGGCGCATTGTCCAGGACTGCGGAGAAGAAGGGCTGGCCGAATCCCTTCTAGGCCGATTTACCCTGGAAGCCGCCGGAAAGAGAAGGGGCGTTGCAACTTTCGTTGCAACGCCCCTTGGTTCATTTTATTGCTCGCTGAAATACGGGCCGAAATAGATCGCCCGGTCCCACACCAGCTCGTTGCTGTCGGCGGAGACGGCGGTGGCAGGCTCCATGTAATTGCGGAACGCGACGAAGACGTCGGACGCCCAGGACGGCCTGGCTGGATCGATCTCCAGGTCGATCTGAGGAGAGCAGTTGGCGTTGTAGGGTACGCCGTTGATATCCGTCGGGTTGCCCACTTCCAGGCAGTAGGGTTCATTGCCGCAGCGGCGCGCGATCTTCCAGGCGTAGAGCATGTCGGCGTATCCGTAATACGGATCATCCGGCGGCAGGTAGAGGCGGGCGCTGTCACCCGGATTGCCGCCTGCATCAAAGTCGGGATCGGTCACGGTGCCCAGCCCGATCTCACGCCCCGTCCCGAAGACCGGCTCCACATAGGCACTGAAACTAGTGTACGCGGCCTTTCCGGTCTTGTAATGATTGACGCCGTAGACGATGACGTACTCGTCGACGCCATCGCGCAGCTTGAAGGGCGGAAAGCTCTGCCAGTAGATTGCGTCGCGGGTGCCCTGGTAGCCGTATTGCCCATTCTGCAGACTGGACCACGGCTCGTCGGCGAGCACCAGCTGCCCGGTCTTCATCAGGTCCTGCCAGAACCGCACGCCAAGTTCCCTGTACGGCAGTCCTTTGGCCGCCTCCCTGGCGAGGATCGCCTTGCCCAGGCTTTTCAGCGCCGGATACAGGTCCATCTCGGTCTGCCCGGTGCCCCGCACCCGCAGCTTGGGAACAGGGTACGGATCGGGCGCCAGCTCCTTGCCCGGCGATATCCGGAACGCCCGGAACGGGTCATTGGCCGGGTCATCGTCGATGCTGCGCCGGACATAGTCCTCGAACGCAGGTTTGTCCGCCGGCACCGCGAACCGTTGCGCGGTGAGCAGAATGGACCCCGCCGGCCCGTACCCCAGCGGTCCGATCGCCGTCGAGAGGCGTTCGACATTGATAATCGCCTCGGAGTAGCCGGCAGCCAGAAGGGCCTTGCGCACCAGCCGCTCCGTCTGCCGGTTGCCGGTGATGATGTAGACCACGGGGCGGTTGAAGGGATCGGAGCCGGTGGTGCGGACGGTCAGGTTATTGACCGAATCGCCGTATGCCGCACCGAGCGGGGTGCGGTTGTCGGTGACCGCGGCGCCGGCCGGGAAAGCAGGCCCCATGTTCACCCAGGTCTGGAAACCGAAATACCTGACCGGGGGAGGCATCTCTCCGATAATCACCATGGCCTCGTCCTGTCGCATCTGCCAGTTGATGACGAAGGGGAGCCGATAATCGACTTCCTCGGGGTTGGGCATCTGCAGGACGAAGTAGGCGTTTGGCCAGGGGTTGTTGCCCATTGCCGAGAAATACCGGTCCCCGCCTTCGCAGACTTCTTTGATCAGGTCGAAAAATGCGAATGACCCTTCCTGCGACGAAAATCCGGCTTTTTCGATTTCACCGAGGAAACGGGGGACATTATCCCGCCCAGACCCGGGAAGATGGGCCGCCGCGGCGAGCCCTGCGGTGGCCGATACGATCGCGATGACAAGTGCTCTGCAAAGCTGGTCGTTCATGGTTTTACCTCTCTGTGATGAGTTTCCGAACTCGTTATCGTGGGGGTGGGCGGCGAAATTTTTTTTCCTGCTCCACGACCTCTACGGCAGTTTCAGCCGGATCAGCTTCGGCGGCAGCAGGAGGGTCGAGTCGGGCCCCCGCGCAGTCCCCTTGCTGACGTACTCCCGCTGTATGACCTTGAGCGGGTGGCAGTCGGAGCTGTCCAGGTCGGAACAGACCGGCAGTTGCTGCGTGCTGACGGTAAAGCAGTTTCCGTCCGTCAACCCGTCGATGGCCGCGCAGTCGCGGGCCAGGTAGTACAGGTAGAACTTCGAGGGATTGGTCAGGTGGGCCGCATAGGCGCCGGCGGTGTTGCGAAGCCGGTCTGAATCGATGTTGGCGACCCCCTCGATCAGGTAGCTGTCGTTGATGGACAGTCCGACATAGGTCGCGTTCCCGGTCCGGGTGCCGAGGGTGCCAGCCAGCGCGTAGGCATACCCGTTGTCGAGGAGAAAATCGGGAGTCATCAGGTAGCTCGTATCCTGGCTGTCGCCGATGCAGTTCATCCCGATCTCCGTGCACTCGGGCCCGACGAGGTTGACCGGCGACCCCTGCAGATCGAGAAAATCGATGGCACGGTCCGAACAGTCGCCGGTCACGCAGGACTGGCCCCACCGCTCGTTTACCGCCGCCACCAGCTTCATGAGATCCGCCGCCAGCAGGCTTTCGTCGACCGCCGTCCGCTCGTCGAGCACCGGCGGCCCGTAAGGCTGCGCCGGTCGGCCGCTGGTATCCCGGACCCGCAGCACCGTCAGGGGGAGCTCATCCCGCCATCTGGCGGAGGAGCTTCCCGTCCCGCCGCCGTCGTTCGGCATGGCGTAGCGCATGACGAACAGGAACTCGTCGGCCGCGGCGTCGAGCCCGACCTTCATGGTCGACGGGACCGGCTCTGTAAAGATCTGCCTCGGGTCGATCGATGCCGCCGCGAGTGCGGAGCGTACCGCCGCATCCATCCCCTGGTCGGGGGTGCTGATGAAGAAGCGCTCCTGGTTGAAGGCCGAACCCGCCTGCTCCTTCACAATCACAGTGTTGTTGCTGTTGCCGATGCTGGCGAACATCTGGATGCGGTCGGGATTGTGGGGCACGGGGGAAAAGAACGCGTCGAGGGTCTTCGGCAGATGGGCGGCGATCCACCGGTAGGTGTCGCTGCCGGTGTCGAAGGTGCCTTCCCTCGTGAACAGATAGGTCTGCAAGCCGAAGTAGGCCGCCGGAGGCGGCATCTGCCCGAAAACGAGGATCGCCTCCTTTGGATCCAGGCGGTACGTCCCCGTATACCCTTGCCGCACCTGACCCATGGCGTTGACGGTGGCCGGGTCGAGGAACTCATCCGGCCAGGGCGGGACCGCGAACAGCACGTAAGGCGCCGCCGGATTGTTGCCGTAGCAGGACCGCATGACCTCAAACGAAACGGGGCAGTCGTCCTGGGTGTACAGTCTGAAGTAGCCGCGGCTGACCCCGAATCCCCGCGATGCAAGTGCCTCGATGACACGATTGATGGTTCGATCGCTGGGGAGCGGCGGCTCCTGATTCTTCGGTGCAGCGCCGCAGTCGGACGACCAGCCGGTTGCCGCGAGGAGAACAAGGACAATTGAGAAGAGACGGGCTCTCGCCGGAACGTTCATGGCACCTCCTTTACCAAGTAGATTATCGGGAGAGATTTCCTCCCTCCGTTCAGAGGCTGCTTCGTAGAAGAGCCCCATCCTCTGGAAATTTGACTCGACCGTTCGATCGGCCAGATTTTGAAGTACCCACGGCCACCGCAAGGCCTTCCTTCTTCAGGCCGTGCATCAGCCGGCAGGCCCTGCTTTCGACCTGGCCGGGGACCTTGTTTTCCGGCATGGTGCTGACGCCCCATGCCTCTGCCGCAACGATTCCGCAGACAAGAGCGAGAGTGACCAAGGCAGGAGTGATTTTCCATGAGCGATCATAGTGTCATCTACTTTGCACCAGGGCGAAGTCCTGCGGACTGGCCCAAGTGAGTGTCGCCCAACAGATCATTCCTCCTCTGGTGTACAAAAAAAACGGCCGAGTCTTCCGAAAATTATCTTTCCGGCAGCTCGGCCGTCTTCTCTTGGAAGACCCGCCGCTTTCCTCCCTCCCCGCGAGTTGTGCAGCTTTGACGAGTGGTCTCTTCAAGCGATAGGATTTTTTATGATCATAACAAACAACAGGATATTGTCAACTCTCTTGAGAATCGATCATTCCAATGAGTATTATCAACAAATACAACATGTAAGGCAGCCAGGTCATCTTTGGCGATTTGCTTTCAGCCTTGATGACGAAGCAATACTCCCTATCGACGGCGCACTTTGCCATTTCCTGTATGAACAAAAAAAGGATTTTCAGCATCTGCTCTGAAAATCCCCCTCAATTTCCTCTAAAGTTAGAGGCACAAAAAAAGGGAGTTACGCTAGATTTTACGTAACCCCCTTGATATCTGGTACCCCCGGCAGGAATCGAACCTGCGACACCAGGATTAGGAA
>OBJA01001187.1_pt1 | contig 18844 bp, 17 predicted proteins | sample 1519751 | NCBI WGS metagenome assembly OBJA01 (sample SAMEA3881238, study PRJEB22517) | soil metagenome | biome: lake sediment; feature: soda lake sediment; material: sediment, water from around vicinity | place: India | collected 2013-12-23 | depth 3 m
CATAATTCCTTCAATTGATTGGGCCCAAATCTGGGCTGCTGCAATCAAAACGACAAAACAAAATGTACCTGCTCGGGACTTCATAAAACACCCCTTTTATATATATGGTAGAGAGACACTTTCTCGATAAGAGAAAATAACTATGCCCTGTTGCTCTTTCAAGCACTATTTCAAATTCATCAAAATAGACCACACCTGCCAGCACATTGTATATTTGGACCTTTGTTCATTCAGTTCACCTTTCCAAGGTTTTTACGATGAGTCAAGATACGCATAAAGAGTATCAGAATCCACTACTGCAACGGTACGCGTCTTCGGAGATGTCTTTTATTTTTTCACCTCAGAACAAATTCTCAACCTGGAGAAGGTTGTGGATCGCTCTTGCGGAAGCGGAGGAGAAACTGGGCTTGCCGATCACCGATGAGCAGATTGCAGAAATGAAAGCACATATCGAAGATATCGATTTTGAACTCGCCCGTAAATTTGAAGCCCAAACCCGCCATGATGTCATGGCACATGTATACACCTTTGGAACATGCTGCCCGAAAGCAAAACCGATCATTCATCTGGGAGCAACCAGTGCGTATGTTGGAGACAATACAGATCTGATTCAGCTGCGAGATTCCTGTGAATTGCTTCTTGCCCGGCTGGCCGGATTAATCGAAATTCTTCGTGATTTTGCGCTGCAATATGCTGATCTGGCCACCCTTGGATTTACTCATTTTCAAGCGGCCCAGCTTACCACTGTCGGCAAGCGAGCCTGCCTGTGGATCTACGATCTAATGATGGACTTCGAGGCGATTCAATCGTTTCTCGTGAAGCTTCCTTTCCGTGGTGTCAAAGGGACAACCGGTACCCAGGCCAGCTTTCTCTCGCTGTTTGAGGGTGATCACGATAAGGTGAAAAAACTCGATCGCATGGTATCTGAGGCAATGGGGTTTGAACATGTTCTGCCGGTTACCGGACAAACCTATACACGAAAGATCGATGCTCAGGCGGCCTCAGTACTCTCCGGGCTCTCTCAATCGTTACACAAAATGGCCAACGATATCCGGTTGTTACAGAACCTCAAGGAAATCGAGGAGCCATTCGAAAAAAACCAGATCGGTTCTTCAGCAATGGCCTATAAACGCAATCCGATGCGATCGGAACGGCTCACATCTCTATGCAGGTATATTATTTCACTGGCACAATCCCCGGCAATGACAGCTGCAGAACAGTGGTTCGAGCGAACACTCGATGACTCGGCAAACAAGCGCCTCTCGATACCAGAGATGTTTCTAGCAGCAGACGCTTCGTTGCTTCTTGCCATAAACATCTCCGACGGCTTGGTAGTGTACCCCAAAGTCATTGAGCGACATATCGAAGAGGAGCTGCCCTTTATGGCAACAGAAAACATCATCATGGCAGGAGTAAAGCATGGTGGTGACAGACAAGCTCTTCACGAAAAGATCCGTACACACTCGATGGAATCGGGTCGACTGGTGAAAATGGAAGGTAAACCCAACGATTTACTTCAGAGAATAGCTGATGATCCATCGTTTGGCCTCTCCCGCGAAGAGCTACAAAATCTCCTGCAGGTATCGCAATTTGTTGGTCGTGCACCAGATCAGGTCAGAGAATTTGTTGCTGAATGGATCAATCCACTTCTGGAAAAAGCAGCAGTATATGGCTCAATTAAACAGGCTATTGTGAGCGTCTGAGGTTTTCTGTGATCGCAGATTATCATGTGCATACCCCCTATTGCGGCCATGCACACGGAAACATAATTCAGTACATTGAATCGGCGATTCAGGCTGGTTTACAGGAGATCGGATTTACCGATCACCTCGGACGGTATTATCTCACCCGATCCCAGAAAAGACGGTACTGGGACTGGGGGATGGACGAACGGAATTTTGCCCGATACGTATCGGAACTCAGTGATCTGCGCGATGTCTATGAAGACCAGATTGCTGTGAAAATCGGCCTGGAGGTAGATTATGTAGAAGGTGCCGAAGAGCTGCTTTCCCCCTTTCTCACCCATTTCCCCCTTGATTTCAGTATCTGCTCCATTCACTGTATCCCCCGGTTCGGCTGGAAACATCTTTCAAATTATCCAAAGGCCAGTGACTCGAGTCATATTTACAGAGAATATTTTCGTCTTGCCCGTTCCGCCATACAATGTGGCCTATTTCAATCTCTGGCGCATATCGATTTCATCTGGCGATATCTGCCCTGGCCTGCCCTGCACAGTGAGCACAATGAAGCAGCCCTAAACGAACTAGTTCAAACCATTACCACCGCTGCTTCCAACGATCATTGCTTAGAAATAAATGCCAACGGATTCATCTGGTCGCAGATCAATCAGCACACAGAGTTCAATCCCTTTCTTTTCATGCTCCAGCAGGCACACAAACATTCTGTTCCTGTCACCATCGGCTCCGATGCTCATGATCCACAAATGGTGGGCAAGGCATTTCCCGAATTGATCTCATTACTGCACGAACATGAAATTCACACTATCCGCTGCTTTTCTGATGGTAAGGGGAGTACCAATCAGCTTGGCTGATTTATTCACCACGAATGCTACACGTTCCGACACTAAGCGCTAACAGGTCACGGTAATGCTGAATTTCCCTTTCCGGAAGCGGCTCACAGAATGCAAACGACCTATCCAGTAAATCGGTGGTATTCCTGTATGGTTGCAAGAATACCTGTGAGATTCCTGCCAGCAATTCTCTTAATTGGATAATGACTTCTTCATCGACGAAGCCCGGTGCAACAGTGATACGCACCTCTGCACGTGCCCCCATCGCCCGCACCAGCTGTAGTGATTGCTGAAGATGACTTTTATACTCAGATGTGGAGCAGCCAAGGGCTGTATATCGCTCTGGAATAGTCTTAATGTCGAGTGACAGATAATCCGGGGCACATGTTTCAATCATGTCTGGATTAAGCCCATTGCTGTCGATCTTTACTCTATAACCAAGTTTCCGAACCTCTCTGACTACAAGAGGCAACGTAGCGTGAATCGTCGGTTCGCCACCACTCAGGACAACACCCTCAAGAATCCCCTTTCTTTTTAGTAAAAAATCCAGTACATCAGAAAAAGGAATTTCAGGAAGCTCCTTGCGCACCAGTGGTCCATTATGACAATAGGGACAACGGAGATTACATCCCCTGAAAAAAAGGACGGTTGCAACCGTCCCGGGGTAATCGATGAATGAATTTTTCAGCCATCCGCTGATGCCTATGTCGCTGCCGGACACGCGATCTCCTGATTGATCAGCGGCTCCTGCAGACGCACGGGTGCTTGCCTGAGAGGTTCTGTGCGCTCAGTTTTGAATACTTTCCTATTGTTGAATTCAGATTTTTTCCCGGAATTCCAGTTCTGTACAGGCCGGTAATACCCGACAATCCGAGAATACACTTCCGTTTCCTCTGAACAATGCGGGCAGGAAAAATGTTGTCCTTTAAGATATCCGTGATTTTGGCAAATGGAGAATGTGGGAGAAATAGTAAAGTATGGAAGTTCATAATTAGAAGCGATCTTCTGGACAAGCTTCTTACAGACTTCCACATCATCGATCGACTCACCTATGAAGGCATGAAAAACGGTACCACCAGTGTAGAGTTTCTGAATTTCATTCTGCATGTCCAACGCTTCGAAGAGATCATCGGTTGCATTAACTGGAAGCTGTGTTGAGTTTGTATAGTACGGATTGTCACCGCCTGGAATGATCATCCGGGAGAACTTCGTTTTATCCGCTTTAGCGAGACGATAGGAGGTCCCTTCTCCCGGTGTTGCCTCAAGATTATAAAGGTGACCGGTCTCCTCCTGGTACTGCACCAGGCGCTGACGCATATACGTAAGGACTTCTTTGGCAAACTCGCGTGCCTCAGGGGTTGTCAGGTTTTTACCCATAAAATTCAAGGCAGATTCATTCATACCAATGAGCCCGATTGTCGAGAAATGATTGTTCCAGTGGTGCAGATACCGTTGTGTATATGGGAAAAGCCCCTGATCCATCAGTTTTGAAATCACTCTTCGTTTTATTTCCAATGACTCCCGTGCAAGATCCATGAAATGATCGAGTTGCCGGAAGTAATCATCTTTGGATGTTGAGAGATAGCCTATCCGGGGGAGATTGATAGTTACAACACCAATCGAACCGGTAAATTCATCGGAGCCAAACAATCCCCCGCCTCTGTTACGAAGCTCACGTTTATCCAACTGCAATCTGCAGCACATCGAACGCACATCGGTTGGCTTTAATTGCGAATTGATAAAGTTCTGAAAATAGGGAGTCCCGTACTTCCCGGTCATCTTAAACAGTAATTTGGCATTTTCGCTATCCCAGTTGAAATTTGTGGTTATGTTGTAAGTAGGGATCGGATAGGAAAAACCGCGACCATCAGCATCTCCTTCGATCAACACCTCCAAAAAAGCCTTGTTGATCATGTCCATCTCAAGCTGATAATCACCATAGGTTGTTTCAAGCGGAACTCCTCCAACAACGGCCGGTTGCTCTTTGAGGTCCTCAGGAACAACCCAGTCCAGAGTGATATTGGTGAATGGAGCCTGTGATCCCCATCTGGAAGGAGTATTGACACCAAACACAAACGACTGAATCTGCTGTTTCACATCCTCAAAGGAGAGTTTATCAGCCCGTACAAAAGGAGCCAAATATGTATCAAATGAGGAAAACGCCTGTGCCCCGGCCCACTCATTTTGCAAAATGCCAAGGAAGTTTACCATCTGCTGCACCAATGTCGAGAGATGACGTGGAGGTCTGGAGGAAATTTTTCCCCGTACATTTCCTAACCCCTCGGCAATAAGCTGCCTCAATGACCATCCTGCACAATACCCGGAAAACATGCACAGATCATGTATATGAATATCACCGTTACGATGGGCAGAGGAGATATCGTGCCCATAAATATTCTCAAGCCAGTAATTGGCAGTGATTGCACCACTGTTATGGAGAATGAGCCCGCCCAGCGAATAATTGACATTAGAATTCTCATGAACCCGCCAGTCCTCACGTTTGAGATACCCATCCATTGTGTTTGCAATATCTAAAACCAGATCACGTGTGGTCCGAATTCTACGGTGCTGCTCTCTATATAGTATGAAGGCTTTGGCTACCCGTGCATGCCCCTGTTCAATGAGAACCTTCTCAACTAAATCCTGAATTTCCTCAACAGCCGGAATCGAATTGGGGTGAAATTTTCGTGCAATCGCCTCTTCGACCGCTTTAGACAATGACAGCGCCAGCCCAAAATCTCTGCCTCCTACCGCTTCAGCAGCCTTGAAAACAGCATTGGCAATCTTAAAATTATCGTAGGGTACCAGCTTACCGTCACGCTTCCGGATTGTAGATATCATCGAACAGACTCCTAATGATAGGGTTAGGGGAAAGACCACAACAGGTGCTACCGATTGAAGCATGAGTATACAACATATGCGGGGAGGAGTCAATGCTGATTTTAAAAAAAAATCCGGCTCTGAAAAGAACCGGATGTATATGAAAAAAAACCGCTTTTTATGACTATTTCTGAGTCGTTTCTTCAGTAATGACCTGCTCGGATTGTTTATTCCGGGGGATACCATCAGTACCACGTTGAATGATATGGGGAGTAACAAAGATGATCAAATCTCTTTTCTCTACTCGCTTTTCTGATTTCTTGAACAGATTTCCCAGTAATGGAATATTTTTAAGAACAGGAATACCAGACTCGACCTTACTTGTTTCATTCGAGGTGAGTCCGGCAATCACCACTGTTTCCCCATTGGAAACAACAACATTGGTATTTGCGCTCTGTTCATTAATGATTGGTGTACTTCCCTGCAATGTGTAGGACTCTTTTTTCGGATTCAACTCCATTAAGATGCGGCCTTCACCGGAAATGTGTGGTTTGACAACAAGCGCAGTTCCAGCATTGATCATTTTTACAACAGTATTGCCTGCTTCATCAAGGTAGGTAATCGGCACCTGTTGCCCCATAAAAATTCTGGCCTCCTTATTGTCAAGAGTTGTGATCTGTGGTTGAGCTACCACCTCACCTTTGTTATCAGTAAATAAGTACTCCAGTGTTGCAGAAAACTTTTCCGGACTTAAAATACCATAGGTGACCCGTTCCAGAGCATCTGCGATAAATCCAGTCTGCTGAGGTATGTGTGCAGCTGATACATTGTTTCGCTGGTCAAAATACCCCCAGTGGATTCCCAGTCGCTGCAGTGCACCTGAACTTACCTCGATAATTTTACATGAGATGGATATCTGTGCACTTTCCATGTCGAGTTCTGAAACCATGTTTCTCATCTGTTTAATATTATCATCTGTATCGTAGATAATCATGGCATTGGTATGCTCCACGACTGTTATTTTCCCACGGGCAGAGAGCAGAGACTCTATTGATTCCTTGATCTCTTTTGCAGGCACATGATTTATTTTGATGACCTCGCGTCTCAGAGGAGCAAGGTCCTGCGCAACCTGAAAACTGGTTGCATCGGTAACCTGACGTTTCTGGTAAGACTCATTAGTTAAAACATAAATATACGAACCCTCGTTTGATGCTGCCAGATGATGTACCTTACAAATAATACCAAGGACATCGCGCCAGGACTTACGGGAAACCGAAAGAGACACCCTCCCCTTTACATCATCACTGGCAACGATATCGACACCACTATAGGCGCTCAACTGTTTAAATACCGAACGGATATCGGCATCATACACCTCGAATGATTCTATAATCTTATCATTCTGTATAGGACCGGTAACTCTGGAATTCTCACTCACCTGAGCATGCAATCCTCCGGAGCCAGCAGCAATAACCAAAATTGCGATTATGTACCCGTAGTTCATCGATTCCCCACTTCCTGCTCTGACCTTGTACTGGTGAGGCGTAAGGTAAAAGATCGTGATATGCCGTATTCCGTTATCAGAAAAACTATCCTGTCACGGTAAATTTTCAAGACTTTCCCATGCTCAACCGGATCGTCCTCCCTGAGTGCAAATGGGCGGTTCCCGTTTTTGCTATCCTCGACCAGCGCTATTTTGTCTGATTTATCGTATAAAATGCCAACAAGTTTCAAATGCTCAACAAAGGGACGACCTTTATTTGACAGTGAATCCCGTCCCAGAGGTTCAAATGGATCTCTCCCTAAGACCGTGTATCGTATCACGTGCGGAACAGTACCGGTAGTTTCTTTTACTGTTTCTTTTGCCGGAATATCAGCTGGTACCTGCAAAAGTGCAAGGCTCTGCTGAGGAGGATCGATAGCAGGTTCAACCGGTACTGCTGATGCAGTTTTTGAGTGCTCGATTTTTCGCCACAGCTCATCAGAAACATGGTTACTATCCAGCACAAACCGCTGGTGAACCCACCCCTGCGCATTACCGAAACGGAGATTTACCCAATCCCGGTTTTTTCCTGTCTGCTCAGCCATATCACCCAGTGTGAGTTGGCCTGTGATAGAAGAATTCATAGAGGGAGATGAACGAAAATTTACTTTGTCTGCAATGACTACCAGCGTAACGGGCGTTTGCGGCAGTGCTGCAGCCTGAGGGATATCTGCGGTTTTTTCCCGTTGAACTTCTGCACGGATTTGTTCCGGGTCAGCCTGGTGCACTTTCGAATCATTTATTGCAAACATACTCTCCTCTGCCAAATCCGCCCCTGCATCGCGCACAGCCTGCTCTCCTATTGTTTTAAGATCCACCTGATAATCGGGCATTTCGATGAGATCATATTCCCAGTGCAGTCCGTGGGTAGAGGTCCAGAGCGAGGTTTTCTGCTCACCACTCTGCATCACAAATAACGATAGTACCTGCCCCCTCGAATAGGCCAGATTGAAGGAAAGATCAGAAAGACCTTTAACGAGTGTAACACTCACGCCAAGAAGATTTTCAGAGCTCTTCTTTTCAATTAAAGAAACTTTTTTATATACAGCTTCACCAGGGATGGTAAACGAAGAAGAGCCCGAGCCATTTCTCGCCCCGATAAATATGATCTCAATGAGATCTCCTTTTCGGCGTATCTTACTTGTTATCTCACGATCAAATTCAAAAGCCAGTTCACAAATGTGATCACGGCGAAGCAGTCTGATGTTTTTCAGTTCTGCTATGCCTGCGGGCGCATTTTCAGACTGAGCGTGCGTTACGGTTTGCGTTATTGGTCTGGGCTGGTAGCTTTCTACTTCAGAAGCACTCCACCTGAACTCCGGAACACCTTTGCGGGTAAGTAAACCGATCCACTGGAAGCCTTTCTGATGAGCCGGAATGGTTTTCTCCACAGATTCATTCAACGTTATCTCTATTTCTGTTTCAGAACTATTTTTTTCCAGTACGGCGATTTTTTTTATCGGTATCCCCGTATCGAATTTTTCATAAACAAACTGATTCAATCCATAAATGCAATTTCTGAGTTCAATTTTCGCTGTTGCCTGACCGGACCAGACAAAACGAGCCTCAAACGCTGCATCGGCAGCTATCGATACGGCGATTCCACGAGGACCTCCGATAATTTCCAAATCAGTGATCACAGGAGCAGAAGCCATACTGGATACTGCAGCAAACAAAAGCAGATAAAAAAATCTCTCAGCTGTTTTATATCCGGATATAGTATTGATTCTTACCATGACTACTTCTTTGATGAAAATGTTGTCATTTCAAACGACGCCACAACAGAGGGCGAACCTCCAAGATCAGAGTCCTCCTGGTGTGGTGTCAAAAACTCCGGATTTGCGGCAATATTCATTGATGTCAGGTTGATGATCAGGGTGAAATTTGCCAAAAAGGCATAAAACTGGGCGAGCTCATGATATCCTCCGGAAACTGCAATATTATACCGATTTTCAATAAAGTATTCCCGCTCGATATCGGGAAGTGGATTGAATTTTGTAGTGGTGATACCCGAAGCACGTGCAACACCTGTAATCTCCCGAATGAGCTTGGGTATCTCTTTCTGATCCGGGAACATTGATTTCAGGGAATCGAGTTTGTTCTGGGCCAGAATGAGTTCTTCCTGCAGAATATTTCTCTGTGGCTTCAATGCCTGAATCGTCCTGAGGGTATCCTGTCTGGTTTTAATCTTATTTCGCAAATCCACCTCAATTTGTCTGGAAGGTTCGTAGAACTGCTGGTACCAGAGCACCCCTCCTGCAATAGTGATCAGTAATAATAACAGTGGTATCCGGAACCGGGGATTTTTTAAATCAAGTTTCAGTTTCATCGTGACCACCCCTGGTTTGCAAGCATTGGGGTTGCTACGGTGTCATTGAGTTTAGCATCCGGATTTATTCCACAGGAGATACCAAAGCGAAATATCTTGTCTCTGGAATTTATCTGCTCGATATTGGACAGATCAACCGAAGTTACATATTCACTTTCCTTTAAACTTGACATGTAATGTGCCACATCCGGAAAAGAATAGGTCCTTCCTTCAATATGGAGAACCGGTGGGGTGCTGTTCTCCTCCTTAATAGAAATTAGCCAGGTGTATTCTGGTAATCTCCCCGAGAGCTCCTCCATCAACCGCACCCATTTTTCACGGTTTACATTTATCCTTTCAAGTGCCCTGATTTTTTCCTGAATCACTGCCTTATCTCTACGCAGGCGATCGATCTCAGTTTGAATTGGTCTGTTCTGCTGTATCTGCTGTTCAAGTGCAATGACCTCATTTTCATATTGGCGAATCGTACTTTGAAGAGTAAAGCTGTAAAAAAACAAGCCAATTCCAAGGAGAACCAGTACAAAAAGCGGATATGCCACCTCACGTTTAATACGGAACGATTTCCGATGAACCCGGTATTCTGCAGGAAGGAGGTTAATCTCAATACGTTCAATCATTATGATTCCACTTTCCTTAAAGCAAGGCCGATTGCAACAACCAGAAGAGCTGAAAGGCTCTGAGGCTGCATCGTGCCAAAGAGTCCCGGATCAAACTGCAGATAAGCAAGTGGATTTGCAATCTGCACCGTGGTCTGATGGCGTTTTTCCAGAAACGGAACGATATCGGGAATGTAGGCACCACCACCAGAAAGGACGATCTTATCGATCGTATCACTTTTCTCGGAGCTTTTAAAGTACGAAAACGCCAGATCGATTCCGGAGGAGAGTTCCTCGGAAGCATATTCCACACTCTGGTGTAGTTTTGCACTGTCAAAAGATGAGGTCGAACGTCCTTTCAGCGCAAGGATCGCGTCATCATTGGATAATCCAAGATTTCGCTGCAAGGTTTTGTTAAAGAAGTCTCCGGCAGTGGAGATATCACGTGTAGAATGGTAGATCCCATTTTTAACAAAAGTGACATTGGTAAGATCATGACCGATATTAATCAAGGCTGTTACGCCGTTCTGTGCCAGACCTTCCGATTCGAGTGCAAAGCAGTTATTAATCGCAAAAGCATCGACATCAACAATCACCGGCCGTAATCCAGCATCATAGAGCAGATCAATATAGCTCTGCATAATCTGGTTTTTTGCGGCAACGAGGAGGACCTCGATCTCATTTGTCTCCAGGTTTCGATGGAGAATCCGGTAATCCAGCGTTATATCATCGACATCAAAGGGGCTCCTTTGACCGGCTTCCCACAATATCAGCTCTTCAGCATTTTCATTAGGATCGATTTTGAAAACAAACTTATCGGATATAATGCCATGACCAGACATCGAGATCACAACTTCAACGATGGAAGGATCGCATTGATTAATCAGTGTGATAATGGCATCAATGAGCAGATCCCGTTTTTTGATCTCACTGCCCTCAATTGTTCCGGGTGGCAATTCTTTGATACCTGTAGCTTCCAGAAAATAGCTGTCTTTATAATGACGCAGCTTCACCAGCTTGATAGCATGGTTACCTATATCGAGTCCGACTGTTGCCTGCTGCCCCTTTATTTTCCTGAGGAGATTCATTCAGGTTTACCTTTTAGTATAGATACACTACTCACTCTTACGTAACACTCTCGTGTAACTCATTGCCCTAACTGACACATTTTAGCGAAGGTTACCAATATAATTTGTATCAATTATTCAGAAATTTGTCAATATCAAAAAGCTTCTTTTACCTTCCATTTTCTTCCACTACCATATGCATGAGCAGAGGCATAAAAGAGCCCCTGTATATTGTATCATCATTCCATTCAAAGCAGTAGAAAAGAATTGTTCCGGATTAATACATGCTGTGACGCACCCAGATTGAATCATCCTCTGAGTTTTGGAGGCGAAGAAGAAATTCTCTTGCTTCAGATACGGATTTATACCAGCCCTCCGAGCGTATCGACAGGAATATGGTATCTCCCTGCAGATACTGCCTGGTCTTAACCGTAAACCAACCATCCTCATAGGATGTTTTCTCGATTCCATCAACCCAGGAGGGTTCATCCTGCAGTTTTTGAAAAGCCATGAGTAAGCCATACTCACTGATTGCAAGTGCTTTTCGATGATACACCTGCTGCTTTTGCTGGAAGCTACTGATCGTGCCGATTATTGCTCCGCCAATCACGATCAGTGTTGCACAGGCGACTGCGACCCTGACAAGAACACCGCCCCGTTCAAATGAGCTGTTAAAAACAGATTGACTTATTATACTCATTTTCATTTTGACCACTTCGAAAGATGAATGTTCCCATGAGGGATACCTCAGCGCCACTGACTAAGCTGACGTTGTTTTTCAAAGACATATTTAACTATTCTTTCACGACTTTTGTGCTCGATGTTTAAAAATTGTACATGGTGTTTGTAAAACACTGCAGTTTTCCCTTCCTGGAGACTCACTCGCAAAACCCGACCTGCGACTCCCACAAATGCAGATGTTGAGAGTTGGAAATTCAATGAAACCAGATCTCCGGGAACCAAAGGCTTATCTAATAAAAAACTGAGCCCACCTCCGCTTATATCAGCAATTTTTGATTGAAGCAACGTACCAAAGAGTTGTTTACTCTCTTCACTTTCTGTTTTGGTAATCCTGAATTTGAGCGGTAGATTCGCTTCGATACGCACAAATTGACGTAATTGATTTCGTCGCAAATCCATAGAATGCAAGAAATCCAAAGCTGCAGTATCACGACGATGAATTGTTACAGGGACCCCATAAACGCCATCATTCTGACGGGCAAAAGCGAGCCTGACTGCTTGCCCTTTCTCCAGTAGTATCGTTTCCTCTGCTTCCGGGTTGTACTGTACACGAAACGTGAATTCTCTGACCTGAACAATTCTGGCGTCATGAATAAGTGGCACCTGATTATTCTGTCCAAAAATCGACAAGCGTTGGCCTAATTCCAAATTCCGTGTCGAAATGAGTGGATGCTCCAGCGGAAGATATCCATACCCCAACTTTTTCCTCAGCCCTGAGAAAACCATCTCTTCATCATCGAGCTGCTCTGCGGAGAGATTCTCCTGTAACAATCGCCTGATCTCCTGATCGATACATTTCTCAAACAGTACTGCTGATTGAAAGATGATATGTTCATGAGGTGTAGAGGCATATCTGATGAGCGACTGCAAACGCAACCGTTCTTCTGAATTAAGCTCCGCTTTTTCTGCGTACTCACGATACAATCTCTTTGAAAGCTGTGTTTTATCCTCGCTTTCGCGGGCTTTTGTTTTGACATGCAAGACAATGAGGACACCGAATCCGGAAAATAATGCCAGCAGTATCCCGGAAAGTACTTTATAATCGGCCCCTTTCCATCCAATCTGTTCAATCAATTTCTGTGCAAAAACAGAGGAACTGAAGAACAGGATCAACCCGGCTGAAAAAGGACCCAAAGCAGTAATCAATCTGAAGAAATACATACCATATCCTATTAATTACAGAGTATAATCGGGGCGTGATATATGTCTATGATTTTTTGCTTTTTTTACCTTTTTGCGGTATTTTTCCCTAACATGTTGCCTATCTGTGTTCCCAGGTATATAATTGCTCAATAGATCGGTTTTAACTATGAAAAAAATACCTGTTGATACTATTGAGGATGGCATGGTGCTCTGTCGGGATGTTTGTGGCCCGTCTGGAAATATACTTCTTTCAAAAGGCATCACCCTCTCATCAGCACTTGGCAGACGTTTGAAGAATTGGGGTATTCCGTTTGTTCTTGTCGAGGGTGATGAAGTGCAGCATGAACAACAGAATACCATCTCGATCTCCCCGGAGGAACTGAAATCACAACTGATGGATAAATTTTCCAAGGTCATCAGTAACCCACTCATGAAAAAGCTGTTTGTTGCAGTCTACCAGTATCGATTACAGAAAAATAACAGATAGGAACAGTGTGGCTGAAAAGCAGACAATACGACAGACTATCGAAAATATCTCTTCCATTCCGACACTGCCCACCGTGATTGAACGGATCACGCGTCTGCTGCAGAATCCCAAAACATCTGCAGAGGAGATCGGAAAGGCAATCACCACCGATCAGGCACTGGCCTCGAAAGTCCTTAAACTGGTGAACTCCGCATTTTACGGGTTTCCCGGACGAATTAGCACAATTACCCATGCGATTGTCATCCTCGGTTTCACTACGGTGAAAAATGTCGTCCTTACAGCATCCATTTTCGATACATTCAGAAAAAAAAGCAGCACACCTGCCGAATTTGACATTGAACAGTTCTGGTATCATTCCATTGCCTGCGGAGCTGCAGCACAGTCAATCGCACGCTTTCTGGGAAACAAGGAGAAAGAGGTGTGCTTTATAGCCGGTCTGGTACACGATTTGGGCAAAATTATCATGTGCCAACACATTCCTGATGAATTCGGAAAGGCTTTCGATCATGCCAGAGAACACAGAAATCTCCTTTACGAAAGTGAAAAACAGCTGTTTGATGTGACCCATGAGGAGATTGGCTGTTATCTGGCTGAACGCTGGAATCTCCCAAAGAACCTTCAGAATGCCATCAAATATCACCACTCTCCATCTACCAGCCACGACCATTACATGACAACCGCAACTGTTCATTTTGCCGACATAATCGTCAGAGCACTTGACTATGGTAATGGCGGTGACACCAAAATTCCAACTATCGCCGAGAATGTGTGGAAAAATCTGGGTTTAGAGAACGTACCACTGACACAGTTATTCGATAACATAAAGGACGAAGTAGAGAAAGCAACCGTTTTTCTTCAGCTCACCTGATTATCCAGCTCCTCTGGTTCCTGCTGTAGCTGGTAGGTCTGCGTATAAATTTTTTTGCGTAATTCAGCACGCATCTGCTGCTTTTTCTGAAAATCTTTTGGCATCCTGAACATCCGCACAAGTATCATCAGAATCAGAACACCAAAAAAGACAGCTCCAATCTGAAGAAAAGAGATAGTAGAAATATCCATCAGCGACCCCCTTCCAGTGTGCACCCTGGTGGCAGTTCCGTCTCATTACACTCTTCCTGTGTAAATGTTTGATCGCAGGAAGAGAGTATTGTATTATTGAGACTTTGCAATGATATCACACCCTGCCTTGCCAGACAGGAGAAGATTACCTGAAGAATACCAAAAGACATCTTGCCCAGTTCTGAAACGCTCCGGTTTCTATGGCAGCGCTGCTCCATATCAACCTGCGCTATTCTGTCAAGACCATGCGAAAAGTATGTATCAAAGAGCAATCCGATCTCCACTCCATAACCAGACCAGAATGGCATTTTTTCCATTATGGTCCTTCTTAGCGCATATTCTCCCGCCAGCGGCTGAAAAATCGATGCCAGCTCTGGAATCAAAGCACACAAAATTGGACGAACCATAATTTCAGTAACCCGACCACCCTGGTTCTCAAATCGCCCATCACCAAGAATAAGTGGACGACGGTAAAATGCTTTCACCAGATAAAGTGCATCATCCTGCAGTAAGGGGCCGGCTAAACCATAAATAAATCGCTCATCAAAATCAAGAATATCAGAATCGATAAAAAGCACGATGTCACCAGAAGAAACAAATTGTGATTTCCACAGCGCGACGCCTTTGCCTCGCTGAGGGACTGATGGACCGATCTGGTCAAGACTATAGACAGTGGCACCCGCATCAGCTGCAATACGCGTTGTCTCATCCTCCGATTCACCATCCATCACAATGATCTCATCAACAAATGCATGTCGTTCAACAAACTGTTTCTGAATGTATGAGACGATCCCTCCTATCGTTGCAGCCTCATTAAGAGCCGGTATAACGACACTGATACGTAGTCCTTTTTCCGCCTTGGCGTTCTCAAGAACCATCATGGAGGAGAAATCCTGATAATGAAGTGTCCGGATCATCACTATCCTTTACTATTCAGTTTTGTCCCTGGCTCTGCGTCAGATTAGAGCAAGAACCTGTAATGATACATTCTGAGCCCGGTGCAGGGCAACCCGCATGTTATCTAAACTGAACTTTTCAGCAATATCATCAGTTCTGAACAGAGTCATGCTGAATTACCAGATCAGACTTGTCCATCCACCCACTTGCATTGTACTATTATAGGAGTCTGTAATCATAAATGAGTACGCATCCTTCAATCACTATTTTGCCGGAGATGCAATAGACCTCATTTCTACACGTCAGCTCAGATCAAGGTATGAATCGAGAACTGGTATCACCATTCATCTGATTCATTGATATAATCATGATCGACTCAAATAAAACACAGCAATCAACCATTTACGAAAAAATGTTCTCTTCGCCAAACATCAGCTACGATGATTTTTTACTGCCGCCAAACGATTACATTAGAGAAAGATACTTTTCCCGCCTCAAACCCAAAAAGGGACAGCGTGTTCTGGAGATAGGAATAGGCATTTGCAGTTTTTTGCCCAGAGCAGTACGAAAATACCAGATACGAGCTTTTGCGATAGACTATGTGGCTGCATCGCTTACTGCCCAGAATTTAAATTCACCATGTGACCTCTCGCTTTGCAGAGGCGATGGAGAGATGCTGCCTTTCAGGGATGCATCCTTTGATTTTGTCATAGCGATCAGCGTACTGGAACACATGTCAAATTTTTCAGCAGCATTCAGTGAAATCAGACGAGTGCTCAAACAAAATGGAAAATGCCTTATTCAGGTACCGGTAAAAGACTTCAGATACTCCCTTTTCGGCAGGCTCAGAACATACGATAAACTGCGTTTCGAAAGCTGGTTCCAGATAAATCAGCTCCAATCCGGTCACTCATATCAACGAATCCCAGAACGTCGTGGATGGCGACAACTTGCACTTCACAATCACTTTAAGATATTATTTTTCGATGCAACAGACATTCTGTTTGACTCCTGGATGATGTACTATCTATTTCCCTTCGCCATAAACGTTCAATCTGCACTTATCAGGTTTAAATCCGGAAAAAGTATTGAATCAGTCGATATTCATCACCACGATTCACAAACACAGCAAACGCCTTTACTTCCCGGCAGTATTCCTGAGAAACGCAGCAGTCTGTTACGGAAATTTTCCGGAGTCATCTGGTATCATATAATCCTGAGGATATTCTGGTATCTTCTCCAGATCGAGCGACTGGGCAGGCACCTTCCTGCAGGAGCAGCTATATACATGGGGTTGGAAAAGAAGAACTGAATGCCACGATGAACGAAAAAAAACGGAATATACTGTTTATTGCTGCTGAGATGCTGTTTATTGCAGGTGTTCTGTTTTCAGGGTTCCACTTTCTTCAGCAGAGAATTGCCCTACGCCTCATTCCATCCGGAGATGAGGGTTCGTGGATGGCAGTTGCTGCTGAACTCGCCCGGGGAAATGGCTTTACTACACGATGGCTTGAACACTCATTTCTAACCCCGTACACACTACCCCGGCCTGATGACTACCGATACCCTGGGCTTACCATCATTCTGTCATTAGCGTTTCGTTTATTTGGGATCTCCTACGAAACAGCACTTCAGGTAATTGCAGCACTTTTTCTTCTATTTTGTCTCGCAGTATACATTCTTTGCAGATACCATTTCGGAATGCGGACCGCCGGAATAACTCTCTGTGTGACCATCGTCTCGCTATTGCATTTGCAGTACAATTCAGCAGTCTATACCGAGGGACTGTTCGGGATCATTACAGCCTGGATTGTCTTCAGTTCTATCCATTTCAGAGTTGAAAAACCGGTCTGGTGGATCTCTATCGGGCTTTCCACTGGCCTCCTGTATCTGGTGCGTCCTAATGGAGTTCTGTTGGTTCCAGCCCTGATTATCTCTTTTTCACTCTACAGAAAACAGACCTCGATTCCAATGAAGTATCTTCTGCATTCGATACTTCTGTTCTTTGCAGTCATTTCACCCTGGCTCGTTCGCAATTATGTTCACTTCGGGAATCCTTTTCATATAGCAGGTTCGGCCGGTCTCCTCAGGGCAGCATACTCTGAACCACTCACATTGTCATTTTCAGAATTCGTCAGTAAACACGGAATAACATACTTCCTGAGTGCAACAATGAGCGGAATAAAAAATTTTTTTGTAGACCTTGACTTTCATGAGCACGGACTTGAAATCATACCCCTGGGTTTGGCTTTCCTGGCAATCTCCCATCGTCATGTTTTTTACAATCATATGGTACTCTTTTCTATCGCTATCTCATTTTTTGCAAGCGCATACACCTCAAACATGTCATGGGCGGGAGTTCGCTATTTCAGCCCGTTTTTACCTTTTGTTTATGCATACGGGATCTCTTTTTTCTTCAATAAAAGTGATAGAATTATCGAGAGTCTTTGCTCACGATCAGAAGCATTATCTAAAACAGCCGGTTTTTTGATGCTTTCAGGGATTGCTCTTTTTCCGGTACTCTTTCCCCACCGGTTCTATGGACGTCAATTTACACTGCAACAAGCCTCAGACAAGAGCTTCTATTCCGATTATTACTCCCATCTCAATTCATTACTTGGAGAATCTGGCTACTACTATGCAGGGTCTCTTGCGCAGCTCAATTTTGCCACGCAGCACAACTGTATTGGTATGCAATACTTTTTCAATGCGCACGATTTCATGCGGGCTTTTAACCAGTTCGCCCCCCCACTTATCGTCCTGACGGAACAGGAGATGGCCGATTCTTATTTTGTAAAACTCTTACAGGATATAAAAAATCAGGGACTGACTATACGTATGCGCGACCAAACCGGAATAATCTGTTTTCTGGAAGTATCCGATAAAGAACACATATCTCATCGTAGCAGCGAGTACTGATGCGGTGTTTTAATCTCCCTGTTGGGAAGCTCCGGAATTCACCGTTCTGGAGAAGAGCTGCTCTTTCCATGAGAATTTTCCAAATACCCCCATGACAACAGCGAACAGAACCATTGGCAATTGCAGAACTGAACCGGGTATTACATATTTAAGCAGATCACGACGCCCGAATCTCCGCAATCCAGGAATCATGATAAGTAATTCACCAAGTACTTTGACCAGAAGCATCACTACTCCAGAAACCAGCAGGACCTTACTCCAGAGTCCGGTAATCAGTGCAGCGGGGATCGCCAGATAAAAGAGAAATATCCCACTCAAAAATGCAACCTGCCCCACACCATAATGAACCGTTTTTGATCCCCACCGTTTACGCTGTTCGAAAACACCTTTCACTGTGGGGGTCGGGAAGGTTTGTACCGCTCCCTCAGGATCAAACATGAACGAAACCCTCCATGAACTGCTGTTCCAAACTCTCTGCAGCAGCAGATCATCATCACCTGAAGTGACCCGTTTTCCCTGTTCTCCGTACCCATCAACCTCGGTAAATACACTCCGGCGAAATGCCAGATTGTTTGCATTTGAATTGATCGGTAACCCCATCCCGATTCCCGCAGCTGCGACAATCCCGTGTGATATAAAATCCACTGCCTGCAAACCATAAAACCAGCGATTCATTCCGGAAAGGTATACATACGAAGTGATTCCCTGGAGCA
>OBJA01001188.1_pt1 | contig 18837 bp, 12 predicted proteins | sample 1519751 | NCBI WGS metagenome assembly OBJA01 (sample SAMEA3881238, study PRJEB22517) | soil metagenome | biome: lake sediment; feature: soda lake sediment; material: sediment, water from around vicinity | place: India | collected 2013-12-23 | depth 3 m
ACGATCTGGGGATCGAAGGTGATTTCCACGACCTCGATATGCCCGGCGGCGGCATAATCCTGATAGGTGGGATTGCTCGTCGCACCCCCGGCATAGCCTGAGACCACGTCGATGACCCCATCCAGCTGTTCGAAGGGCTTCTCCATGCACCAGAAACAGCCGCCGGCGAACATGGCCTTCTCGACTTTTCCGCGCACCTTCCGGCCGGGATCACCGGCCGCCACCCGAGACGTCATCCTATCGGCAGCAAACATCACCATGCTCACCAGGGTCATGAGACCCGCTATCATAACGAGAGTTTTCATTTCATCTCCCTCTTCAGGTTCATTCTTTCCCAGCCTTCATCGCCTCCCTCACGAGAGATCCCGGCTTAGCCGGACTTTGCCTTTCGCAAATCCCTGCAGAGAAAGATAAGCAGCCGACGTGAAGGAAAACGAAGAAAATGTGAAATGAGCACCCTGAACTTCACTTCCTGGCACTGCAGGGCCGTTAGTGCCTTAGAAATTCATTTCTTGTTTTAAAAATGAATTCGTGAAGGTACTGATCCTCTCTGCTGTCGGAGGGGATAACGGCCCTTGGGTTGCGGGCATCAGCCCGCATCAAGGCTTACCGGCAACCGCCCTGGATCGGTTGGCGTCTGTCTCTGCCAGCGGCAGGAGGAGATGGAGGCAGGCACCTCTTCCGTTTTCGTTGCCCCTGGCAAAGAGGCTGCCTTTCAGGCCATTTACCGTGTTGGCGCTCCAATGCAGGCCCAGGCCCGAGTTTCTTTTTTTGGTGGAGAAGTTACGTTCGAAGATTCGGTCGAGGTGCTCTTCCTTGATGCCCACGCCATTGTCTTCGAAAACACAATGAACCATGGGGATGCCTCCCACCGCTTCCCGCGCGGCCCTGACCAGCAGTCGGCCGTCCTCGACGCCGCGCTCCATGATCGATTCCGCCGCATTGATCATGAGATTGACCACCACCTGCTGCAAGGCGGCTCGGGAAGAGAGCACCGGCCCAACTCCCCGCATCCCGGGATCTATCTCGACGGTCATCGCGGCACGCATCGGTGCGGCAAGGAACTGCTCGGCCCTGGAGACGATGCACGCCATATCCAGGGGCTCCAGGACCCGTGCCGCCCTGTTATAATGGCTCTGGTCGGCGAGAATCTGCTGGATGTACTGAGCCTGGCGGGTAATGACCGCAATATGCTTCCTGGATCTGTCGATCGTTTCGACCATCTTTCCGCCGGCAAGTTCCACGAACCGGGAAAGGTCCTCCAGGCGGTCCCCAGGCGTCGCGGGATCCCCCAATTGCCGGAGGGCCATCCTCATCTCCGCCACGGGGGCTGCCTGCAGCTCGTCCTTGAGGTTGACCGCCTCCACCTGCAGAGGAGTCATGCAATTACCGATATTGTGCAGCACCCCGCTGGCCATTTCGGCAATTCCTGCCTGGAAGCTTTGGTCCACCAGCTTTTTACGGGCCTCTGCCAGACGGCCGATCATCTGGTCGAAGGCGTTGGCCAGCATCCCGATCTCATCCTGGCGGTCGAAGCCCAGGCGGCTCCGCAGGTTGTCCGTTTCGCCCAGGGTGACGGTGTGGCGGGTGAGCTCGGCGAGGGGGGCGAGAATAGTATTGTGCAGCATGAAGAGAAGAATGCCGGCCACCAGCAGTCCGATGCAGCTAATCGTCACCGTGGCGAGCAGGACCGCGGCCCTGCCCCGCTCGCTGACCTCCCGCGGGGTGCCCACCCGCACCTGCAGGAAGGGGCGGCCATGAATGTCGGCAACGACCGTAAACGATTCCAGCATCTTCGGAGTCTCCTCGAGCAGGATCCGGGAATGGGAAACGCCATGGGCCACTTCCGGGGCCCAGTCCTGAACCCGCTCCCCCTCCGAAATGGTCGAAACGGTCAGCTGCAGTCGAAGCTGGTCTGCCATCCGCCTGACGGCTTCGACGTCCAGAAGCCGTCCCAGCACGAAGGCCCCGCCGGCCGGCCCCGAACGTTCATTGGTGAGAATATTCTTGGCATGCAGCATCAGGGGCCCGTTATCGGTACGGACGAATCCCGAGACTTCGCTGATGGGCTCCGGCAAACGGCGCAAGGGGTGTCCGTCCGGCAGCTCGGAGGCGGAGATTCCCCCGATATCGAGGTCTGCACCCGACCCGTCCAGGGCCTTGCCCCCAGAGTAGTCTGCCGTCCGGAGCGTAGACATTCAACAGGTTGAGCTTGGCATTCCTTATGGCACTTTCGTTCAAGGTCGTCTGCAGCAGCCCCGGGTTGCCGCCGGCGGCGAAATGGTAGAGGTCGTCCCAGTAGGCCCAATCGGCGGCGGCAATACTCAGGGCCTGGAACTCCCGGCTGAGGGATTCGAGGACCATTCCCATGTTATCCACGGCTTTTTGCCGCTCCAGTTCATGGAAGCTCGGTAAGACGACCAGTTCCTGAACGAGGAGATGCATTGCGCCGGAGAGGAAAAAGACGGCGCAGATCATGGCGAGGGTTTTTTTCTTCAGCGACATTCGGATCCCTTGTCCGCTCATAGTTAAAGTACCTGTGCGAAATCCTCATGAAACTCAATCTCTTGCAAACATTCTGCTCCGCCCAATGAAGCAGAATTCCCCCGGAAAGGCAAGACCAGAATTGCGTTGGGCAAAGAGTTCTTTTTTTCGCCAGGCATTTTTCCTCAAATGCCGTTCTATTTCGCGTTTTTCACGGGATCTTTCTACTTTCCAGTCTCATCCCACACGTATGCCACAATGGCCATCGTGCAACTGATACTTTATTCCAGGCAGTGGCCGACCTTGTCAGAACTGTCGAGGGCGCAAAATCCCGCGGGAACCTTCGCTCCGCGCATGGACGAAAATGGATGCCATCGAGGGATAATTGATATCGCCGGACGGGATGTGGGCCGCCCCCCCAGGCATCATGTTCCGGCAAAGATCCCGATCGCGAGCAGCAGCGGCAAGTGAACTGCGGCTCCTCTCGTATCCGCACTCGAAACTCCTTGTAAATTTGCGCTTCAAGAGATAATATCCTAACCGTAAATACGATCTTAAGCCGCCCTTGCTGATGTGCTGACGAACCGCCGGGGATAACTGTGGGCGATAGAGCCGAAGAAACCGAGCAGGACCGGGCGGGACCGGGCGGGATAGTCGAAAGGAGGTCCTATGCCGATGAGGAGTCTTCTGTTGATCTGTTTCATGCTCTTGACGATCTGGGCCTGCTCCCATGAGGCCAGACTGCCGGTTTCCGCAGGCATCGGAGCCGATCCGGTTCTTCCGCCGCCGCCACCGAAATCCCTGATTCCCACCGTGAACATTGCGCCGGCCAAAGGCTGGCCCAGCGGCGCCAGGCCAACGGCGGCCGAGGGCTTGACGGTCACCGCTTTCGCCGAAGATCTTGACCACCCGCGCTGGATCTTCGTGCTCCCCAACGGCGATGTGCTGGTAGCCGAAACCAATGCCCCTCCCAAACCGGAAGACTACAAAGGGATAAAGGGCCGAATCATGAAAAAAGCGATGAAAAAGGCCGGGGCGGGCGGCCCCAGCGCCAATCGCATAACGCTCCTGCGGGACAGCGACGGCGACGGCAGCGCCGAATTCCAAACAATTTTTCTCGAGGGACTCAACTCCCCTTTCGGCATGGCGCTGGTTGGGAATGGTTTGTATGTAGCCAATACCGATGCCGTCATGCGCTTCACCTATCGTGAAGGTCAGACGCGGATAACCGAACCGGGCGTCAAGATCACGGATTTGCCCGCCGGCCCCATCAATCGCCACTGGACCCGCAATATAATCGCCGACGGGGACGGCAAGTCGCTCTATGTCACGGTCGGATCGAACAGCAATGTCGGCGAAAAAGGCATGGACAAGGAAGAGGGGCGCGCCGCGATCTGGAAGCTGAACCCAAAAACGGGCAGCAAACGCATTTTCGCCTCGGGCCTCCGCAATCCCAACGGGTTGGCCTGGGAACCCGAAAGCGGCCAGTTGTGGACCACCGTCAACGAACGCGACGAACTCGGCAGCGATCTCGTGCCGGACTTCATGACCTCGGTCCGGGATGGAGGCTTTTACGGCTGGCCCTACAGCTACTTCGGCGGGCATGTCGATTCGCGGGTGAAACCACAACGTCCGGACCTGGTGATCAAGGCAATCGTCCCCGATTACGCCCTGGGCAACCACACCGCCTGCCTGGGTCTGGCCTCCTCGCGGGGAGCCGATCTGTCCGAGCGATTCGGCAACGGCATGTTCGTGGGCCAGCATGGATCGTGGAACAGGCAACCACCCAGCGGATACAAGGTGATTTTCGTGCCCTTCCACCAAGGCAGGCCAAACGGGCCACCCATCGATGTCCTGACCGGTTTCCTCAGCGAAGAGGGCGACGCCCTCGGCCGCCCCGTCGGCGTGGCTATAGACCGGCGCGGAGCCCTGCTGGTGGCCGACGACGTCGGCAACATCATCTGGAGGGTGGCAGGGAATCAGCAGCGCTCATCTGGCGATACAGAAAACACCTCTTCCGGCTCCAAGCTTTCCACGCCTGGCCTCCTCCCCGGGACTCGCATGACCGGGCCATAATTCTTTAGGATGAATTCAAGACCTGACTCCCACACCCATACTCACAAACCTGTAAGAAACGAAAGCAAAACCAGACATTTTTGTCTACCCTGAACGGAAAGGCATCCAGTTTGTTCATCAAAAGAAACTGATATGACTTATTTTTTTCGAAGCAGACACAACCGCATCAAACTGGCTCGGGAGTTGCGATAAGAGAACGGAAACGAGCCGTCGAAGTTGTCGGTTCGGCCGATGTCGGCAGGGGATTGGGAAGAAGCGTATTTGCTGATGAGACCTTAAAAGTTCATTTCTTTTGAAACGAATTTCGTGAAGGCACTAATCCCCTCTGTTGGGAGGGAGAACGATTGTTGGGTTGCGGACGACAGCCCGCATTAAGTACTGTGGGTCTTACAGGGAAGGTATGTTAAGCATTTTCAAGCGGTCAAACAGGGAACGGCTGGACGAAAAGGTTCGTGCGATAAGGGCTTCCCTCGAAGGCAAATGGGACCTCAACGAGAAGTTTTCCCTGCCGGGCAACGGGCCGGCCACTCTCCTGGTCGACGGCCTCAACCAGATCTTCTCCCGCCTGGTCGGTTTTGTCACCGTCTTGACGAGAAAAAGTGTGGATATGGCCACCGTTGCCCCGCTCACCCGGGCCATATCCCACAAGGTTCTCAGCTCGGCCGAGTCATTGTCGGAAAAAGCCGAACAGATAGAAGGCGCCTGTCGGGAACTGGCCGGAGGCATCGGCGTATCCTCGGAGAGTGCAGGCCAGGCCCTGGAACAGTCGGCCTTTATCATTACCGAAATCTCTCAGGCCAAGGAGCTGACCGACCAGTCCCTGGGCCGCATGCAGTCGATGGGCAGCGACGTGAAACAGCTGTCCGGCGCCATCGATGCCCTCGCTCAGCAGTCGCGGTCCATCGGCTCGATTATCGAATCCATATCCGACATCGCAGAAAATACGGGCCTGCTCTCCCTGAACGCCTTCATCGAGGCCGCCCGGGCCGGGGAGCACGGCGCCGGCTTCAGCGTCATCTCCAAGGAAATCCGCCAGCTGTCCCAGGAGACATCCAGGGCGGCCAAGGAGGTGAAAGAGTCACTTCTGGCCATCAGCGAGTTGATCCAGGAAACGGTCTCGGCAGTCTCCCGGGTGCGGGAAGGCGTCGACTCGAGCCTGCAGGCCGGCGAGGACGCTACCTCGGCCCTGGAAAAAGTCAGCCGGGAACACCACCGGTTTCACACCCATCTCGAATCGGTCAGCGACGTGGTCAAGGACCAGAAGGAGTCGGTCTCCATGGTATCCAGGGAGATCGCCATAATCACTGCCGTCGGCAAGGAAGGCATCTCTGCCAGCAAGAAACTTGCCGAACTTGCAGAGAAAATCAACACACTCACCGAGGAGCAGCTCATGGCCACCGGCATCTTCATCCTCCCCCAGTATCGCAAAGCCGAGGCGGACGTGGCCGCCATGGCGGAGGATCCGGACATCCGCACCCTGAGCGCCGTGGACGGAGCCCTGCGAAGAAGGATCGGATCGCTCCCCTACCTCGAGCTGGTCTACCTCACCGACAGGAATGGCCGGCAGGTTTCGAGCAACATCTTCAGAAAAGACCGGACGATCGTCAGCGACGGCGAAGCAAAAGGGAAAAACTGGGCGCGAAAGCCCTGGTTCAAGAATGTCATCCGGAATCGGCAACCCTTCATTTCCGATATCTATGTGTCTGACGCCACGAATTCGTTCTGCATGACCATCTCCGCCCCGGTGTTCCACCGGTCGGAGCTTGTCGGCGTCCTTGGCGCCGATATTAATTTTGAACATTTGCTCGACATCTGACGGGCTGGCGCCCGCAAGCCAAGGGCTGTCATCCCCTCCCACAGCAAGGGGATAAGTACCGCTCCTCAGAAGTGGAACTTAAAATCCCCCATTCCCTGGACAGGGAAGCTCCCACTCCATTTTCTCCATTTTCCAACAGCTTGAATTTGAAGTATGATGGTGATAGCTTTCAGAGCATCCCACTCTACCCCAAGGAGTCTCCATGGAACGCTTTTCAACCAGTCTGCTCGGTCAGGCAGACACCCTGCTGCTTGCCACAGACGGATCCCCTTTCAGCGACGGAGCCATTCAGGAGGCGATTTTCTTTGGCCAGGCGTGCCGCACTCGGGTGGTTGTCCTGCATGTGGTGCAGCTTGAAGCCGAATCGATCAAGGCCGCCCACTCTCTCGTCATGCAACGCCAGAAGGAGATGGATCCTCACCTCGATCAAATCCGCAGGATGGCCCGAGACAGCGGGGTGGAGATCGAAGTGGTGGTCGTGGGCGGGGGCAGTACTGCAAAGACTATCGTTGAACAGGCCCGCCTGCGTAAGGCGGATGCCATCCTCATGGGCCGGCACGGCAAAGCCGGACGCCTGTCGCAACTCGTGGGCACCATGACCGCCCGGGTCATCGGCCTGGGCTTTCCGCGTGTGCTGGTGGTGCCAAAGGACTTCCTCATCGGAGGCGCCCATATCATACTTGCCTTGAACGATTCAGCCAGCAGCCAGTTGGCGGCGCGGGAAGCATTGAGTCTTGGCGGCACCTGCAAGACGCTCGAGACGTTTACCGTCGTTTCAGTGGCAAGAAGCGAGAATGAATACCCCCGGGCCCTGGAAATGGTAGAAGAGTTCTGCCACAATTGGCGCAGGGAAGGGTCGAAGGCCATCTGCGATCCGCTGGCCCTCTTGGGGAACCCCGCCGAAGTCATCGTAAGGGCCGCGCGCGAGCGAGAAGCGGATATGATCCTGATGGGGGGGCGTGGCAAGAACTTCATGGCAAAGATGCTCATGGGAAGCGTGACCGAAAGCGTTATCGGCCGAGCGAACTGCGCGGTCCTGGTGCTGACGGCCCCTGATTGACCGTCCCTGATCCGGGATTTGCGGAGAAATTTCCATTGACGGGGGGTTGACTCGTCGCATAAACGGGGAGTAGGTTGCCTCATGTCCAACAAACTGATACTGCGTTTTTTCCCCTTCCTCCTGTGGTTCCCTGTCTCTGTCAGCGTTCTGCGCGGCGACCTGATTGCCGGCATCACCGGTGCCCTGGTGCTGGTCCCCAAAGCCATGGCTTATGCCCAGCTTTCAGGACTTCCCCTCCATTTCGGCCTGTATACAGCCTTTGTCCCCGCCATCCTTGGTGCGTTGTGGGGATCTTCGCGGCAGCTCGCCACCGGGCCGGTCGCCATTATCTCCTTGATGACCGCCGCCGCCGTCACGCCGATTGCCCTGCCCAATACCGAGGAATATATCGGTCTGGCCCTGCTGCTGACCCTGTTGGTAGGAGTCATCCAGTTCGCCCTGGGTATGGTCAAGCTGGGCAGACTGGTGAACTTCGTTTCCCATCCCGTCATCCTGGGATTCATGAACGCTGCGGCCATAATCATAGGTCTCTCCCAGCTGGATATGCTGCTGGGCATACCCAAGGGACGAAGCGACTTCTTCCTCAAGGATGTCTGGGAGATGCTGCAATATCTCCCCCAGACGCACCTGCCGACCCTGGCCATGTCTCTTTTCGCCCTCGCCCTGATGCTCGTGATGAAAAGGATTGCATGGCTGGCCAAGGCGAGCGTCCTGATAGCCGTGGTCGTCACCACCATGGCGAGTTATCTCGTCGGCTTCGAACAGACGACCAGCGCCCAGCCAGGCGATATTGTCACACCCGAGGCGCGCAGCATGGTGACTGACTACGACAGCGTCAATCAGCGCATAGAAAGGCTGAATGCGGATGGAACAAGGCTGGCCGCACGACTGCGGCAGTCGGAGAAGGAGGGCGATGCCCGCCAGGCGGCAGACCTGCGTCACCAGATCGACCTGTTGAAGCTGGATATCCAGGCCCTCACCGCCGAAAACAGCGTAAGGCTCCCCACCATCCGGAGAATGCATTTCGTGCGCGGCATAGAAGAAGATTCAAGCCAAAGGTTTTTCCGGGACGACAGCCTGCCTGACGGGACCGTCACCGACGGCCGGAAATGGCACATCAAGAAAGTGGATAATGGAAAAATCCAACTGGTCGGCGGCGGCGATGTGGTCGGCAGGGTTCCCACCGGGCTGCCCTCGTTCCGTCTGCCGACCCTCAGCCTGGATGCGGTACTGCAGCTGACCACCGTCGCCCTCATCATCGCCCTGGTAGCCTTTATGGAGTCTATCTCCATGGCCAAGGCCATGGCCAGCAAGAACAAACAGAGAATCGATCCGAACCAGGAACTCATCGGGCAGGGACTTGCCAACATCGGCGGGTCGTTCTTCCAGTCCTACCCGGCCTGCGGTTCCTTTACCGGGTCGGCTATCAACCTGCAGGCGGGCGCTCAGACCGGTTTTGCCATGGTCTTCAATGGAATCTTTGTCGCCGCCACCCTGCTGTTTCTCACGCCCTTTCTCTACCATCTGCCGAAAGCAGTATTGGCGGTGATCATTCTCCTGGCTGTCACCGGCCTGGTCACCCCGCAGGCGCTGAAACATACCTTCAAGGCTAATCGCGCCGACGGCGTGGTGGCCCTGGTCACCTTTGTGATCACCCTGCTGGCCGCACCCCATCTCGATAAGGGGATCATGATCGGCGCCGCCCTGTCCATCGGGCTCTATCTCTACCGGACTATGGCTCCACGCGTTGCCGTTCTCGGCCGGCATACGGATGGCACCCTGCGGGATATCAAGGTGAATTCCCAACTGGGCACCTCGCCATTGGTGACTGCCGTTCGCTTCGATGGATCGCTGTATTTCGCCAACATTGCCTACTTCGAGGATGCCGTTCTGGCCTCGGTCGCCAGACACAGGGAGGCAAGGTACCTCCTGATGGTGAGCGACGCCATCAACTATATCGACTCCTCAGGTGAAGAAATGATCCATCATCTGGTTACGCAACTGCGCGCGTCGGGAGTGGAACTCGTCTTTTCCGGCCTGAAGAAGCAAATTCTCGACGTCATGAGGGCTACCGGACTGGAAAAGCTTATCGGTGAGCAGAATATCTTTGCCACGGAGAATCAGGCTCTTGCCGCCATTGCCCGACGCCTGGGGGAAGAGGCGAAGAACGATCCATTATTTACCGTCCCTGATGTCGACCACAATTAGTACCTTAGAAATTCGTTCTTGCTTTTTAAGAACGAATTTCGTGAAGGTACTTATCCCGTTCAGCGTAGTTAGTACCTTAGAAGTTCATTTTTGATTTTTGTGACGAATTTCGTAAAGGTACTCATCCCGTTCGGATAACAGTCCTTGGGTTGCGGGCGCCAGCCCGCATCAGCTATCTCCCTGCCGGTCAATTTTTGCAAAACCGTCCTGCGAACCATTAAGAGAAAGCGCCACCTGGAAGCCGAACTGTTCAAATCTCTTTTGGAACGCTTTCACTTCGGAAAACCTCTCCGTTTCGTATCCGCAGACGACAACCCCTCTGTTTATTTCGGCAGCCGCCAGAGGGACGCAGATCAGACCGTCCGACTGCAGGATATCCAGGAGCTGCTTATCCGCAAGCGATTGCAGGTCTTTGGCCTGCGAAATCCCGAGGTCGCAGGTGTGGAAAGAAGAGACGACCACGCTCTTTGGGGAGGACAGGGAGAACTGGATGTGCTCGAGCCATTCGGAACCGAAGCAGAGAGGGTAGCCTGTGGCTTGCAAATGAAGTCGATTGGCATCCGGCAGGAGGCAAACGACCTTTCTCAGGCCGAACAGAATGTTCATTCCATGGTGAATGGTGCGCAAGACACTGGAGACGGTGCAGGCGGGTTTTGCAGTCGGAAGCAGATATTGCAGCAGGGCGTGATCCACCGCCTGTTGTTTGTATTTCCACACGAGACCGTTCTGCTCTTGCTCGGACAGAGCATCGCCTTGAGGCATTTCATATTGCCGGGCGGTAAGGACGAGATTCTGTTCGATCCTGCTCAGGCAGGTAATGATTTGTGAAGAAGGGAGCTTGAAGAACCGCATTGCCAGCTCAAGGGCCGCAGATCTCTCCGTTTCCGCCGGAGAGGAAAACTTGTGAGCGAGCGATACAAGCTTTACCAGATCGAGAGCGGTTCCAATCCTTTCTTCCGGCTCGAGATGATATCTTGCCGAATCGATTATACAGCTGCTCAAGCGCCACTTGCTCAGTATTTCCGCTCCAAGTTCGGTATGCGTTTGCCCCGCGATCTTCTCCTCGAAACCAAGGGTACCCTCCTGGGCCGAGGAGACCATGGCGTTCAGGAAATTTTTAGAGAGATGTGCCCGCAGAACAAGCCGCCCGACGTCGTGAAGTATTCCCGCAAGGTAAGCCTCTCCGGGGAACGGGTATTTCACCATTTCAGCCAATGCTTCAGCCAGCATTCCGCATCTGTAGTTGTGAGCCCACTGCTCGTATAAGAGAGGACTGCTGTTGTACGGACTGCAATCGACCAGAGCATGGATTGCCAATGAGGTGAGGGTATTCAGGATGTATTCCTCTCCAAGTTCCTCTATGACCTGTTCGAGATTGTCGACCCCACCCGTCAAGGCCGTTGGCAGAAGATGATGGGCGTGCAAGAACCTGCATATCAACGCAGGGTCCGTGGCAATGATCTTCCGGGCTTCGGAGAGGGAAAGCCGGCCGCAACTCTTCATTTTCAGGACATGTGAGAGAATCGGTGTCGGGCTGGGCAAGTCCCGGGCACTGGAAAGCTTATCACCACGCACCGGGACCACTTGCCTGGCCGGGACGGCCTCGGCGGGAACCTTATGCCGACTCTGGAGCGTACGGGGGCTTTTCCCCGGAAGAATAAGATCCGCCTGGATGAATTCGGCAAGGCGGGACCAGAAGCTTCGGAAATCAATCCCCTGCTCTTCCGGAGCATCGGAGTCAAGGTTTGCCACGAACGCCCTGATGCATTGCGAAGCGGCACAGTCCGGGAAGACGTGCAAGAGCGGTTTTTGCGTGGCTACAGCTTTTTCAACATGGGAATCCGCAAGGATCGTGCCGCCCGGAGTCATGTTGATGCTCAAGTTTTTGTCCGTGACCTTTTTCAAATGGACATAGACGATTCTCGCCGCCGCAACGCTCTCGCACCTGTTGACCAGAATTTTCACCGTCCCCTGGTAGCGGTTGAGCGACAGAACCTTCAAGAGCGCATAACCATCGGCAATGGAGGTGGGCTCGGGAGTGAGTATCAATATGGTTTCACAAGAGGCAAGGCAGAATGAAACCACTCCCTGCGAAATTCCGGAAGCGGTATCTATCAGAAGAAAGTCATATGTGTCCAGTCTGCCGAAAGCCTCGATCAGCAAGGAGAGTTGGGCGGAATCGAGATTCGCCATTTTCTCCACACCCGAACTCCCGGGGATAATATCCACGCCATAAGGAGTTCTCACGATAATTTCCTCTATGGGCGTATCCTGGAATAAAAAATCATCAAGATTTTTCTCCGGATGAATGCCGAGGAGAATATCGACATTAGCCAACCCGAGGTCTGCGTCCAACAGACATGTCCGATATTGCCTTCTGGAGAGTTCCAAGGCTGAGTTCAGACTGATGTTCGATTTGCCAACGCCACCCTTACCGCTGGTGAACACTATAGTTCTCGTCATGCTCTCATGCCCTTACAACACCTGCGCAGGTGCATTTTCGACAATAGCGAACTCGATCTTTTTTCATCGCCTGAAGAAATTACTTTGCAAGACTCGCTCGAATGACCGGGGATCGAGTTTACTAGAACAGAAACAAAATTGCTTGAGGAAAGGGGTTTGACAGAGCTGCAGATCTCCCCCCGATTGCCCTGACAAATTCTGTTGAACATTTTCTTTCATGCTGACCGCTGACAGCTGAACGCTTTAAAAGCGGAATCCCTCCACCGACCACGAAAGACATTGAGCAGGCAGGGTATCATCCTCCCCAAAAAGACATTGAAATATTTTCTCGCAATGGTATGTGAATAGAAACATCTCTTATTTTCAAAAATTATGATCAGCAAAGATCACATCTATCACGAGATCGAATCATCCGGCAACCTGCCCACCCTTCCGGAAATTCTGATAAAGCTGCTTTCCGCCTGCGACGACCAAGAGACACCGATATCGGAGATCGCCGATATCATCAGCACGGACCCGGCGCTGAGCTTCAGAGTCCTTCAGCTGGTCAATTCCGCCTATTATGGATTTCGGCACACCTTCCACAGTATAGATCAAGCAGTCGTCTATCTCGGTGCGGATACGATAAAAAACCTCGCGCTGACCACCTCCATCCACCATGTCTTTGAACCGAGGAAAGTGCATGGCATACATCCGTTCGATACCGGTGCCTTCTGGTTTCACTCATTGATGAGTGCGACCATCTGCAAAAGAATCGCCAGGAAAATAGGATACGGCAACGGCGAAGAAGCGTATCTTTCCGGCCTCCTCCATGATATAGGGAAGCTGCTCCTGCTTTCGTCCTTCCCCCAGGTATACAAGGTCGATCCCCTCCCCCGGCCAGGTTTTTCCGACCCCCTCGTCGTGGAAGCGGAACAGGTAGGAATCAATCATTGCGAGGCCGGCTCGTGGCTCGTGCGAAAGTGGAACCTGAATTCATTGCTAGCCGATGCCATCTTGTACCATCATGAGCCGATAGAGCAGATAAAAGAGGCATTTCCCCTTATTCGCATCGTTTACGCAGCCAACATCCTCGCCAGGGGTGGTTTTGATTCGGATGAAGTGTTGAACGCCGGACGAGTTTTGCTCAGGGTGGAAGATTTTGATTTTGAAGAAATTGTCGAAACTGCGACCGAAGAGGTGAATAAGATTGCCGACAGCATGAATATTCGGATCACCTCGCCTCCATCGCCCGCTCCGACTCTTTCTCACCACACCAAGTCCACCGCTCTCGAGACGACACAGACCTCTATAACCTGTCGAGTGAAAAATGTGTCCCTGTTGTCGAGCTTTCAGGAAAACCTTATGAAAGCGGAAGAGCCCGAAGATATCTTCAATGCTTTCGAGAAATCGATGCACATTATCTTCGATATTGAAAACGTGCTCTTTTTCTTGCCGGACGGCGAAAATCTCCTGTTGCGCGGGCATGCATCAAGAGCAAACAAATTCCATCACACCAGCCTCTGCCTGACGCTTCCGATGCAAAACAGCGAGAGTATGATCGTGAAGACTTTTGCCGGCAACGCTTCGACTGATTGCATAACCGCGAATCAATCGGGGAAAAGTATAGCCGATCAACAGATACTCGCGATCTTCAAATGCGCAGCCGCCTATTTGATACCTCTTGCCGTGAGCGGAAAAAATATCGGGGTGGTTGTGCTGGGGCTCCCGAAAACCATTCAAACCCTCTCGGAAAGCAGCGTGCAGGTTCTCAGGATTTTTGTCCGGCAGGTCTCGCTCTGTCTGCACATTCGCCAGGAGAAGATGCGCAAGGCGGAAACAATTCAAAAAGAAAGAATGGCTGCGATTTCAATGACAGCCAAAAAGTTCGCTCATGAAATAAACAATCCGCTTGGCATCATCAGCAATTACCTCTTCACGTTGCAGATGAAACTGCCGAAAGAGCAGGGGTTGTTGGACGATCTGGGGATCATAAACGAAGAAATACAGAGAATCTCGTCCATGGTAAGCCAGATGGATATGTTTTCTCAGGCGCCTTTCAACCGGTTTTCCCGCATAGACTTAAACAACAACATCAGGGAGATTGTAAATCTCGCCAAGTCTTCTTACTTCTCCAGCCCCGGGTCGACCATTTCATTTATTCCCGGAACGGATGTTCCCCTTGTCAATACATCGGCCGATGCCATTAAGCAGATAATGATCAATCTCCTGAAAAACGCTGCTGAAGCAATGGAAGAAGAAGGAGGAAGGGTCATTGTCAGGACCAAGAGATCTGGGCCGGAAAAAGAACGAGGAATCGAAATCATCGTCTCGGACACAGGCCCGGGCCTTCCTGAATCGGTCATGGCGAGCCTCTACAAGCCTTTTGTCACTACCAAGCAAAAGGGGCATTCCGGCCTGGGCCTTTCAATAACCCAGAAAGCTGTGAACGATATAGGCGGAAAAATTTTCTGCAAAAGCGGTAAAGAAGGTACTTCTTTTACGATTAATCTTCCTTTTGATGAAAATCAGTGATTGACGGGGATGAAATGAACTCCTTCGCAAACATCCTGCTTGTTGATGACGAAGAGCGATTTACCAAAAGTCTTCACACCATCCTGAGTCATTATCACTATAGCTGCACAGAAGCATTCAGCGGAAGCGAGGCCGTCAAGCTTCTGGGGGAGAGGTCCTTCGATTTGGCTTTGCTCGATGTGGACTTGCCCGATATGTCCGGCTACACGGTCCTCGAGCATATAAAAACATCGAATAACGGCCCCACCGTCATCATGCTGACCGGACTGAACACCGTTGAAACGGCCGTAATGGCCCTGAAAAAAGGGGCTTACGATTTCTTCACCAAACCGATCAATTATGATTTGCTGCTGAAGACCATTGCCAGGGCCCTGCAGCACAACAAACTCTGCAGGGAATTGGAAGCCGGTGAAGAAAGATTTCGTGTGCTGGTCGAAGCGTCGTGGGAAGGGCTCGTCATCCATTCAAACGGCAGGTTTCTCGAAGCGAATGATCAATTTCTTTCAATGTTCGGCTATTCCAAGAACGAACTGAAGGAAGGGCAGTTTCTCGATAAGATATTGGATCCTTCCTCTCTCCAGACCGTGTGTGATCGCATTGAGCGCGGCATCCTGGGGAATTATGAAGCAATCGGCAGGAAAAAAGAAGGACAGTTGTTCCCGATAGAAGCCAAGACCAGGTCAATGAATTACCTCGGAGAAACAGTGCGTGTCTGTGCGATCAGAGATCTGTCGGAGAGAGTCAAGGCGGAAGAAGAAAAATTCGCCCTGAACAGGAAACTTGAAAAAGCCAACAAAATAAGATCACTAGGACTCATGGCAGGCGCAATAGCGCATGATTTGAATAATATCCTCACCGGCGTCGTCAGCTATTCGGATCTCCTGTTGGCCCAGATGCAGCCTGAAGAGCGATTTTTCCCCCATATAAGAAAAATAAAGGAATCCGGCAAAAGGGCCGCAGCGGTTGTTTCCGACCTGGTGACACTCTCACGGGGCAATTCGGTATCGAGGACAGTCCATAATATCAACGATATCATCCTATCCCATTTCAAATCGATCGAGCACACCGAACGGCTTTCCCATTACCCCGGCGTCCTCATCAAAACCAATCTGAAAAAGAATATTTCGAACGTTTGTTGTTCGCCCCAGCAGATCCACAAGGTTCTGCTCAACATGATAGGGAATGCTCTCGAAGCGGTCAAAGAGGATGGCATCATCGCCATTTCGACCCAGGACTGCAAGTTTGCTCACCCAATGTCGCTTGATGCCAAGACCTCCCGAGACTATGTCAAGCTTACTATTGCCGACAATGGGCCGGGAATTTCGCAAAAAGACCTGGAGCATGTCTTTGAGCCGTTTTACAGTACTAAAGTAATGGGCAAGAGCGGCACAGGCCTGGGTCTGTCGATCGTCTGGAATACCGTCCAGGAGCATGACGGTTGGATAGAAATCAAAAACAACAATCCCGGAGCCATTTTCGAAATTTTCCTGCCTTCCACAGCCGAAGGAACATGCACTCTGATCGATGAGTCCGATTATCGTCCCCTGCGAGGGAATGGCGAGACCATTCTGCTCATCGATGACCAGGCGGAACAGAACGAGACAGTAAGCGAACTGCTGAGCATTTTGGGCTACAGGACGTTTTCCGCATCAAGCGGGGAAGAAGGGTTGGCATTTCTTCGAGCACATTCGGCTCATCTGGTTTTGCTTGATATGATTATGGGAGATGGACTCAATGGGTATGAGACGTATAAAGAAATTCTGCAAATAAACCCGAAACAAAGGGCGATAATAATCAGCGGCTATGCACCGAATGAAGATTATCGAGAAACTATAAACCTCGGAGCCTCCATGCTTCTGGAAAAGCCGGTGACCCTGGTTGAATTGGGTTCTGCAATAAAACACTCCCTTTCGCACGAATAGCGGGCAAAAGTGACACAGGAAAAAAGAAAGTCTGCGCGCGTAACACTTGATGTACCCGCCTCCCTGTCGCTGTACCTGATGGATATTACGTGCTCTGGGTTGCTGGCTAATGTAAGCGAGGGAGGATGTTTCTTTCCCGTCGATGGAATTCTGCCGGTGGGAGAGAAATGCCGAATAACGTTTTCAATCGGGGAAGGCCTGCAATCCCAGACGATTACCCTCTCAGGCAAAATAATCAGAAGCGACAATAACGGCGTGGGAATTGAATTCGACGAAAACTGCACAGGCCATTATCGGCTTCTGAACTCATGCAGGTAATTGTTCCCCGCTGAAGAATGCTCAGTCGTTCGATTTGCCGAAGAGTCTTACGAAAGCCCCCTTCTTCTTTCGGCATGCTTGCAACCGATTTGCCTTACAGAACAATCGTACCAGGATGATGCCGGCAACAAAACCGCCCACATGAGCCATGAAGGCGACCCCGCCGGTGGCCTGGCCGATGGTCGGCAGGCCGCTCAGCAGCTGGAGCAGGAACCAGTAGCCCAGCATCAGATAGGCCGGGACGGTGATGCGGGTCACAAGGAATCCCAGAAAGACCAGCAAATGCACCGGCGCCCGGGGGTAGAGCAGGGCATAGCCACCCATTATCCCACCGATGGCGCCGGAGGCCCCGACCATAGGTATGGCGCTGTCCGGATGGACCAGCACCTGGAGGAAGACGGCGCCGAGGCCGCAGAGCAGGTAAAATATGATAAACCGCGTAAATCCCATGGCGTCCTCGACATTGTCGCCGAAAATGGCCAGGAACCACATATTGAGGATGAGGTGCAGCCAGCCGCCATGCATGAACATGGAGGTCAGGGGCGAGAGCCAGACGGCCTGGCCGCCGGTGACGCAGGCATAGCCGCGGCCGAGGGGCACTTCCGTACCCTCGGCCAACCTGCCGAGGAACTCCCCGGCGATCAGGCCATGATCGCAGATGGATCGGATCAGGTCGGGCTCCCTGCCCATCCCCTGCAGGATGATCCAGGTTGCGACATTGATCCCAATGATCGCATACGTGGCAATGGAGGCATGAACACTCGGATTCTCATCGCGGATCGGGAACATATGCTATCCCCCTGTGAGGTTGGACACCTGGACTCTGCGTGGAATGGGCGAATCGGCAGCGTTTCCGGTTGCCTTGCATGAATACGGGTGGGCAGGATCACCCGTCGCCTTTCGCGTCTGCCGCTCGCTTCTGGTAACAATAACACCGCAGCAGAAAAATGCCGAAAACCATCCCCTCAACTTCCCTTTTCATGACCGTTCAAAGGGTATGAACGTCACGGGCACGGTCCACGGTGGAGGCTTTTTTCCACCGAAGGTTACTGCGGGGTAGCGTCTCATCTTGCAAAACTGTTTCCGATACCTACCTTACCCAATAGCGATTCCTGTCAAATTGACACGCTTAATTGACACGCTTAACAATACTGAGGGAGGTTCGTATGTTCACTTTGAAGACCATAACGGTTGATGCGATACCAGCAGCCTTGGAGAAAGCGCGGCAATACCGGCTGCTGAACCAGCCCGGCGACGCAGAGAGCATCTGCCGGGACATCCTGGCAGCGCAGCCGGCTCACCAGGAGGCCCTGAAGACCCTCCTGCTGGCCCTGACGGATAAATTTACGGTTTACGGAATAAGCCCCTCCTTCGAACAGGCCCGGGAAATAGTCGGGCAGCTCGACACCTCCCACTGCAAGGCCTATTTTTCCGGCATCATTTACGAACGGAGGGCGAAATACCATCTCAGGCAGGGCGGACCGGGAGCGGGAACCGCCGCCTATCCATGGCTGGTGCAGGCGATGGAATCTTTCAACCAGGCGATGGCGGAATGCGATACGAGAAATCAGGACGCCGTGCTGCGCTGGAATTCCTGCGTCCGGCTCATGCGCGACAACCCGGAGATTCGCGCCGAGGAAACCGACAGGCAGCAGCCGCTGCTCGATCCTTTCGAGACCCCGCACTAGCGGGATTGTCCCGCCAGCCGAAGTTGCCGTGGATCGAGCGGTTATCGAGCCGGGGGCGCAGGCAGGCTGACCACCCTGTTTCTTCCGGAATGCTTGGCTTCATAGAGCGCTTCGTCCGCCCTTTTCAGCAACGATTCGACGGTATCTTCACCAGTGAATTCGGCAACCCCGAGGCTGATGGTCACCTCGATTTCGTGTACCTGACAAGTGGTCGTATGCGCTTCGACAACTCGTCGAAATCGTTCGGCTAGAACAAGCGCGCCCGGCATCCCGGTTTCGGGCAGGAGA